>ERZ1066117.328-NODE-328-length-41539-cov-43.211310_pt1 | contig 41539 bp, 27 predicted proteins | sample MGYA00382764_ERZ1066117 | MGnify/ENA primary metagenome ERZ1066117 (study PRJEB33369, sample SAMEA5778347) | biofilm metagenome | biome: Industrial cooling water; feature: Water cooling tower basin; material: Biofilm | place: United Arab Emirates | collected...
TTGGTGATATGATACGTGTGCTGGTTCCACACTGGCCGGGTAGCGACCCAATTGTCGAGCGAATCGCCCCACACCTCGAGGCCTGCGTCGCCGGGGTACGCGTCGTTGTTGACGGGGAACACGATCTCCGCCTTGAAGTCGCCGTCGACGTCGGCGATCACCGGGTACTCGGTGCGGGTGCGCGACGAGTTCTTGTCGCGGAACAGCACCTCGGCGTCGGTCATGTTCTTGTCGCAGGCGGGGCCGGGCGGGTTCTTGAGGCAGTCGGGCTCGACGCCGGGGTAGATCCGGATGAAGTTCTCGTCGTTGTAGACGACCTCGGCGCGGCCGTCGCCGTCGAAGTCGAACACCGAGCTGCCGGTCACCTGCGATGACGTATCGTCGATCACCGCGGTCCACAGCAGCGAGAAGCTCGCCCCGTTGAACTTGTGGACGATGTAGCGGGTCGATCCTGCGGCGGCGACGTCGGGCACCTTGTCGCCGTCGAAGTCGGCGATGTTGGGCGGGCCGCCGGAGCCGCCGTTCGGGATCATCGCGGTCGCGATCAGCGCGCCGGTCTGGCCGTTGAGCGCCTGGATCTTGGCCTGGGACACCAGGATGATCTCCGGCTTCTGGTCGCCGTTGAAGTCGGCGACCCCGCAGAAGCCGTCGGTCGCGGGCGACGTCCACAGCACCTTGCCGGAGAAGGTGCCCTGTTGTACCGACCCGGAGAACGAGTGCGCGACCCGGCCGGCGATCAGCTCCTGGCGCCCGTCGTTGTCGAGGTCGGCGACGCACGAGATCGGCCCTTGCCCGTTGATCCCGATCCCGCCGACGCCCTCGTACAGCTTCTTGCCGGTCGCCGAGAACACCGCCGAGCCGAAGATCACCTCCGCCTCGCCCTCGTTGTCGATGTTGGCGATCGCGACCGAGCCGCTGACGGTGTTCATATTGAACAGGTCCGACTTCCACAGCGGCTTGCCGCCGCTGTCGAACGCGAGCAGGAACTTGCCCGCCCCGAGGACCACGATCTCCGCGTTGCCGTCGCCGTCGAGGTCGCCGACCGCCGGGTTCGCGGTGCTGTTGGTGCGCCACGCCGGGTCGCTGACCGTCCACACCTTCTGGCCGTTGTCGCCGCGGATCGCCCGCAGCACCCCGTCGCTGGTGATCACGCCCGGGCGGTACGTGTTGAACACGATCTCCGGCACGCAGTCGCGGTCGAGGTCGGCGACGACCGCGATCGACGACGACTGGTTGTGCATCGGCATGTCGGTGTTGGCGATCGTGACGTGCGGCCAGGTCGGCTTGCAGGTGCCGCCCATGCACACCTCTGCGGTCTGGCACTGGCTGTTCTGCTGGCACGCGACCGCCGGCCGCGTCCCCCACGTGAACAGCGGCACCGGCTTGAACGTCGCGTTCGGCGGGATGTACGTGCAATTCTCGTCCGCCTGCGACGGCAGGCACAGGCCGAGGTCGAGGTCGCAGAAGAACCCCTCCTGGCAGTCGCTCTGCTCGATCGTCGCGCAGGTCGCCTGCATGCACGCGCCGGCCGGCAGCACGCACGCGCCGAGGTAGCACAGCTCGCCGTCCCCGCAGCACTCCTCGCTCGGCCCGCACGGCGGCGGCCCCCCGCAGTCCTTCTGACACTGGCCCTCGAGACAGGTCTGCCCGTCCGCGCAGCACAGCTCGCCGCACTGAAGCGGCGCAGGACACTCCCCGCCGCTCGTCATCCCGCTCGCGCCCGTCATCGTCCCGTCGGACACCGTCCCCGTCGTCCCCGCGTCCGTCGACGGCCCCGTCGTCTCGGACGTCCCGGTCGTCGCCGTCGTCGCCGAGCTCCCCGTCGTCGGGTTCGTCGCCGTCGCCGTCGCCGTCGCGTCGCTGTCCGACCCGGACCCCTGCGTCGCCGACCCCTGCGTCGCCGACCCGTCCGTCACGCTCGTCCCGGTCCCGCTCGGATCGCTGCTCTGCGTCGCGCTGCCTGTCTCGCCGCTGCTCCCGCTCGACGCGCCGCCGGTGTCGTTGCCGCAGCCCGCGACGACCCCGAGCCATACCCCGCACCCCACCATCCACGTAGATCGAGTCATGCAGGCAGCATCGCACGCGGCGCGTCCGCCCGGGCGACGCCGGCGGCCCCGGCCCCGCGGCCGATCGCCGCGCCGCGATCATCCTGTCCTGAGGGACATCTGCAACCATCCGCGACCTTCTCCGATCGCGGTCGACCGCGCGATCGCGCCGGCCCTCGCGCCGCGCCCCGGCGGCCGCCCGGACCCGCGCGCGGCGCCGCGGACGGCCGCCGGGCGGGCGCGAAAACTCACAGCCTCGCGCGCGCGTCCGCTGTTACGCTTCCGCCCATGGAGAGCGCACAAAAGCCCAAGCTTTGGAACTTCTCCGCCGGCCCCGCGATCTTGCCGCAGGTCGTGCTCGAGCGGGCCGCCGAGGCCGTCCACGAGCTCCGTAAGGACGGCCACGCGCGAGACGCCGAGGGCGTCGGCATGTCGATCCTCGAGATCTCGCACCGCACCAAGCCGTACGAGGACATCACCTTCGGCGCCGAGAGGCTGTGCCACGAGGTGCTCGGGATCCCCGACACGCACCAGGTCCTGTTCCTCCAGGGCGGCGCGAGCCTCCAGTTCGTGATGGTGCCGCTCAACCTGCGCGAAGAGGGCCGCCCGGCCGCCTACATCGACACCGGCGTGTGGTCGAGCAAGGCGATCGCCGAGAGCGAGGGCCTCGGCCCGACGCGCGTCGTCGCCAGCTCGAAGGCGACCAACTACGACCGGATCCCCGCCTTCCCGCCGGCGGACGCCTACGCCGGCGCGAGCTACCTGCACATCACCACCAACAACACGATCTTCGGCACCGAGTACCCCGAGATCCCGACCGCCGAGGGCGGCGTCCCGCTGGTGATCGACTTCTCGAGCCACGCCGGCGCCCGCCCGATGGCGCTCGATCGCGCCGCGCTCGGCTACGCCGGCGCGCAGAAGAACCTCGGCCCGTCCGGCGTCACGCTCGTGTTCGTCCGCAAGGACCTGCTGACCAAAAAGCCAGCCGGCCACGTCCCGGTCTACCTGCGCTACGCCACCCACGCCAAGGAGCCGAGCCTCTACAACACCCCGAACACCTTCGGCGTGCTCGTGCTCAAGCTCGTCCTCGAGTGGATGCGCGACCAGGGCGGCGTCGCCGCGATCGGCGAGGTCAACGAGCGCAAGGCCCAGCGCCTCTACGACATCCTCGACCGCAGCCAGGTGTTCCTCCCGCACGCCCAGCCCGGCAGCCGCTCACGGATGAACGTCACCTGGACCGCCGGCCGCGCCCCCGAGAAGGACCGCGAGGCGATCGCCGCCAAGTTCCTCAAGGAGGCCCAGGCGCTCGGCTTCGACGGCCTCAAGGGCCACCGCTCGGTCGGGGGCTTCCGCGCCTCGATCTACAACGCCTTCCCCGAGGCCGGCGTCGCCGCCCTGTGCGACTTCATCGCCGACTTCGAGCGCCGGCTGTAACTCAAGGCCATGTCCGAAGCGCCAGACGCCCCGGGCTGGGCCGCGATCGACCTCGCCTGCCAGCGCCTCTACGGCCGCCAGGTCCCGCACCAGTTCACCAGCCAGACCGCCTACGAGCTCGACACCCCGAGCCCGCTGCCGGCGATCTCGGCCTGGGAGGGCCAGCGCCCGGCCCACTGGCACTACGTCACCTACGGCCTCAGCGAGCTGTTCGAGAAGACCTCGAACGACCCCGACGTGTCGGGCTTCGGCTTCGAGCTGACGATGCGCGTGCCGCGGCAGACCGACGAAGATGTCCCGCCGGCCTGGCCGCTGCGCACCCTGCAGGCGCTCGGCTCGTACGTCCTGCGCACCCGCAAGGGCTTCGACACCGGCCACCGCGCCGACCTCGGCGGCCCGCTCGCGCCCGGCCACGCCACCGCGCTGACCGGCCTGGTCTGCGTCCCCGACCCCCTGCTCGGCAAGATCGACGCGCCGTTCGGCTCGCTCCTGTTCCTGCAGGTGATCGGCGTCACCGAGGACGAGCTCGCCGCGATGGCCCGCCTCGACCACGAGGGCGTCGTCCACCTGATGGGCGAGCTCGACTTCCACGGCCTGACCGACCTGTCCCGAGGTTCCTGGCTCACGCACCCGCAGAAGGCGCCGATCATCCGCCGCTACCAGCTCGGGATCCTGCTCGACTGATCCCACCGGCTCGCCCGTGCCCCCGCCCGCCTCCGACCGCCGCCGCGCCGCCGTCCTGCTCGGCGCGGTCGGCCTGGTCGCCGCGGTCGAGTGGCTCGCCGCCGCCGCCGCCTACCGCCCCGCGATCTCCGACGCCGACTGGGACGCCGCCGCGGCCGCCCTCGCCGCGTTGCCCCCGGACGAGCCCGTGATCCTCGCCGACGACTGGCTCGGCCCGAGCGCGCGCGCGCGCCTGCCCGCGCTCGCCCGCGCCGTCGGCCTGCCCGACCTCCACGGCGCCCCGCGCCTGCACGTGCTCGCGCTCGCCGACTGGCGCACCCGCGCCGTCGAGGACGACCTCGCCGGCCTCGCGCCGCGCCCGACCGGCGCCGACGACCTCGGCGCGTTCACGCTCCACCACGTCGCGCTGCCCGGCGCCGGATCTGTCCTCTGGGACATGACCGTCGATCCGTCGCTCGCCGCCCGCGACGACCGCGGCCCGTGCCGCCGGTCCCGCGAGACATGGTCGTGCAGACAGGGCCGCGCGGGCATCCGCTTCGCCGAGGTCGCCTACCGCCCGCGCCGCTGCCTCGCGCTCGAGCTCGAGGACGGCGCGACCCTCGAGCTGTCCGCCCGCGCCGCGCTCGGCGCCCGCCTGCGCGGCCACCTCGGCCTGTCCGACTTCAACGGCCGCCTGCGCAGCGACGCCCCCGTCCTCGTCGAGCTCGCCGTCGACGGCCGGACCCGCGCCCGCTGGCTCCTCTCCGACCTGCAGGGCTGGGCCGCGTTCGAGGTCCCGACGTCCCCCGGCCCCGCCGCGCTGACCGTCCGCGTCACCTCCCTGCTCGCCGGCACCTTCACCCCCGCCGGCTACGACCCCGAGGCCCGCCGCGTCCCCTGCCTCGAGCTGCGCGCCCTCGCGGAGGCCCCGTGACCCGCCGCGCGCTCGTCCTCGCCGCCGCCCTCGGCCTCGCCGTCACCGCGCTGCTCGCCCGCGGCCACCAGCAGGTCGGCTACGTCCGCGACGAGGGCGTCTACTTCCACGCCAGCCGCGCCTACGCCGACTGGGCCGCCCGCGCCCTCGCCTCGCCCGCGCTCCTGCTCGACCGCCCCGCCCGCGACCGCGCCTTCGCCGTCAACCACGAGCACCCCGCCCTGATGAAGCTCGCCGGCGGCCTGTCCGCCCGCCTGTTCTCCCGGCCAGGTCCTGAGGGACAGCCGCCCGAGGCCCGCGCCCCCGCCGGCGCGCTCCCGCTGCTGCCCGAGGGCGCGGCGATGCGCCTGCCCGCCCAGCTGCTCGCCGGCCTCGGCGCTGCGCTCCTGTTCCTCGCCGGCTTCGCCCTCGCCCGACCGAAAGGACATGCCCCCGAGGACCTGTCCGTCTCGCCCTACGCCCCGGCCCTGCTCGCCGCGCTGTGGTTCGTCGGCCTGCCGCACGTGTGGTACCACGCCGGCCTGCACACCTTCGACGTCCCGGTCGCCGTCCTGACCCTCGCGGTCGTCCTGTGCTACCGCCGCGCCCTGGCGTCGTGGCGCTGGTCGCTCCTGCTCGGCCCGCTGCTCGGCGTCGCGGTCTCGGTCAAGCACAACGCGCTGTTCATCCCCGTCCTGCTCGCCGTCCACTACCTCGCCGGCCTCGCGCTCGCCGGCCGCCGCCCGACCCTCGGCCAGCTCGTCCCGCTGCCGTTCCTCAGCATGGCCGCGCTCGCCCCGCTGACCGCGCTCGCGCTGTGGCCGTGGCTGTGGAGCGACCCGCTCGCCCGCCTCGGCGAATACATCGACTTCCACCGCCTCCACGCCTATTACAACACCGAGTACCTCGGCATCAATTACAACCAGCCGCCGATGCCGTGGAGCTACCCGTGGACGCTGACCTGGGCGACCGTCCCGAGCGCGCTCCTGCTGCTCGCCGCGGTCGGCCTCGCTCTCGGGCTCCGCCGCGACCTGTCCGATCGGCCACCCGGGGACCTCCCGCCCGCGAGCTTCGCCGCCCCGCTGCGCGGCCACCCGCCGCGCGACGGCCTGCTGTGGGCGCTGTTCGGCCTGTTCCCGCTCGCGCTGATCAGCCTGCCGGAGATCCCGATCTTCGGCGGCACGAAGCACTGGCTGACCGCCTACCCGTTCCTCGCCCTCGCGGCGGCCTCCGCGTGGCTCACCCTCTGGCGCGCGATGAAGCCCCAGGGCCGCGCCCGCCTGCTCCCGCTCGCGCTCCTGCCCGCGCTGCTCGGCCCCGCCCTGTGGAGCACCGCGCACGCCCACCCGCACGGCCTCTCGCAGTACGCCCCGCTCGCCGGCGGGGCCCGCGGCGCGGCCGAGCTCGGCCTGCTGCGCGGCTTCTGGGGCGGCCAGGTCCTGCCTGTCCTGGACGACCTGTCCCGCACGCCAGCCCCGCTGTACCTCCACGACCTCCACGAGCTCGCCCGCCAGCAGTACGAGCGCGAGGGCCGCTGGCCCGCCGGCGCCCCGCCGGTCCCGCTCCCGCGCGCCCGCGCCGGCCTGCTGTTCCACGAGCGCCACATGCTGTCCAACGAGGTCGAGCTGTGGAACCACCTCGGCACGACCGCGCCCTCCGCCGTCGTCACCCTGGGCGATGTGCCGCTGACGAGCCTCTACCGCGCCTCACGCTGACGGGCGCCCGCGATCTCGGGGACCGCCCGTCGCGAGCGCATTCGTCGGATCTCGCCGGAAGCAATGTTCGTACATCCGGACTCGGCTCGGCGGCCGCCCACGCCCCGCCCGATCGCGCGAGGACCGAGAACGCACCATTGCGCCGACCACGCGAGCTCTCCCGCATCCTGTGCGCGGAGGACCCCGCGATCGAGGCTGGCGAGCGCGAGCCCTTCTCGATACGATCACCCCTCATTCGCTGGAGCCACGCCATTCGGCGCGGAACGGCCCCCGGCCGGCGGTCCTGTCCCCGCCGCCGCGGCCGCCCCTTCGCGCCGCGAGAGGAATTGCATGCACACTCGAGTCTCTCCATTCACGATCTCCGCCGCCGTCCTCCTGTCTCTGTCGACCTGGGCCGCCCCGGCGCGCGCCGCCAAGGTCGTCGTCCTGTCGAACAGCGGCGAGCAGGCGGTCGCCACCGACTTCACCGCCAAGACGATGGGCCACACCTATACGGGGCTCAACGTCGCCAACCAGACCCCGACGCTGCAGACGCTCAACCAGTACGACGCGGTCCTGCTGTTCGAGAACGGCCTGTTCAACAACGCCAAGAACGTCGGCGACGCGGTCGCCGCCTACTACAACCAGGGCGGCAAGTGCGTCGTGATCGGCACGTTCTACTGGCAGGAGCGCTCCGACAACACCAACTACAACCAGCCGGGCTGGGGCGCGCTCGAGAACCTCGACGTCTTCCTCGCCAAGGCCGGCGGCAGCGAGTACGCCCCGGACTCGATGGACCCCGCGTCGATCGTCGCGCACCCGGTCATGCAGGGCGTCGCCGCCCTGAGCGCGGGCTCGTACCGCGGCGGCGTCGAGGCCAAGCCCAACACCACCGTCCTCGCCAAGTGGCTCGGCAAGAACAAGCTCGGCACCGACGACCCGGTCGTCGGCGTCCGCGCCGACCCCAACGGCGGCAAGTTCGTCGGCATCTCGATCTTCCCCGACTACGAGTCCTACGGCAACTTCGGCGTCGACTTCACCGGCGACTTCTACAAGCTGTGGGAGAACGCCTTCACCTGGTGCGCCAGCACCTGCGGCAACGGCGTGATGGGCCCCGGCGAGGAGTGCGACGACGGCAACCTCGTCGACGGCGACGGCTGCACCAAGACCTGCGTCCAGGAGAAGTGCGGCGACGGCGTCGACAACAACGGCGACGCCGAGGAGTGCGACGACGGCAACATGGTCGACACCGACACCTGCGTGGCCGGCTGCAAGCTCGCCAAGTGCGGCGACGGCTTCACGCAGGACGGCGTCGAGGCCTGCGACGACGGCAACATGGTCGACGACGACGCCTGCACCAACGCCTGTGCGCTCGCGACCTGCGGCGACGGGATCAAGCAGGCGAACGAGGACTGCGACGACAAGAACGCCGAGAACACCGACGCCTGCCTCGACACCTGCGTCGCGGCCAGCTGCGGCGACGGCTTCGTCCAGGACGGCGTCGAGGCCTGCGACGACGGCAACGACGTCGACACCGACGACTGCCTCGCCACCTGCGCGGCCGCCAGCTGCGGCGACGGCTTCGTCCAGGACGGCGTCGAGATCTGCGACGACGGCAACACCGACGACACCGACGCCTGCGTCACCGGCTGCAAGATGGCCGTCTGCGGCGACGGCTTCGTCTACGCCGGCATCGAGGCCTGCGACGACGGCAACATGATCGACGACGACGAGTGCACCAACAACTGCACGCTCCCGCGCCCCGACGACTCGACCACCAACCCCGGCGTCACGACCGCGACCACCGGCGACACCGGCGACGCGACCACCGGCGAGCCCACCACCGGCGACGCAACCACCGCCGACACCGGCACCGGCGGCGGCTCCGGCAACGCGACCACCGACGACGCGACTACCGGCGACGCCTCCACCGGCGGGGCCGGCGGCACTGGCACGACCGGCGGCTCCGCCGGCGACACCAGCGGCGCCGTCGACGACGAGGGCTGCGGCTGCACCGCAAAGGCCCCCGCCGACGACCTCCGCGGCGGCCTGCTCTCGCTGCTCGGCCTCGGCTTCCTCGCCCGCTCGCGCCGCCGCAAGCAGTAACGCCGCCACCGCAGCGCGAATCCCCACACCAGGCGCCGGCCCCCGTGGGCCGGCGCTCGCTCACTCGCGCCGCACGTACTCGTGCTGCGCCCCCGTCCACGGCGTCACCATCCCCGCCGCGGACATGTACCCCGTCATCGGCACCACCCGCGCCTCGCCCTCGAGCCGTCGCGCGAGCCGGTAGCGCCGCTGCAGCGGCAGCCGCAGCCACGTCGGCGCGTCGCCGTCGACCCACACCCGCGCGAACTCGCCCGCCTCGACCGCGTCGACGAGCGCCCGGCGGATCTCCCGCTGCCTGTCCTTCGGGACATCGTTGATCCCCATCGAGCCGACGTGCCCCGCCCCGCCGGCGAGCACGCTCCACCACGGCCGATGCAGCGCCAGGATCGGCCCCTCCGCCCGCTCGAGCTCGCCGCGCAGCGCTCGCGCGTTCGCGCGCAGCCCCGCCGGCGGAATCGTCCGCCCGAGCTCCTGCCACGCATAACTATTGAGCACCGCCGCCGGCCCACGATCCTGGATCGGCTGATACCGCGGCTCGACGAGCAGCGCGAACCCCAGCTGCAGCGCCACCAGCCCGAGCGCCACCGCCTCCCCGCGGCCGACCGGCAGCGCGACCGCCAGCCACGCCGCCGCGAAGCACACCCCCGGCATGAACGCGTTGGGCTCCGCCCACTGCGTCGCGTACCCGAGCGCCGACACCACGAGCCCCGCCGCCGCGATCACCCCCCAGAACACGAGCCCCCGCCACCTGTCCCCCGGACCCTGCCCCTCCGCACCTGCCCGATTAAACACCCGGATCCCCGCGATCCACCCCACCAGCACCACCAGCATCGGCGCCGCATGGAGGAACATCCCCCACGTCTTCCGCCAGAAGCGCTCCTGATTGAACGCGTGCTGCTGGTGCAGCTCGTAGATGTACGTCCACAGCCACCCGTCCGTGATCGCGTTTCCGAGCAGCACCCCGCCGCCGTCGATCACCGCGATCGCCCCGGCGTACGCCCACACCGTCCGCGGCGCCACGAGCAGCCCGGCGAGCCCGCTGGCGAGCACGAACACCGCCGCCGTCTGCTTGGTCCAGAACGCCAGCCCGACCAGCACCCCGGCCGTGAGCGCCCGCCGCCAGCTGTCCCCGCTCGCGCGCAGCAGCACCAGCCCCCACACCAGCAGCGCCAGAAACAGGCTGTCGGCCCGCGCGACATCGTACCAGCGGAACGTGAACACGTACCCCGCGAGGAACAGCCCCACCGCGGCCGCCTGGTGGGCCCGCGGCTTGCCCTCGAACCCGACCAGCCGCCACAGCCCGGCCGCCGTCGCGACCACCGCCAAGACGCTGACCACCCGCCCGAGCGCGTACCCGAGCGGGAACACGAACCCGAGCCCCGCGAGCACCGCCGGATACAGCGGCGTGTACAGGAACGGCACGAACTCCGGCGACGGCGGCCCGTAGATCGGCGCCCCCTGCTGGATCCGCAGCGCCGTGTGCAGGCTCCCGCCCTCCATCCATTCGAGCTCGAGCGGGAACCCGATCCTGAACAGAAACACCACCGCGAGCGCGACCGCCCACGCGATCGTCAGCGCGACCACGACTCGTCGCATTCTCTCGATCCACGCGTTCACGGGCCCACCCGCTCGTCGGTGAACGGCCCGACCGCGAACCCGCGCGGCCGCAGGCAACAATAGAACCCGACGTCGAGCACCCCGTCCGGCTCGCGCGGATCGGCGACCGGCCCCGGCTCCACGCACGCCCACACGTAGTTGCGCCCGAACCCGCGGCTCTGCGCGCTCGCCGGCGACGGCCGCTTCGCCCCGACGTACCCGACGTGACACAGAAGCCGCGGCTCCTTCGCCAGCACGACCGCGAGCGGCGCCTGGAGCTGGTGCCCCGGCCGCGCCCGCGTCTGCGGCCGCACCTCGACCTGCCGCGGCCACGCGTCGACCAGCCCGTAGACATCGAACGCCGGCAGCCGCGAGGCGTACGGCAGCGCCCCGGCGGCGCCGACGGAGATCCGCGTGTTCGCCGGGACATGTTCGCGGAGCCACCTGCCGACGTGCACCCGCTCGCGCGCGAACCGATCCATCGCCGTGACGCCCTCCCAGCGCCCCTCGATCCACCCGCTCCGCATCTCCCGATCCTTGATCAGGCGCCCGCGCGACCCGACCCCGAGCCCGGCGGCGAGCGCCACCGCGGCCGCGACCGCGACGATCCCGGCCCGCCGCGCGAACCACCGCTCGGCCGCCTCCGCGATCAGCCAGCCCACGAGCCCGGCGACCAGCGCCGTCGGGACCACGAGGAAGCGCGAATACGCCATGAAGTCGCCGCCGACCGACCACGCGTACGCCAGCACCGCCAGTGCCGGCAGGAGCACCGCCAGGTGGCGCCCGCGGACCAGCGCCAGCAGCGGCGACGCCCACGCCAGCTTCAGCCCCTGGGCCCACGCCGCGAGGTACCACACCCCGTACGTGTCGCGCAGCAGCGCCCCGTGCCGCTTCACCTCCCACGTGTTCGGCAGCCACTCCCCGTAATAGACCAGGCGAAACAGCGCGTGCGCCAGCAGCGGCCCCGCCGCCCACAGCAACGCCTCCGCCGCCGCCCACCGCCCCGGCAGCCGCTCCCGCCTGCCCGTGACGACATGCCCGATCGTCCATGCCCCGACGAACACCCCGACCGGCAGCGCCGCGTCGATCCGCGTCAGCCCGGCGAGCGCCGTCAGCACGCCCGCCGCGCGCCACCGCCCGCTCGCCGTCGCCGCCATCGCCGCGAGCGCCAGCGCGGCCGCGCAGCTCGTCTCGAGCCCGCCGTGCGCCCACACCACGAACTCCGGCGCGGCCGCCAGCAGGATCGCCGGCACGAGGTCGACGGCCTCCCACGCCCCCGTCCGCCCGCGCAGCGCCCGGACCAGCGCCACCACCGCCGCGGCCGCCGCGAGCGCCCCGAGCTGCGTCAGCCACGGCGCCAGCGCCTCGGGCGCGATCCCGACGGCTGTCCCGAGGGCCAGCACGATCACCCACAGGAAGTTCGTGTAGCCCTCGACGCGCTCGCCGACGTTGTACTCGAGCGCCCCGTGCTCCGCGAGGTTGACCGCGTAGCGGAACGAGATGTACGCGTCGTCGCAGACGAACGTCCACGCCCGCGCGTGCAGCAGGATCGCCGCGGCCGCCGCGACCGAGAGGATCAGGACTGTTGCGCGCCCGCGCACGACGCCGCGACCATACACCAACTCACAGCGTCCGCCGCAGCGCCTCGGGGTCCTGCGCCGCGTACAGCGCCGCCTCCGGCGTGACCCTGCGGGCCCGGACCAGCGCCGCCAGCGACTGCTCGAGCGACACCATGCCCTCCGCGCGGCCGGTCGTGATCGCGGTGGCGATCTGGTGCCCGCGCCCCTCGCGGATCTGGGCCGACACCGCCGGCGTCACCAGCATCTTCTCATAGGCGACCGCCCGCTCCGGCGCCCGGATCGCCGGCACCAGCACCTGCGTCACCACGGCCCGCAGCGCCCCCGCGAGCTGCAGGCGGACCTGCGGCTGCTGGTGCCCGGGGAAGCTGTCGAGGATCCGGTCGACCGCCATCGCCGCGCTCGCCGCGTGCAGCGTCGACAGCACCAGGTGCCCCGTCTCCGCGGCCGTCAGCGCCGCCGCGATCGTCTCCGGGTCGCGCATCTCGCCGACGAGGATGATGTCCGGCGCCTCGCGCAGCGCCGCCCGCAGCCCCTCGGCGAAGCCCGCGACGTCGCGCCCGACCTCGCGCTGGTGGATCAGCGCCTTCCTGCTCGTGAAGACATGTTCGATCGGGTCCTCGAGCGTCACCACGTGCTTCGCCGCCGTCCGGTTGACCTGCTCGACCAGCGCCGCCAGCGTCGTCGACTTGCCCGACCCCGTCGGCCCGGTGAACAGCACCAGCCCCGACGGGTACCCGACCAGCGCCGCGAAGTCGTCCGGCAGCCCGAGCTCCTGCAGCGTCGGCGCCTTGTCGCGGACCGGCCGCAGCACCGCCGACAGCCCGCGCTGCTGGCGGAACACGTTGGCGCGGAACCGCAGCCCCCCGAGGTCGAGCGCGACGTCGACGCTCCCGCGGCCCTTGAGCCGCGCCCGCTGCTCCGGCCCGAGCGCCTTGCCGAACAGCGCCACGATCCCCGGCTCGCTCGCCGGCGCCCCGACCTCGCGCAGCTCCCCGCCGCCGCGGACCCGCGTCGCCAGCCCGGCCGAGAAGATCACGTCGGCCGCGCCCTCCCAGTGCGCTCGCTGCAGCACCGCCCGCAGCGCGTCGGCGACCTGCAGCGCCTGCTCGTCGGGCGCTTCGGACATGTCCTCTTGCGCAGGCTCGGCCGCCTGGACCGGCTCGGGCGCCCGCGCCGGCGTCACCGGCCGCGCCGGGGCCCGCGGCGCCGCGACCGGCTCCGGCGCCCGGACCTCGACCGCAGCGGGCTTCGCCGCCGCCGCCCCGGCGGCCCCTGGCCGCGCCTTGCCGAGGCTGAGCACGTAGCGCCCGCCGTCGGCCTTGATCTCGCCGGCGAACCGCTGCCCGTCGAACATGTGCTCGAACTTGACCGACTTGAGCGCGTCGAGCTGCTGCCGCTGCTCCGCCGTGATCAGGTCCTCGAAGAAGATCACGACGTCGTCGTGGCGGACCCGCGGCATCGACAGCGGCACGTCGACCCCGCCGCGCTTGAGCGCGGGCACCCGCTCCGAGGCGACGACGATCCCGTCCGCCTTCTGCGCCTCGACAATCTTCAGGAACGAATCGATCGCGGCCATGACCCGCCGGGTATAGCGCGACCGCCCGCGGACGCGCCAGCGCTCCACCTCCGTGCGGCCCGCGGGCGCCCGTGGCATCGTTCTCGGCGCGTGCAGGCGTTTTATTCCGACCAGTTCGTGCTCCCGCTCCCGCCCGGCCACCGCTTCCCGATGGAGAAGTACGCTCGCCTGCGCGAGCGCGTCGCCGCCGCGGGGCTCGTCGACCCCGCGCGCATGCACGTCCCCGATCGCGCCACCCGCGAGCAACTCGCCCTCGCGCACGACCCCGACTACATCGACCGCGTCGTCCGCGGCGAGCTCAGCCCCCGCGAGATCCGCGAGCTCGGCTTCCCGTGGTCCGAGGCGATGGTCGAGCGCTCGCTGCGGTCGACCGGCGCGACGATCGGCGCCTGCCGGGCCGCCCTCGCGGACCGCAGCTTCGCCGTCAACCTCGCCGGCGGCACCCACCACGCCTTCCGCGACCGCGCCGACGGCTACTGCGTGTTCAACGACGCCGCCGTCGCCACGAAGACGATGATCGCCGAGGGCCGCGTCCGCCGGGCCGCGGTCGTCGACTGCGACGTCCACCAGGGCGACGGCACCGCCGCGATCCTCGCCGGCGACCCGACCGTGTTCACCTTCTCGATCCACGGCGCCAAGAACTATCCCTTCAAAAAACAGCAGAGCGACCTCGACATCGAGCTGCCCGATCGCACCGGCGATGACGACTACCTCGCCGCCCTCGAGCGCGGCCTTCATGAAACCCTCGCGCGCGCCGAGCCCGAGCTCGTCGTCTACCTCGCCGGCGCCGACCCCTACGAGCACGACCGCCTCGGCCGCCTCGCCCTGACCAGGGACGGCCTCGCCCGCCGCGACCGCCTCGTCCTCGCCACCCTGCGCGCGCGCCGGATCCCCGCCGCGATCGCCATGGCCGGCGGCTACGCCAGGGACCTCGCCGACGTCGTCGACATCCACTTCAACACGGTCGCGATCGCCGCCGAGCTCGCCCGCACTTAACCGCGCAGCCGGTCGAGCTCCCCGGTGCAGTCGAGCGTCGACCCGTCCTTGAGCTTCACCGACCCCACCCCGACCTGATCGGTCTCGACGCCCATCGCCCGCGCGATCGACACCAGCAGCCGGTTGTGCGGCGGCCCCTGCCACTCGTCGCCCCACGGCCCGGTCGCCACGTGCGTCGGCCGCCAGCGGATGTACCGCCCCGGCGCCCCGAGGAACGACGTCCCGCCCGCCAGCACGATCGGCACCCGGTCCATCGCGTGCTCCGGCGACCCGAGCTCGTTGCCCCACACCACCAGCGTGTCGTCGAGCAGCGTCCCGCCCTCGCTCGGCACCTGATCGAGCGCCGCGAGCAACCTCCGGAGCTCGCCCGCGTGCAGCTTGCCGTACTCGACCATCACCTGCTTCGCCACCGGGTCGGTCGACACCGCGTGCGCGAAGTCGTTGTGGATGTCGCCCGGCGGCGCCCCGACGTGCTCGTTGCGCAGCCCGCTGAGGGCCACCACCGCCACGCGCGTCAGGTCGCACGACAGCGCCAGCGTCGTCAGCGTCGTGAACACCTCGCTGCGGAAGTCGTACCACGCCGGGTCCTCCCACGGCGGCCCCGCGCCCGGCGAGTCCGGCGCGGCGCACGCGATCTCGGCCAGCTTCTCGAGCTGCAGCCCGAGCGCCGCCAGCAGGTCGCGGTGCTGCTCGACCTTGCGGCGATCGTCGCCGCCGAGCCGCGGCGCCATCTGGTCGTACTGCGCGCGCACGAGGTCGACCACCTGGCTCTGCCGCGCCCGGATCGCCGCCAGGCTCGTCGGCACCGGCGCGTCCCCCGGCCCCTGCGGGAACAGCTTCGCGTACAGCTCGAGCGGCTCGTAGATGTACGGCACCGCCTCGCCGGCGTCATTGAAGCAATACGGCCAGCTCCACGGCGTCACCTGCAGCGACGCGATCTGCCCCGGCGCGGCGATCGCCTGCGCGACGATCTGGTCGATCGACGGCCCCTGCGCCCGCGCGAGCGCCCCGTCGACCGGTTGCACGTGCGTCCCCGTCAGCGCCGTCGCGTGCCCGGCCTCGTGCTGGTTCATCCCGGCCGCCAGCGCGACCGCGTTGCCGAGCCCGTCGAGCACCAAGAGCCTGTCCCGAAAGTCATGCAGCGGCCGCAGGATCTCGCTGAACTCCTCGGCCGCGAGCCCCGCGAGCGGCACCTCCCAGTCCGCGTCCTCCCCGAGCCCGCCCGGCCGCATGCGCCAGCGGTCGTACACCGCCCCGTGCTCGGTCATCACGATCAGCAGCCGCCGCACCGGCCCCGTCGCCTCCGCGCGGGCCCCTCGCGGCGCCAGCGACGGCAGGCACAGCGCCCCGAGCCCGAGCCCGAGCCCGCCGCCGAGCAGCGCCCGCCGGCCGAGCCTCACGGCGCGCCTCCGCGGCGGTGGCGGAACGCGTCGCTGGTGACGACCGCGAGCAGCAGCGCCCGCATGTCCCCGCGGACATCCTCGAACTCGGCCCGCAGCCGCGCCGTCTGGCACCGGTCCGCCGCCTCGGTCGAGCGCCCGAGCGCGTAGCGGAACACCTGCGTCACCACGCAGCCGCGCGCCTGGGCGCTACCGGCCAGCCGCGCCGACAGCTCGATCGCCCCGTCGAACGGCCCGTCGACGTCGGTCCCGACCAGCTCCCCGCGCGCGTCGACCGGCTGCCCGCCGTCCTGCGCGCGCCAGCGCCCGAGCGCGTCGAAGTGCTCGAGCCCGAAGCCGATCCCGTCGATCGTCCGGTGGCAGCCCGCGCACTCGGTCCGCGCCGTGTGCTCCGCGTAGCGCTCGCGGTTGGTCGTCGGCGTCTCGCCTGTCTCTTCGGGCAGCTCCGTGCTGACCTCCGGCGGCGGCGGGGCCGGCGGCGCGCACAGCAGCCGCGACAGCACGAAGATCCCGCGCTGGACCGGCGACGGGTGGATCGCGTGCGACGTCCCGGCGAGGAACCCCGCCCGCGTCAAGATCCCCGCCCGCCGCGCATCGAGCTCGGCGACCGCCCACCCGTCCGCGGGCCCCTCCACCGCGTACAGCCCCGCGAGCCCCGCGTCGACCTCCGCCCGGGGCGACATCAGCAGCGCCTCGAACGTCCCTGGCCCTTCGAACAGGACCCACGCGACGAACCGCTCGAGCTCGCCGCGCAGCGAGTCTTTCAGCTCCGGCGCGTAGCCCGGGTACGCCTCCGGGTCCGGGTCGATCGTCTCGATCGCGTCGAAGTCGAGCCACTGCCGGTGGAAATTGACCATCGCCTCGCGCGCCCGCGGGTCCGCGAGCATCCGCTCCGCCGCCGCGCGCACCCCCTCCGCCGTGTCCAGCTCGCCGGCCGCCGCCGCCGCGAGCAGCGCCGCGTCGGGCGTCGTGTCCCACAAGAAGTAGCTGAGCCGCGCCGCCAGCTCGTGGCCCGTCAGCGCGACCACCCCGCTCGCCCCGTCGACCGGCGCGCCGCCGAACTCGAAGAAGTACAAAAACTGCGGCGCCTGCACGATCGCCTGCAGCGTCAGCGGCAGCGCCACCGCGAACCCCGCCTCCGCGAGCTGCTGGTCGAAGAACCCGAGGAACGCCTCCGCCTCGTCCGCCGTCCACGGCCGCCGGAACGCGCGCCCGCCGAACTCGCGCAGGAACGCGTGCCCGCAGCCGACCGGGTCGGCCCCGCCGTCGACCCCGCACGGCAGCCAGCCCTGCGGCGCCGCCATCGCGGCCTCCGTCACCGCCAGCGCCGCGCGCTGCACCTGCTCGACCAGCAGCGCCGACGGGCTCTGCGCCCCCGCGTTGTTCTCGAACCCGTGGACCTCCGGGTCGACCATCAGCGTCAGCGGCGGCAGCGTCACCCCGGGGAACAGGTCGCGGACTGTGTTGGCGAATTGCGTGTGCGTCAGCCGGCGCAGCGGCGACGGCCCCGGGTCGAGCGCCCCCGCGCACGCGTCCGTCGGCTCGCCGGTGTCGGCCTCGCCGGTGTCGGCCTCGCCGGCGCTGCCCGCCGCGGTGGTCGCCTCGCCGCGGGTCGTCGCCGCGCCGCCGGCGTCGCCGCAGGCCGCGAGCAAGGCTGTCCCGAGCGCCATGTCTCTGGCGACACCCAGGCGAGACGACCGACGCGAGCCCGACCTCCGCACGCGCCGATCAAGCTACGAGCACCCCGCCGGGCCGGTCAAGCAGGCCTGTCCCCGGCGCCGCACCCCGGGTTTGGGACCCGTCCTCGCGGGTCCTCGCCGCCGGCTGCGGGCGGTCGCCGACCCGTGGTACAAGGTGCGCGGCCGCGCCCGTGAAGCTCATCATCCAGATCCCCTGCCTCAACGAGCGAGAGCACCTGCCGGCGACCTTCGCCGACCTCCCGCGCGCGCTGACGGGGATCGACGCGATCGAGGTCCTCGTCGTCGACGACGGCAGCACCGACGGCACCGCCGCGCTCGCCGAGGAGCTCGGCGTCCACCACATCGTCCGCTTCCCGCGCCGCCGCGGCCTCGCGGCCGCCTACCAGGCCGGCGTCGACGCCTGCCTCCAGCTCGGCGCCGACCTCGTCGTCAACACCGACGCCGACCATCAATACCGCGGCGAGGACATCGCGCGGCTGTGCGCGCCGATCCTCGCCGGCCGCGCCGACCTCGTCGTCGGCGACCGCCGCACCGACCAGATCCCGCACTTCAGCCCGCTCAAGCGGCTGCTCCAGCGCTGGGGCTCGCGCGTGGTCCGGCGCGCCTCCGGCACCGCCGTCCGCGACTCGACCAGCGGCTTCCGGGCGATGAACCGCCGCGCCGCGACCACCCTGTTCGTCCACAACCGCTTCACCTACACCCTCGAGTCGATCATCCAGGCCGGCAACGCCGGGCTCGCCGTCGAGGACGTCGAGGTCACGACCAACCCGGAGACCCGCAAGTCGCGCCTGTTCCGCACGATGAGCAGCTACGTCCGCCGCAACGGCGCCGTGATCGTCCGCTCCTACAGCATGTACTGGCCGGTCCAGACCTTCGGCGTGATCGCCCTCGCCCTGCTCGTCCTCGGCCTCGCCCTCGGCGCCCGCTTCACCTACTTCTACGCCACCCGCTGGCCCGAGCCGAGCGGCCACACCGAGTCGCTGCTCGTCGGCGTCGGCGCCGTCGTGCTCGCCTTCCTCGTCGGCCTGATGGCCCTGCTCGGCGACCTCGTCGCCGCCAACCGCCGCCTGACCGAGCAGGTGCTCGCCCAGGTCCGCGGCCTGAACGCCGCGGTCGCCGCCCAGACCGGCGCCGCCGCGATCCCCGGCTACCGCCGCACCGCCGCGCCGACCTGGGGCCCGGAGGCGCGCGCGTGAAAATCGACCCCGGCAACGTCGTCGGCAACACCGAGGCGAAGTACGCCCACCCGAACCCGATCGCCCGCCGCCTGGTCGCCGGCTTCAAGCGCGCCGTCGGCGAGCTGTATTTGAAGACATGTCCCGAGAGCGTGCTCGACGTCGGCTGCGGCGAGGGCCTGCTCGCCGACCACCTGATCCGCCTGCGCCGCCCCGCGTCGTACACCGCCTGCGACGTCGACCTCGCGCACCTCGCCCCCGGCCTCGACCCCGCGCTGCGCTTCGAGCAGGCGTCGATCTACCAGCTCCCGCACGCCGACCGCAGCGTCGACCTCGTGATCTGCTGCGAGGTCCTCGAGCACCTGCACGACCCGGCCGCCGGCCTCGCCGAGCTCGCCCGCGTCGCCCGCCGCGCCGTCCTGCTGAGCACCCCCTGGGAGCCGGTCTGGCGCCTGCTCAACCTCGTGCGCGGCCGCTACGTCCGCGACCTCGGCAACACGCCCGGTCACGTGCAGCACTTCTCCCGCCGCGCCCTCGTCCGCCTCGCCGCGTCGCGCCTGCGGATCGCCGAGATCCGCCGCCCCCTGCCCTGGACGGTGATCCTCGGTGAACCACGCCCGTGACACCCGGGCCGCGCCCGCGGCCCCGCCGACCCGGAGCCCCGCCACGACACGCCCCGGGCCGGATGCCCACCGCCCGCGCCGCCGCGCGCCCCCCGATCGGAGCCTCCCCCGTGAGCCGCGCCCGTGACGTCGTCTGCCGCCTGGCCCTCGGGACCTGGCCGTTCGCGCTGGTGACCGCGCTCGGCCTGTGGCTGCTGTGGCCGGTGCCCGCCGGCGTGATGCCGCTGTCGGCCGACCACACCGTCCACCTGACGCGCGCCTGGCTCTACGGCCAGCAGCTCGCGTCGGGCCACCTGACCGGCTGGAGCCCGCACTGGTTCTTCGGCTTCCCGCTCGGCGAGCTGTACCCGCCGCTCGGCGACCTGGCGATCGCGCTCACCCACGCCGCGAGCGGCGGCGCGCTCGCCTGGCCGACCAGCTACGCGCTGGTGTTCACCCTCGTGTTCCTGCTCCAGGGCTGGGCCCTGCTCCGCTGCGGCCGCGCGCTCGGCTGGGGCCCCTTCCCCGGCCTCGTCGCCGCCGTGCTCGCCCTGCTCGACGTCGGCGCCTACCGCGAGGGCGGCTGGACCTACACCGTCTTCTACGGCGTGTGGCCGCAGGCCCTGGCGACCAGCCTCGCCTGGCTCGCCCTCGCCGAGCTCGCCCTCGCCGCCCGCGCCCGCGAAGCCCTGTCCGCAGAGACAGGTCCGCCGCGCGAGCCCGCCGCTCCGGCGCCGGACGCCGAGCCCCTGTCCCTCCGACCAGGCCCCTCCGCTCCGCCAGATCCTGTCCTCCCCGCCATGGTCCCTGCGACAGTCTCTTCGGGGCATGTCGCCGCAGCCATGGCCGATCCAGCAGGCTCTTTGGCCCAGGACGCTCCGGACAGGTCCGCCACGCCAGGACCTTCGGGCCCTGCCTCTGCAGCCATGCCCTCCGGGCCAGCGCCTTCGGACCCTGCCCCTGCGACCATGCCCTCCGGACCAGCGCTCTCTGCCCCTGCCGCGCCGGTCCGCCCCCCCGGCCCCGGCACCCCGCCGCCGCCCCCCGCGGACGCGAAAAAACCCGAGCACCCCTCGCCGAAAAGACCCGAGCACCCGACCTCCGCATCCGCGGCCCCCGCCGCCCACCGCCGCCACCTGGTCGCCGCCGCGCTCGCCGCCGCCGGCGCGCTGCTCGCCCACCCGATGAGCCTGCCGATGTTCGCCGTCGCCGCGCCCCTGTGGCTGGCCACCGTCGGCCTGCGCGGCGCGAGCCCGGCCGCGCCGCCGGGCGTCCGCGAGCGCCTGGCCGCCGCCGCGCTCGACCTCGCCCTCGTCCTCGCGCTCGCGCTCGGCCTCGCCGCCTGGTGGCTGTGGCCGATGAGCGCCCACCGCGGCTACATGGCCGCCTACGGCTGGCTGTACGCCCCGCTCGACGCGATGCTGCGGATGCTCGCGCAGGGCCAGTGGACCCAGCTGATGGCCCCCCCCGCCGGCTTCGCCGCGCTCGCCGGCCTCGCCCTCGCCGCCGTGTCCCGCGGCGGCGTCCTCCGCTTCTTCGCCCTGATGGCCGTCGTCCACTGGCTGCTCGCCAGCACCGACGTGTTCTGGGGCCTCCGCCTCGACCGCCTCGGCGCCGGCTTCACCCACATCCAGTACCAGCGCTTCCTCACCGCCGCCAAGCCCGGCCTCTACCTGCTCGCCGGCGCCGTCGTCGGCGCGCTGTGGCAGCTGGCCCGCCGGACATGGTCGACCACGCATGTCCGCAAGGTCCTGTCCCTCGGGTCCGGCGCGCTCGCCCTCCTCCTCGCGGGCTGGCTGGCCCGCGACGCCTGGACGCTCGCGCGCCGCCACGAGGTCGGCGCCGTCCAGGTCGAGCGCGTCCCCGGCAAGCCGGAGTTCGCGGCCGCCTACCAGCAATTCCTCGCCTGGACCGCCGAGGCCTGGCAGCGCCGCGACGCCGACTGGCGGCTCGCCGTCCGCGCCGACCGCAACGCCCACTGGTTCATGGACACCCCGGTCCACACCGGCGCCCCGCTGTACAAGGTCGGCTTTGTCCCCGGCGACAACTTCGTCCACAAGCCCGAGTCCGGCGACCCGCGCGTGCTCGACCGCGCCGGCGCCCGCTACCTGCTCTCGCTCGGCCCCGGCGGCCCCGGCACGACGCAGGTCGCCAGCTTCGGCCCGCTGCGCGTCCACGAGCGCGCCGGCGCCGAGGGCCTCGCCCACCTCGACGGCGACGGCGCGGCGGCGATCGAGGCGTCCGACCTCGCCGCCGGCCGCGTCCGCGTCCGCGTCACCGGCGCGAGCCCGGGCGCCCGCCTCGTCTTCCACGTCGCCGGCTACCCGCGCTGGGACCTGTCCTTTACACCAGACGGCGGCGGCGCGCCGGAGCCGGTCGACTGGTTCGAGGCCCCGATCGTCGGCGACGGCCCGACCGCGACCCCCGCGCAGCGCCTCGCCGGCCTCCTGCCGGGCGGCAAGGCGCTCGGCGACGACGGCAGCGAGCCGACCCTGATCGCCGCCCCCGCGCGCGACGGCGTCTACGAGCTCCGCTACGTCCGCTGGCGGTGGTTCGACGTCGCCGCCGCCCTGGCGAGCCTCGCCGCCGCCGCCCTGGCTGTCTCTTTGGTCCTGTCCCCGCGGCCACTCGCCCGCCTGCGCCCGCTCGCCCGCCGCCTCGCCCACCCCGCGGCGCTCGCCGCCCTCGCCGGCCTCGCGCTCGCCCTCGCCGGCCTGCGCTTGCAGCGGGCCGCCGCGCGCGAGCGCCCGCTCGCCAGCGCCTGGCTCGCCGAGGGCCGCGCCGCGGCGACGCACGTCCGCAGCGGCCCGCTCAAGACCGACATGCAGATCGTCCCGGCCGTGCTCGCCGACCCGCGCCGCCCGTCCTCGGTCACCTTCCCGCGGGTCACGCTCGGCCCGACGCTCGCCGGCTGGGTCGCGCTCGACGACGACGACGCCAAGCTGCGCCGCCGCGGCGGCTACCGCCTCGAGATCCGCGCCCGCCCGCCCGGCGCCGCCGACTGGACCACGATCCTCGACATGCCGGTCCCCCACCGCCCCGACCGCCAGCACCTCGCCGCGAAAGCACCTGTCCCGACGGACATCCAGGGCGAGGCCGACCTCGCCGTCGTCCTCACCCCGACCGGCGACGCCCCGCCCAAGCTCGGCTTCAACCTCGAGCTCGGCCCCCGCTGACCCACGCCCGCCCGCCGCGCCTCCGCCTCGCCCGGGCGCGCCCGCGCCGCGGCCCGCGAGCCGCGCTTCCCTCCACGTCGCGCCGCCTCTTTCGCCGCGCCGGGCTTTGCGCGACCATACTTGAGCGTCCTGCCGGAGGCCCCCCGTGCGCGCAAGCATCGTCGTCATCGCCCTCGTCGCCCTCGCCGCGCCGTCCACCGCCCTCGCCAGTGACGACGACCGCCCGTTCGGCCGCGGCACGATCCTCCCGAGCGTCGCGCTCGGCGGCTCGTTCTCCCGCAACTACGGCGGCAGCCTGCTCGTCGGCGCCGGCGCCAGCTACTTCGTCGCCGGCGGCCTCGCCCTCGGCCTCCACCTGCGCAACGTCTCCACCTTCTACTCGTCTGGCTTCAAGAACGAGCTCGGCCGCGCCTTCGAGCAGGTCCCGACCAACGAGCTCAGCCTGATGCCGAGCGCCCTGTGGGTCCTCGCGCGCAACCGCGTGTTCGCCCCGTACATCACCGCCGGCGTCGGCCCGGTGTTCCTCAACAAGCAGCGCGGCACCCTCGGCCAGTGGACCGCCGGCCCGGGCTTCTTGATCGGCGTCGGCGGCTCCTTCTTCATCGACCTCGGCATCAGCTTCGGCATGCGCTTCTCCGCCGACCGCTGCGACCGCGCCTACACCTTCCGCGACCCCGACACCGGCGCCAGCTTCGTCAACGACGCCGCCTGCAGCTTCACCGTCGGCTTCCGCGGCGGCATCGTCTTCGGCCTCGGCGGCCGCCGCCAGCCGCGCGTGCGCCCGTCGCCGCCGCCGAGCTACACCAGCCCGCCCGCCTCGACCTACCCCGCGCCCGCGAGCTACCCAGCCCCGGAGAGCCCGCCGCCCGCCGAGTCACCTGTCTCGAGCGACAGCCCGCCTCCGTCCGCCGCGCAGCCGGCCGACTCCGCCGGCGAGCCCGCCAGGTCGCCGCCCCCCGCGCCCGCGCCCGCCCCGGCGCCCGCCCCGGTGGGCGAGAGCCTGCCGGTCCCGCCGCCCGCCTGATCCGCCGGACTTTGCGCCGCGTACCGCCGCCGTGATCACCCGCCTCGCGCTCGCCCTCGCGCTCCTGTCCCTCGGGACATCCTGTGCGACCGCCTCCGCGCCCGCGCCCCCCGCCGCGCGACCCGACCACGCCGCCCCCGCGTGGCGCGCGTGGGGCCCCGACGCGTTCGCCGAGGCCCGGCGCGATCGCAAGATCGTGCTCGTCGACGTGATCGCCCGCTGGTGCCACTGGTGTCACGTCATGGACGAGGAGACCTACGCCGACCCGGAGGTGATGGCGCTGCTCGCCGCGCACTTCGTGGCGATCCGCGTCGACTCCGACGCCCGCCCCGACGTCGCCGAGCGCTACGCCGACTGGGGCTGGCCGGCGACCGCGATCCTGACCAGCGAGCTGCGCCCGGTGCTCGAGCTGCGCGGCTACCAGGACCCGCGCGAGTTCGCGGCGCTGCTGCGCTCGCTCGTCGCGGACCACGAGGCCGGGCGCCTCGTCGGCCGGCGCCCCGCCCCGCCGCCGCCGGTCCGCGGCGGCGACCTGAACGACCTCCGCCTCGCCGCCGCCGAGCAGCTCGACCGCTACTGGCACGATGAGCAGGCCGGCTGGGGCAAGATCCAGAAGTACCCGCTCGCCGCGAGCAACGAGTACGCGCTGCTGCGCGCCTACCTGTACCAAGAGGCAGCCTGGCAGGACCGCGCCCTGCGGACCCTCGCGCAGCAGCGGAGCCTGATCGACCCGGTGTGGGGCGGCATGTACCAGTACAGCGTCGGCGGCGTGTGGACCGCCCCGCACTTCGAGAAGATCACCGCGATCCAGGCCGGCGCGCTGGACAGCTACGCGCTCGCGTTCCGCCGCACCCGCGACCCGCGCTGGCGCGAGGCCGCCGCGGACATCGCCCGCTACGTGCTCGGCCCGCTGCAGGACCCCGAGGGCGGGATCTACACCAGCCAGGACGCCGACCTGCGCGAAGCGCCAGGGCTCGAAGAACCTGTCCTCGGCGCTACCTACTACGCGCTCGGCGACGCCGAGCGGCGCGCCCGCGGGATCCCGGCGATCGACAAGAACCTCTACGCCGACCTCAACGGCCTGGCGATCCGCGGGCTCTGCCAGGTCCACGCGGCCCTCGGCGACGAGGCCGCGCTGCTCGCCGCGCGCAAGGCCGCAGAGCGGCTCGTCCGCACCCACCGCGCGAGCGAGGGCGGCTTTCGCCACGCCGAGACCGACCGCGACCTGCTCCACCTCCGCGACCAGGCGACCATGGGCCGCGCCCTGCTCGCCCTCCACCGCGTCACCGGCGAGCCGCGCTGGCAGCAGCTCGCCCGCGACGTCGCCGACTTCAGCCTGCGCGCCCTGCAGGCCCCCGCCGGCGGCTTCTTCGCGCACACCGAGGACCCGACCGCCGTCGGCGTGTTCGCCGAGCGCCGCCGCCCGTTCGAGGACAACGCGATCATGGCGCGCTTCCTGATCGAGCTGCACCGCGGCCTCGACCACGACGCCGACGATCTCCCCTACGCGCCCGCCGCCGAGCGCGCGCTGCGAGCGATCGCCGACCCGACCGTCTTGAAGGATCAGGGCCGGATGATCGGCGAGTACCTCGTCGCGCTCGCCGAGCTGACCGCGACGCCGATCGACATCACCGTCGTCGGCCGCCCCGAGGATCCCGCCGCGCAGGCCCTGCTGCGCGCCGCGCTCGCGTTCGACGAGCCGCGCGCCAGCGTGGCGATGAGCGCGCCGGGGTCGCGTTATCCCGACGCCGGCAAGCCCGCCGCCTATCTCTGCACCGACACCGCCTGCTCCGCGCCGCTGACCGACCCCGCCCGCTTCGCGGTCGGCGCCGAGGCGTTCCTCCGCGGGATCCCGCGACCGTAGAGTCCGCTGGGCCCGTTGGATACAATCGGCGGCCGTGCCCCGCCGCTCCCCCCCGCTCCTCGCCTGTACCCTCCTGACCCTCCCCGCCTGCGCCGAGCCCGGCTCCCTCGGCAGCGCCGGCGAGTCCGAAGCGAGCTCGTCCGCGTCCGCGAGCACCGACGGACCTGTCCCGACGACCAGCGAACCTGTCCCGACGACCAGCGAGGGCGGCGGCGGCGACAGCGACAGCGCGACCACCGGCGTCGACCCCTCGGCGGGCTCGACCGGCGACGCGAGCACCGGCGGCACGACCGGCGAGGCCCCGTCGCCGTGGGATGGCGAGCCGCTGCCGCCGGAGCCGCCGGGCGAGTGGACATGGGTGCCGTTCCCCGACTCGATGTGCCGCGACGGCTCGACGACCGGGATCGGCGTCCGCTACGGCGCGAGCGACGACCTCGTGATCTACTTCGAGGGCGGCGGCGCGTGCTTCAACGCCGCGACCTGCCTGCTCAACGACCTGTTCGCCAATTTCGGCCCGGTCAAGTTCGACGCCTGGGCCCTCGGGATCGGCCAGGGCGGGCTGTTCAACGCCGACAACCCGCAGAACCCGGTGCGCGACTGGAACATGGTCTACGTCCCGTACTGCACCGGCGACGTCCACGCCGGCGACCGCGAGAACGTCGGCATCGACGGGATCTTCGGCGCGCAGCAGTTCGTCGGCTACCGCAACGTCGCCGCCTACCTCGAGCGCCTGGTCCCGACCTTCGCCGACGCGCCGCACGTGCTCGTCACCGGCATCAGCGCCGGGGGCTTCGGCGCCGCGCTCAACTACGACCGGATCGCCGACGCCTGGCCGGAGAGCAAGGTCACCCTGCTCGACGACGCCGGCCCGCCGCTGTCCGACATGTACATGGCCCCGTGCCTGCAAGACACCTGGCGCGAGCTGTACAACTTCGCCGCGACCCTGCCGGCCGACTGCGACCAGTGCTTCGAGGACGACGGCGGCGGGATCTCCAACCTCGCGCTCTACCTCGCCGAGAAGCACCCCGACCAGCGCCTCGCCCTGATCTCCGCCGAGCAGGACAGCGTGATCCGGACCTTCTTCGGCTACGGCCTCAACAATTGCCAGGGCGGCCTCTACTCCGGCGACGCGTTCCAGATGGGCCTCTACGAGCTGCGCGACGAGATCCTCGGCGACAACCCGATCTGGGGCAGCTACCTGATGCCCGGCATCGGCCACACGATCATCACCGGCCCGGGCTTCTACTCGACCGAGATCGCCGGCGTGCCGCTGACCGACTGGCTCTCCGACCTGCTCGGCGGCGCCGCCGCGCACGTCAGCCCGTAATCCGGCGGCGGCGCTGGTATGCTCCGGCGCCCCGTGGCCCGCGCGCTCGCCGTGTTCCTCGCCGCCTTCGCCGCGCTGGCGATCCTCGCCGGCGAGGACCTGCTGCGCCCGAGCGCCAACAACCACTACACGCACATGGCCCAGGGCTGGCTCGAGGGCCGCGCCGCGCTCGCGGGCGACCCGCCCGGCTACCCGCGCGCGTACGACGACTGGGGCCGCGTCCACACGCTCGAGCTGCGCGGCGGCGCGACCCTGCGCGGCTTCCCGTGCCGCACGCAGCCGTGCGCCGAGCGGCGCAGGCGCGAGCGCGTCGAGACCTTCTTCACCACCGACGGCCGCGCCCACGACGTCCCGCTCGCGCAGATCGCCGCGCGCCGCGGCACCTGGTACGTGACCTTTCCGCCAGGTCCGGCGCTCGTGATCCTCCCCGGCGTCGCGGCCCTCGGCCTCGGCTTCCCCGACATCCTGTTCACCGTCCTCGTCGGCGCGCTGATCCCCGCGCTGCTGCTGCGCCTGTTCGAGCGCGTCCGCCCGGGCCGCCCGCCCGAGCACCTCGCCGCCTGCGCCGCCTGGACCCTCGCCAGCCCGGCCTGCTTCGTCGCCGCCCACGGCAGCGTGTGGTTCACGGCGCAGGTCCTCGCGGCCATGTTCCTCGTGCTGCACACCGGCGCCGCGTGGGGCGCCGCGCGACCGGTCCGTGCCGGCCTGTGGCTCGGCCTCGCCGCCGCCTGCCGCCCGCACCTCGCGTTCGCGGCGATCTTCTTCCTGCTCGAGTGGCGCCGCGAGGGCGCGCGGTGGCCGGCGCTGCTGCGCTTCGTCGCCCCGCTGGCGGCGATCGGCGCGGCGCTGGCGATCTTCAATTACGCCCGCTTCGACGATCCGCTCGAGTTCGGCCACCGCTACCTCGAGATCCGCTGGCAGGACCGGATCCAGACGTTCGGGGCGTTCTCGCTGCACTACCTGCGGCGCAACCTCGAGTGCCTGCTGTGGCTGTGGCCGCAGGTCCAGCTCGCGCCGCTGTCGGTGCGCTGGTCGATCCACGGCATGGGCCTCGTGTGGGCCTCGCCGTGGCTGGTGTGCCTGCTCGGCGCCCGCGACCCGCTGCCGCAGCGGCGCGGCCTCGTGCTCGCCGCGCTCGCCGTCGCCGCGCCGTCGCTGCTCTACCACAACAGCGGCCAGGTCCAGTTCTCGTACCGCTTCGCGCTCGACTACCTGCCGCTCCTGCTCGTCCTGCTGGTCGCCGGCGGCGGCGCCAGGCGCCGCGCCTTCCTGCCGCTGGTGCTCGTCGCCGCCGCGCTGCAGCTCCACGGCGCGTGGCTGTTCCAGCGCGCGCCGGGCCGCCTGTTCGTGCCCGACCCCTGGTGGCCGTTCGCGCCCGAGTGAGCGCTCAGCCGCGCGTCGCCTCGCGCACCGCGCGGAGCAGCTCCTCGGCCGTCCACGGCTTCTGCACGAAGCCGGACGGGGCCGCGCCGTCGAGCCGGCCGAGCACGTCCTGCTCGTCGTGCCCGCTCGTCAGCACGATCGGCACGTCGCCCCGCAGCGCCCGCAGCGCGCGGAACGTCCGCGCCCCGTCGAGCACCGGCATCGTCATGTCCAAAAGGACAGCCGCGAAGTCGCAGCCGCCGGCGGTGAACTCGGCCAGCGCCGCCGCGCCGTCGCCCGCGCGGACCACCTCGTAGCCGGCGCCCTCGAGCACCCGCCCGCCGACCGCGAGCACCGACGGGTCGTCGTCGACGACGAGGACCCGCGGCGGCGCCGCGGCCGCCGGGGCGACCTGCTCGATCACACCTGGCGCGAGGGGCAGCAGCACCGTGAAGGTCGAGCCGGCCCCGGGCTGCGAGTCGACGAGGATCGCCCCGCGGTGCGCGCGGACGAACCCGAGCGCCGCCGACAGGCCGAGCCCGCGGCCGATGAACTTGGTCGAGAAGAACGGGTCGAAGACCCGCGGCAGGATCGCCGGGTCGATCCCGCAGCCGGTGTCGCCGACCGCGATCGCGGCGCACGGTCCGTCGAAGTCGGCGTCGCCGAACACCCCGGGGCCGAGCGCGGCGCGGGCGACCGCGCGGGTCGTCAGCGCGACGGAGACCTCGCCGGCGCGGCCGCCGATCGCCTCGCTCGCGTTGGCGACCAGGCTGTGCAGCACCTGGCGCAGCTGCCCGGCGTCGGCCTCGACGGCGACGCCCGGCGCCGTCTCGATCCGCAGCTCGCAGCCGCGGGTCAGCGCCTCGAGCTCGCCGCGCATCTCGTCGAGCAGGCGCCCGAGGTCGAGGCGGCGCGCCAGCGGCCGGCTCCGCCCGGCGTACACGAGCATCTGCTGGGTCAGCGCGGCGGCGCGGCGGGCCGCCGCGTCGACCTCGTCGAGGAACGGCCGCGCCGGCGCCCCGAACGGCAGCCGCTGGACCGCGAGGTCGAGGTTGCCGAGCACCGCGCCGAGCAGGTTGTTGAAGTCGTGCGCGACCCCGCCGGCGAGCACCCCGAGGCTCTCGAGCTTCTGCAGCTGGGCGACGCGGTCGGCGAGCGCGCGCGTCTCGGTGATGTCGGCGAGCATCACCGTCGCGCCGCGGTACTCGTCCGCCGGTCCGCGGGTCGGGGCCGCCGAGAGCACCGCCCACCGCGGCTCGTGGCCGCCGGTGCGGACCTCGAAGCGCTGGCGGACGCCGGCGCGGAGCTGGTCGAGGCGCGCCGCGACGTCGGCCCGCCGCTCGGCGTCGATGCGCTCGAGCAGGGGCTTGCCGAGCAGCGCGTCGCCGTCGGCGGCCAGCAGCGCGTGCGCCTGCGGGTTGGCGAACGCGACCCTGTGCTCGGCGTCGAGGGTCAAGATCCCCTCGAGGCCGGTGGTGACGATCTCGCGGAAGCGGGCCTCGCTGGCGCGCAGCGCCGCGACGAGGTGCGCGTTCGCCAGCGTCTGCGACGTCAGGCCGGCGACGCCGACCAGCCAGCGCGTCTCCTCGGCGAGCCAGCGGCGCCCGGGGTCGCGGGTGTAGACGGCGATCAGGCCGACGAGGCGGCCCTCGTGGCACGCGCGGGTGATGAGCGCGCTCTGCTGCTCCTCGGTCAGCACCTCGGAGTTCGGCATCGCCACGAGCTCGGACCGGCGCAGCTCGACGAACGGCCCGGGCGGCAGGTGGCGCTCGACGAGCGCCCGCGGCACCCGCGGGATCCGGGCCCAGCTCGGCGGCAGCCCGGCGCGCCCGCGCAGCACCAGGTCCTCGCCCGCGGCCTCGACGACCCGCAGCGACGCCGCGTCGACCCCGAGCGTCGCGCGGACGATCGCGCACACGTCGTCGAGGGAATCTTCGGACATGTCCTTGTGTTGCAAGAGCGCCGCGATCTCGGCGAGCACCGAGGAGCGGCTCGCCTCGCGGCGCAGCCGGTCCTCGAGCTCGAGCCGGTCGAGCAGCCACACCGCGCGCTCGACGAACGGCCCGACGCACGCGAAGAGGCCCGGGATCTCCGGCCGCGCGCGCGGGTCGAGCGCGGCGAGCAGGCCGAGCACCTCGCCGCCCGGGCCGCACAGCGGCACGCCGACGTAGGCCTCGATCCCGTGCTCGCGGAGGAACGCGTCGCCGGGGAACTGGGCCGCGACCTCGGCGCCGAAGTGGCACGCCTCGCGCCGGCGGACGATCTCGGCGCACGGGCTGCCGCGGAGGTCGTAGCGGAAGCGCTCGCCGAAGCCCTCGCCGGTCCAGTAGGCCAAGACCTCGACCGAGTCGCCGACGGTCCGTCCGAGCAGCCCGAAGCGCATCCGACACGCCTCGGCGAACGACTGCGCGAGCGCGTACAGGTACTCGAGGCCGGCAGCCGTCGCCGTCCGCGTCTGCAACACGCGCCGCAGATCGGCAGCGTCACCCACGAGCACCTCACGATCTTACGGGCGGGTCGCCGACCGGGCAACGCGACGACCCCCGGCGCGGCCTGCTCGCGGCGTCATCCGCAGCCGCGGCCGAGCGAGCCCAGGGCCGCGTCGATCGCTGCGAGGCCCGCGCGGGCGCCGGTAGGTAGGGACATCTGCCCGGATGGCACATCAGGGTCCCGCGGATTGATGCGGATCAGCGCGCCCTGGTGGCGCCGGGTCGTGCGTTCGGCCATGAAGCGGACGCTCGGGATCGCCTTGCCCGCGCCGAGGCACACGACGACCAGCCGCGCGCCGGCCTCGCGGAGCTCGGCGAGCCAGCCCTCGAGGCGCTCCTCCTGCGCCGCCGTGCGCGACGCGTCCCACGCGAGGTCGCCGAACATCAGGATGTTCGGGCGCGAGAGGGCGCCGCAGCCGACGCACGCGGGCAGCGGCGGGCTCGCGCGCAGCTCGGCCTCGTCGACCTCGACGCGCGCGGCCGCGGCGGACCAGATCCCGACGCCGCAGCCGGCGTGACACTGGAGGTGGTGGATCGAGCCGTGGCACTCGGCGACCTGGTCCTCGGAGAAGCCGGCGCGCTGGAACTGCCCGTCGACGTTCGAGGTGAAGACGAACGCGCCCGCCGGCATCGCCGCGGCCCACCGGCGCAGGACCGCGAACCCCTCGTGCGGCACCGTCGCGCGGTAGAGGTTCAGCCGGTGGCCGTAGAAGCCCCAGGCGAGCCGCGGGTCCTCGCTGAACCACCGCGGGTCGGCGAGCTGCTCGAAGCGCAGGCCGAGCCGCCGCGCCGCCGGGTAGGCGCGCCAGAAGCCCTCGGGGCCGCGGAAGTCGGGCAGGCCCGAGTCGACGCCCATGCCGGCGCCCGCGCAGACGAGCAGCGCGTCGGCGCCGGCGACGGCCGCGGCCGCGCGTGCGATCTCCGTCGACAGGTCGGCGGTCATCGGCCCATGTCTCCTATCGTCCGACGTCGGGCCGCGGCTCGCGGACCCGGGCGAAGACGGTCAAGCAGACGACGAGCACGATCGTCGCCGCGGAGGCCATCGGCGCGCGCGGGCCGATCAGCTCGAACAGCAGGCCCGCGAGCGCCGGGCCGAGGATCCGCCCGAGCGCGCCGGCGGACTGCGAGAAGCCCGAGTTGGTGCCCTGGTCCTCGCTCGTGCTGTTGCGCGAGACCAGCGCGGACATGCTCGGCATGATCAGGCCGTTGCCGCCGGCGATGAAGATCCCGCCGAGCGGCACGAACAGGCTGCTCGGCGCGAGGCTGAGGATCGTGAACCCGATCGCGCTCATGCACAGGCCGGCGATCAGGGTCCTGCGCTCGCCGAACGACGCGACCGCGCGGCCGACGACGACGCCCTGGAACAGGACGATGATCGTGCCGACGAACGCGAAGAACTTCCCGGTCTCCTTGGCGCCCCAGCCGAAGCAGGCCTCGGTGAACAGGGCGAAGGTCGCCTCCATGGTCGCGAACGCGCCGAAGAAGCAGAGGTAGACGACGACCATCACGCCGATCTGGCCGCGCCAGAACGCCGGGTCGCTGGCGACCTGCCACAGCGACGGGCGCGGCTTCGGCGGGCCGCTCGCCGGCGCCGCGCGGTGGCTCTCGGGCAGCCACACGACCGCCATCAGAAAATTGACGAGGCTCAGGGCCGCGGCGAAGAAGAACGGCAGCTGCGGGAAGTCCTCGCGCGACAGCAGGCCGCCGATCGACGGGCCGAGGATGAAGCCGACGCCGACGGCGGTGCCCATCATGCCCATGTAGCGGGCGCGCTGGGCCGGCGGCACGCGGTCGGCGACGTAGGCGTGCGCGGTCGAGACGTTGGCGTTGCACACGCCGCTGATGATCCGCGCGAGGAACAGCATCCACAGCGAGGTCGCGAACCCGAGCGTCAGCATCGCCAGGGTGCTGCCGGCGATCGAGATCAGCATCACCGGCCGGCGGCCGTGGCGGTCGGACAGGCGCCCGAGCACCGGCGACATCAGGAACTGCGCCGCCGAGTAGGCGGTCGCCAGCAACGCGACGACGCCCTCCGACGCGCCGGTGCTCTTGGCGTAGAACGGCAGCACCGGGATCACGATCCCGAACGACACGAGGTCGAGGAACAGGGTGAACCACACCGTCGCCAGCGCGCGCGTGTGACTCTGCGCGGGCGCGGGGGCCGGCTCGTGCGCGGGGCCCTGCGCGGGGGCGGTGGTCTGCGGCAGGGCGGGGTCGGGCATGGACGTGGCCGCTAGCCTACCCGGTCGCGCGGTGGTTGTCGCTCACGCCGCCGGGGCCAGCGCCCGCAGCCCACGGAGCGCGCCCGGGCTGCCGAGCGCCGCGAAGAACGCCTCGGCGTCCGCCCGCGGGCCGCGCCAGCGCGCCGCGCTGCGCAGGTCGCCCGCGCCGAGCGGCACGGCGTCGTGCAGGCGCACGAGCCTGCGCGCGAGGAAGGCCTCCTCGCGGCCGGCCTCGAGGCGTGCGGCGAGCGACCGCGCGCCGCGGAGCGGCAGCGCGGCGACGCGGGCGAGATCGGCGTAGAGGCGATCGAGGTCGCCGAACGCCTCGACCAGCGAGAGCGCGGCCTTGGGCCCGACGCCGGGCACGCCGGGGACGTTGTCGGTGCTGTCGCCGGTCAGCGCGAAGAACTCGACGGCGCGGTTCGGGGCGACGCCGATCCGCCTGACCACGCCGGCCGCGTCGTAGACCTCGCCCGAGCGCGGGTCCTCGATCACGACCGCCGGCGCGTCGTCGCGGACGAGCTGGCACAGGTCCTTGTCGCCGCTCAGCAGCCGGACCCGGAGCCCCTCCTCGCGGCCGCGGCGGGCGAGCGTCGCCATCAGGTCGTCGGCCTCGTAGTCGGGCACGCTGAAGGTCAGCAGGCCCGCGGCCTCGCCGAGCGCGCGCGCGAGGTCGAACTGCGGCGCGAGGTCCGGCGGCGGCTCGCCGCGGTTGGCCTTGTAGCGCGGGTCGATCCGGTTGCGGAACGTCGTCGGCCCGGCGTCGTACACCAGCGCGACGCGCTCGGGCCGGCGGCGCAGGAGCTGGCGCAGGAAGTGCCCGAGCCCGAGCACCGCGCCGACCGGCACGCCGCCCGGCGAGACCCTGGCGGGCATGCCGTAGTAGGCGCGGAACAGCAGCGCGGTCGCGTCGATCACCCACAGCTCGTCGGCGGGCGGGCGCGGGCTGGCGGAACGTTCAGGTCCTTCGAGCCAGGTCGCTTCGGTCATCCGTGACCTCCGGGGCCGCTCACGCGCCGGCGATCTCCTTCGCGGCCTGGGCGGCGGCGCGGGCGGTCGCGGCGCGGCCGGCGTTGAGCTGCTGGACCATCGCCTCGACCTCGCGGTCGAACCGCTCCCTGGCCTCGCGCTCCTCGGCCTCGCGGTGGAACTTGACGTAGTCGTCGACCTCGCGCAGCACCGCGGCGACGTCGACGCGGCGCGACAGGCGGTGGATCAGCGCCCTGCGGCCCTCGTAGTCGGCGCGGAAGTACTCGTCGGGGTACTCGAAGTCCTGCACGAACGCGCGGATGTTGTTGGCGACGCTCTCGACCGAGCGGCCGCTGAGGTCGGCGCGGACGAGCGCCTCGCCGACCTCGGCCCAGCGGGCGTCCTCGCCGACGGCGACGAACGGGCGCAGGTCGCCGAGCAGGACGTCGCGCAGCAGGTGGACGTAATCCTCGGGGGTCGTCGGGCCGCGGACGGTGAACGGGTTCTGGGCGATCCGCGAGCGCGTCGCCTCGTCCATCTGCATGTAGTTGGCGTCGCAGATCATGAACCACTTGCCGTCCTTCGGGATCAGCGTGCCGTCGAAGATCCCGAACACCGCGCCGAGGTTGTTCTTCTCCTCCGAGCGCAGGTCGCCCGAGCCGCGCGAGGCGAACGCGGTGTCGATGTCGGGCCAGTAGACGCCGCACACGCCCTCGAACCCGTAGACCTCCTCCTTGAAGATCTTGACCAACGTCGCCGCGCTGGCGTTCTGGTACGAGCTCGCCCAGTCGGTCCGGCGGATCACCTTGAAGCGGGCCGGGACGTCGCGCTGCTTGCAGAACTCGAGGAAGTAGTTGCCGATCGCGTGGGCGGTGATCGTCTTGCCGCAGCCGGGGCGGCCGAGGCCGAACAGCACCGGGTTGATCTGCTTGGGCCCGCGGCGGGCCTTGAGGTCGTAGGCGGCGACGTCGCGGGCGAGCTTGAGGCCCGCCTGCAGGTAGTCCTGGTTGCCGACGATGTCGGTCAGCTTGACCGGCTTGAGGTCGCTCGCCGGGCCCTCGGGGCTGCGGGCGACGAAGCCCTCGTAGCGCAGGTCGCCGACGACGACCTTGCGCTGCGCCAGCGCGACCCCGAACGGCCGCAGCCGCCCGGCGTGGGTCAGCTTGCGCACCGCGCCGGCGAGCTGCAAGACGAACGCGTGCAGCGTCGACACCAGCCACACCTCGCGCTCGCCCAGCCCGCTCGCGCTCGCGCCCGGCTGGCGCTGCGCCTGCACCTCGAGGTACTTGCCCGCCATCGCCAGCGCCGTCTTGACGCACTCGCGGGCTGGCCTTGCGAGCAGGTCCTCGAGGCCAGCCGCCTCGAGCTCGCCGTCGACCGCCGGCGTCGGCGCGAGCAGCCCGAGCCGCGGCGCCCACCCGTCGCCGAGGACCGTCAGCGCGAACGCGCCGATGAACATCCGCTGGTCGCGCGTCGGCTCGGGCAGGGCCAGCGAGCCGGCGCGGGCGATGTCCTCGAGCAGCGCGGCGTGCAGCGCCTCGCCGGCCTGCAGCGCGAGGTCGCCGGCCTCGATCGCCGCGTCGAGCGCGCGCAGCGTCAGCACCGTGTGGCCGAACGGCGCGCGGGCCAGCTTGTGCAGCGCGGCCGCCAGACCTGACTCTTTGACCAGATCACGGAGGCCGGCGCGGTCGAACCCGCCCGCGGGCGGCGTGACGAGCAGCGGGGACGGAGAGGCGCTCGCGGTCATCGCCGCGAGGGTAGCCCACCGCGGGGTCGCCCGGCAGGCCCCGGCGCGCGGCCCGGCGCGCGTGGCTGCGCGCCCGCGGGCCCGGGCCTGGCGAGCGCCGTGCGGCCGCGACGCGCGGTCGTCGACCGCAGCTCGGGCCCGTGGGGCGCTCAGCCCTCGTCGCGCACGTCGGCGGCCGGCGCCGCGGCTCTGGCGGCCTCGCCCTCGTCGGGCACGTCGGCGCCGCCGGCCGCGGCCTCGGTCGCCGGCGCGGCCGGGGCGGGCTGCGCTTCGACCGGGCGCTCACCGACGGCGAGGCCCGGGATCTCGACGCGCCAGCGCGCGTGGACGCGGGCGACGACCTCGCCGATGCTGTTCTTGAGCTCGCCGCGGACGTCGACGTCGTGCGAGCCCGGCGCGGTCGGCAGCTCGGCGCGGGACTCGGCGGTGATCGTGCCGCGGGCCTTCTTGACGTACTCCATCGCCAGCCCGAGCACGATCCCGCGGCCGCCGGCGGGCACGAGGCTCATCGCCGCGAGGCCGGTGACCGCCTCGCCGAGGTTCATCAGCGCGACCGCGTGGACGCTCTTGAGGTGGTTGCGGACGCCCCAGCGGTCGCGCATCTGCACGCGCGCGTGGCCGGGCCCGAGCTCGATCACCTGCGGGGAGATCGTGCCCGTGTACGGCGCCATCAGCCCGATCGCCCGCGAGAACAGCTGCTTGCCGAATGGCTTTTCGACCAGCTTCTTCCAGGTGGCGAGGACTTGGGTCGGGTCGCGGAGCGTGTCGAGGCCGAGCTTCATGGGCGTGCGCGGAGTGTGTTGCCGGGCGCGCCTCGAGTCAACGCGCGCGCGGCCGATCGCCGCGCGCGGCCCCAGGACCTCAGGCCTCGGCCGGTCGACCGCCGAGGCGTCGCGGGCGCGGCGGCGCGCTCACCAGCCGCAGGTGCGGCCCTTGTTCTGCTCCTCGAGCCAGCCGAGCAGCGGGCCGAAGTACTCGATCATCGGCGCCGCGTCCATCTGCCGCGTGCCCGTGATCGCCTCGAGCGCCTCGGGCCACGGCTTGCTCGCGCCGAGCGCGAGCATCGCCTTCAGCTTGTCGCCGGCCGCCGTCTTGCCGTAGATCGAGCACTCGTGCAGCGGCCCGGTGTGGCCGGCGGCGGCGCACAGCGCCTTGTGGAACTGGAACTGGAGGATCCGCGCCAGGAAGTAGCGGGTGTACGGCACGTTGGCCGGGATGTGGTACTTCGCGCCGGCGTCGAAGAACTCGGGGTCCGGGCGCGAGGTCGGCGGGGCGATGCCCTGATACTTGGCGCGCAGCGCCCACCAGGCCTCGTTGTACTTCTCGGGCGCGGTCTTGCCGGAGAACACGTCCCAGCGCCACTGGTCGATCAGCTTGCCGAACGGCAGGAAGGCGATCTTCTCGAGCGCGTCCTGCATCTGGAGGTTGATCAGGCCCTTCTCGTCGGCCGGGACGTCCTTGATCAGCCCGAGCTGCTTGAGGTACGCGGGCGTGATCGACAGCGCGATCGCGTCGCCGATCGCCTCGTGGAAGCCGTCGTGCGCGCCGGCCTGGAACAGCACCGGGAGCGTGTAATAGTAGTGGTAGTAGTAGTTGTGCCCGAGCTCGTGGTGGATCGTGACCAGGTCCTCCTGGTTGATCTTGATGCACATCTTGATCCGCAGGTCGTCGTTGAGCTCGACGTCCCACGCGCTCGCGTGGCACACGACCTCGCGGTCCTTCGGCTTCTGGAACATCGACCGCTCCCAGAAGGTCGCCGGCAGCGGGTCGAGGCCGAGCGAGGTGAAGAACGACTCGCCGAGCTTGACCATCTTGATCTCGTCGTACTTGGCCTTGACCAGCGCCTTGGTGACGTCGAGGCTGGCCGCGCCGGGGAACGGCTCGACGAGCGGGTAGATGTTGGCCCACTCCTGCGCCCACATGTTGCCGAGCAGGTGCGCAGGGATCAGGCCGGCCTCGGGCACCCTGTCCTTGCCGTACTTGTCGGCCAGCTTGCCGCGGACGTAGCAGTGGAGCTGGTTGTACAGCGGGCTGACCTGCGTCCACAGGCGCTCGGCCTCCTGCTCGAACTCGGCGGGGCTCATGTCGTAGCTGGCGCGCCACAGCTCGCCGAGGTCCTTGTAGCCGATCTCCTTCGCGCCCTCGTTGGCGAGGCCGACGAACTCCTGGTACAGCGGCCGCAGCTCGACGGCGATCTGGTGCCACCCGGTCCACGCGGCGAGCAGCTCGTCGTAGCTGCGGCTGTTGTTGATGATGTCCTCGAGCTGGCCGAGGTCCTTGCACTTGGTGCCCTCGCACGCCTTGCCCTTGCCGTAGATGCCCTCCATCTTGGCGCCGAGCTCGGCGAGCCGCTTGCGCTTGTCCGGGTCGCTCGGGGCCGGCGGCGGGCTGGCGGTGACGCGCAGCAGGTGCAACTTCCGCTTGGTGTCCGGGTCGATGTCGGGGTCGTTGTAGGTCGTCGCCTGCTTGATCGCGCCGGCCATGTACTCCATCAACTTCTCGTTGGCGTCGGCGGCGGCCTTCTCGGTGGCGTCGGTGATGTTGGTGTTCTTGTCCCACTCGGCCTTGCCCGAGGCGACGATCAGCGCCCTGAGCTCGCCGTCGACGCGGTCGACGAACGCCTTGGCGTCGGCGGCCTGGCTCGGCTTCGGGGCCTTGTCGTCGGCCTTGGTGTCTTCCTTCTTGGCCTCGACCTTCTTGGTCTCGGTCTTGACGGGCTTCTTGGCCGGCTCGGGGCCGCCGCAGGTGGCCAGCGAGGCGAGGGCGATCAGCGCAGCGAGGGGGAACGTGCGGGACATGGCGCCCAAAGGTACGCCCGCGCGCGCCGGCTGTCAGCGGGAAATTGCGGGTGCAACGATGCAGCCGACTGCGAAACCCCGGGCGCTGTCTGCGAGTCTCGAGGATGCGGGGGACGCTCAGGCCCGCGGCGGCGCCTCGAGCACGAGCTCCGTCAGGCGGCGGGCGAGCGGAGCGACCACGAGGACCGTCGGGACGACGATCATGTACGCGCGGCCGAACGCCGCGAGCCAGCGCAGGAGGAAGTCGTCGAGGCCGCCGGTCGCTGTCATGATGCCGGAGATCGTGGCCGACATCATCAGCGTCATGAAGAAGACGAACACGTGCTGGGCGTGGCGGCGCGGGAGCTTCATCGACCTGCTGGCAGTGTAGCCCGTGTCGCGCCGAGCTGCCGCTCGGATCGGCCGCCGGGCGCTCACGCGCGACAGATGTCCGGATCGACGGTGACGCTGACCGGACAGTGGTCCGAGCCGTGGAACTCGGGATGGATCGCGGCGGCGCGGACGAACGGCAGCGCCGCGGGACACGCGAGCACGTAGTCGATCCGCCAGCCGACGTTGCGCTCGCGGCAGCCGCCGCGCTGGGCCCACCACGAGTAGTGGCCGGGGCCGGGCACGAAGCGGCGGAAGGTGTCGGTGAAGCCGCGGCGCAGCCAGCGATCCAGCTCCTCGCGCTCCTCCGGCAGAAACCCGCTGGTGCCGACGTTGTCGCGCGGCCGCGCGAGGTCGATCTCGCGGTGCGCCGTGTTGAAGTCGCCCATCACCAGCACGCGCAGGCCCTCGGCGCGCAGCGCCTCGAGCTTCCTGAGCAGCGCGCGGTAGAACGCGAGCTTGTACGGCACGCGGTCGTTGCTGCGCTCGCTGCCGCTGCCGTTGGGGAAGTACACGTTGGCGACGACGAGCCTGCCGAAGCGGACGAGCTGCAGGCGACCTTCACGGTCGAAGCGCGGGCCGAGGCGGGTGTCGACGCCGTCGGGCACGAGCTTGCTCAGCAGCGCGACGCCGCTGTAGCCCGGGCGCTCGGCGGACACGATCTGGCTGAAAGGCCAGCCGGCCGGGCGCGCGAGCTCGCCGAGCTGCTCGGCGGCGGCGCGGACCTCCTGCAACCCGACGATCGCCGGGCCGGACGCGAGGAAGGGCTCCAGGGCCTGCTTGCGGGCGACCGCGCGCAGGCCGTTGACGTTCCACGAGGCGATCGTCAGCACGGGCGAGCTCTCTGCGACGTCGGCGAGGGCCCCGCTCCGCCGGCCCGGGGACGCGCGCACCGCGGCGTCGCTGGCCCCGCGGGCTCGGGGCGGTGGAGCGGCTTACTCGGCATCCTCGCCTTCGTCTTCGTCGTCGGCGGGCGGCGGGTTCTGACCGCGGCGCAGCGGGTGCTCGAGGATCGGCAGGCGCTCGTTCTCGCTGCGCTCGACGACCAGCTCGAGGCCGTCGAGCAGCAGCTCGGGGGCGGTGACCGAGACGTCGATCGTGTTGCTGAGGATGCCGTCCATGCCGGTCTCGGCGACGAAGCCGCCGCTCGCGCCGGGGGCGATCCGCAGCGGCAGCGCGGCGCCCGCCTGGCCGACGGCGCGGATCCGTCGGAGCACGCGCATCGACGTCGGCGCGAGCAGGGCGCCGCGGACGAGCGTCCTCTTGCCGCTCGCGTCGACGCGGAAGACCCGGGCCGGCAGCGGCAGGACGACCTTGCGGCCGGAGCTGTAGCTGGTCGCGCCCTCGCGGTCGACCGGGCCGAGGATGTTGCCGTCGCGCAGCGACTCGACGACGTAGGCGAAGTCGTAGCCGTCCTCGCGGGCGCGGCGGAGCAGCTCCTTCTCGAGCGCCTTGCGCGGGAGGCCGCGCTTCTTCGACACGAGGGACAGGTTGCTGATCGACGGGCCGTACGACAGCGCCGGGGTGACGCGGGCGCGGCCGTTGCTCGCCTTTCTGAACTTGTTGGGCGAGCGCGTCATCAGGAGGTCTTGCAGGACGCCGGCCTTGACGAGGGTCAGCGGCCTGGCGACAAAGCCCTGGGCGTCGAGGGTGTAGCGGCCGAAGCCGTCGCGCGGGTCGTCCTCGACGTCGAGGAAGTTCGGCAGGACGGCCTTGCCGAGGCTCGTCTGCCAGTGGGGCTCGAAGTCGCGGACGCGGCCGGTGTCGCCGAGCGGGGCCGGGTTGCCGCCGGCGTGCACGGCGACGGTCGAGGCGAGCAGCTGCGCGGCGGCGGCGCTCGAGAAGAGGATCGGTCCGTCGTAGTCCTCGTCCTCGCCGAGCATCGGCGCCGCGGCCAGCTCCTCGAGCTCGCGCAGGACCTCGTCGACGAGCTGCTCGCCGCGCTTGCGCAGCTCGTCGGTCGCGCGCGGGACCTCCTGGAAGTGGATCGCGGCGCCGTGGTCGAGGTGCATGCCGTCGGGCGCCCGCGTGTCGGCGACGACCGCGAGGACCGCCCGCTCGCGCTGCTCGTGCAGGACCATGCCCTCGCTGGTGACGGTGGTGACGTGGCTGCGCAGCACCTGCACGTAGACGTCGCCGTTGTCGATCGCCGGGTGGTCGGCGAACCGCTTGCTCAGCTGCTGGGCGAGCGCGCGCAGGCCCTCGCGGTCGATCGGATCGGACGCCGGCGCGGGCGCGGCCTGGCGCGGGACCGGCTCGGGGCGCGGGCCGAGGTCGGCCGGCAGCGGCTCGCCGGCGAGGCGGGCGAGGATCGCCAGCTTCTGCGCGTAGGTCGCCGTCGCCTTGCGGAACGCCTGGTCGAGCGCGAGCCACAGCTTGCGCCGGGTCAGCTGGGCAGATGGCCCCAAGGGCAGGTTGAAGCGGACCTGCCAGCCGTCCTGGCCGAACACGCCGCTGTGGTCGCGCTCGGGCGTGCCGACGCGGACCTCGACCGCGGCGGCGGCCTGCTCCTCGCGGACGTCGGTGATGATGCCGCCGTACGAGCCGTCGATGCTGAGCACCTCGGCGCGGACCAGCCAGACGGTCGCCTGGTACGGCGCCGGGGCGTCGGGCAGGCGCAGGCCGGCGAGCGCGCGCGCGAGCTCCTGCTCGGCGGCGCCGACCTCGAGGACCGGCGCCTCGCCGGTCGAGGGCGCGGGCGCCGGGGCCGCG
>ERZ1066117.331-NODE-331-length-41445-cov-8.472312_pt1 | contig 41445 bp, 32 predicted proteins | sample MGYA00382764_ERZ1066117 | MGnify/ENA primary metagenome ERZ1066117 (study PRJEB33369, sample SAMEA5778347) | biofilm metagenome | biome: Industrial cooling water; feature: Water cooling tower basin; material: Biofilm | place: United Arab Emirates | collected...
ATAGCTGCCCAGCAGGCCGAAGAAGCCGATGGTGAGCTGGATGGGTTCGGGCGTCCGCTGCACGACAAGGCCAAGGCCCAGGATCGGCAGCGCCGAGAGCAGCAGCGACAGCCGCCAGCCCGACACAGGGTGGCCGAGCTGGCCCTGCAGCAACCGCGATTTCGCCACCGATTGCAGCAGCGCCGCGATCGCCAGCGCCAGCGCCGCCCCGACGCCGCCCCCGATCATGGCCCCCAGCGGCCCGTCCATCGGCACCAGCAGCAGCGACAGGCCGGCCTGCACTGCAAGGCCGATGATCGACCACATCAGGTTGCGCCCGCGCGCCAGGTAGATCAGCGCGCCTTCCGCCACGGCGGCCTGCGCCGCGAACAGCTCCACCGTCAGCAGCGCCACCAGCACCAGCGCACCGCTGGCGAAGGCCGGGCCAAACAGGCCCATCGCCGCCTTGCCCACCAGCCCGAAGGCCAGCACCACGCCCAGCTGCACCGCTGCCACCCAGAAGCTGATCTGCCGCACATGGCCGGCCACCTTGGCGAGGTTGCCGGCCGCCAGGTTGCGCGCCAGCACCGGGCCCAGGATCGGATCGAAGCTGGATTTCAGCCGCTGCGGCAGCGAGGCGATCTGCTGCGCGACATAATAGATGCCGACAATCTCGGCCGAGGCGAAGCGCCCCAGAATGAAGATGTCGAGTCGCCGCGCGCCCCATTCGGCGAGATCGGCGCCGGCCAGCGGCACGTTCGTGCGGATAAGCCGCCATATGCGCGCCGGTTCCGGCCACCAGTCGCGGGGCCAGCCAAAGCGCGCCAGTGCCGGGGCCATGGCCGCGAAGCAGGCCGCCAGCATCGACAGCAGATAGGCAATCAGCATGCCATCCGATTTCCAGGCGGTGAAGGCCAGCGCCAGGGCAGCGATCGACAGCACCCAGGGCTCGATGATCGATCGCGCCCGCACCTGCGCGCCGATGTCGTGATGAAAGGCGAGGCCCGCCAGCGCGATATCGGCCAGCGCGATCAGCGGGATCACCAGCGCGAACCAGCGATCAAGCGGGTGCAGGCGCGTTGCGGGGAACACCAGTTCCGGCACCGCGACCAGCACCGCCGCGCCCAGCAGGGAGGCGACGAGCGCCGCCGTGAGCGCATCGAACAGCGCGGCGCCTTCTGCATCGGGGCGGCGCGCCATGTCTTCGGCCAGGCCGCGCTTCAGGCCCAGCGTGGCCAGCATGGCGACCAGTTCCACCACCATCGTGGCATAGGCGAAACGGCCGAGCGCCTCGGCGCCATAGAGCCGGCCGGCGATGAACAGGAAGGGAAAGCGCGCGGCCAGGCGCAGCAGATAGCCGAAGAAGCTGGTGCGGCCGCCCTTGGCCAGAGCGGCGGTTTCCGCCGCGTCCCCGCGGGCTTGCGAGGCGCCGGGTTCAGCCAACGTGCACCCGGCGATAGCGCCCGTGCAGGTAGAGCAGCGGCTCGCGGCTCTTGTCGAGCATCAGCTGATCGACCCGGCCGACGATGATGCGGTGATCGCCGCCATCATGATCGGCGTGCAGCGTGCAGGCAAAGGCGGCCTTGGCGCCCGCCAGCACCGGCACGTCATCCCAATCCTGCCAGTCGTGCCCGGCGAAGCGGTCGATGCCCTTCTTGGTGAAACGGTCGGCGACGCTCTGGCCGTCTAGATCGAGGATGTTGATGGCAAAGCGTCCGGATTCGCGCAGCACCGGCAGCGCCGAGGCACCGCTCGCCGGGCAGAACAGCAGCAACGGCGGATCAAGGCTGACCGAGGTGAAGCTGTTGGCGGTGAGGCCGACGCGCTCGCCACTGGCTGATTGTGCGGTCACCACCGTCACCCCGGTGGCAAAGCAGCCGAAGGCGTCGCGCAGCAGGCGCGGATCGAACGGCCCGGCAACGGGCTGGACCAGGAAGTTCGGGGCAGCGGTCATTGGCCGTCCCTATCGCGATTCGCCGGCCCGTCAATGTTGCGGATGGCCACCCGCCTGTTATCACCGGTGCCTGTGACACCATCACCACGCCAAGGATGTGCCCTATGATCATGACTGCCGCCCTGTTGCTGGCCGCCGCCCTGCCGGCCAGCCTGCCGCTTGATGCCGCCACGCGGGCGAAGCTGCCGGCGGCCAGCGCCACCCTCACCGCCCATGGCACGGTTCAGACCTGCGAAGGCGTCTGGCTCGCCGATCTGGCCGCCGCCGCCGGATTGCCGGCCGGAGACGCGCTGCGGGGTGATGCCCTCACCACCATCATCATGGCCGAGGCCGCCGACGGCTATCGCGTTGCCTTCACCCTCGCTGAACTGGATGCACGGCTGGGCAAGCGGCAGGTGCTGGTGGCGGATCGTTGTGCCGGCACGCTGCTGTCTGCCAGCGATGGCCCGCTGCGGCTGGTGGTGCCTGGGGAGGCCAGGGCGGCGCGATCGGTGCGGCAGTTGCAGCGCCTGCGGGTGGTGCCCGTGCCCTGAAATGCCTCGCCAATTTGCCGATTCGCGCAGGAATTGGCACGCAAACTGCTGATTAATTTAACTATTTTCATCGCCTGCTGATCCTGATATTCTGTATCACAATTAAGACGAAGAAGAGGTCGCAGGTTGATGCGGATAAGGTTGTTGCACGCCGATCCGGGAGCCAGGTCGCGGTTGGCAGGGCAGCTGACTGCTGCGGGGCATGAGCTGGAGTCGTTTGACTCCGGGCTTGCCTTGGAGCGCGCGCTGGAAGGTGCCGGATTTGCTGTGCTGGTGATGCGCTGGGATGGCGCAGACCTGTCGGGCGTGGCGTTGATGCACAGGCTTCGTGCGGAGGCACCGCGGCAGCGCGCAGGGGCAATCCCCGGCATCATCCTGCTGGTGGATGCAGAAACGCCGGGCGCCATCGCCGAAGCCGCCGATGCCCAGCTGGACGAGGCGCAAGCCGAACAGCGCATCACCGATGTGGTGGCCGAGGTTGCTGCGCGTCGTAACCAGCAACTGGAGGCGATGCCCCGGCTGGGCGCGCTGATGTTCGATGATGCCGCTGGCCAGGTGCTGGTGCACGGGGTGCCGGTGCAGCTCACCGCCAAGGAATATGCGCTGGCCCAATATATGCTGGCCAACACCGGCAAGCCGCTGGCGCGCGGGGAGATCATGGCCGCCGTGTGGGGCCGGCAGGAAGGCGCCGGCAGCCGCACGCTCGATGCTCATATGGCGCAGATCAGGAAGCGCCTGCTGCTCCAGCCCGATCACGGCTGGCGGCTGAGCAGCGTCTATGGCTTCGGCTATCGGCTCGACCGGATCGACCCTACAGCCGCAGCGTCCTGAGCCATTCGCGCACCGCCGGGCCGACATCCTCGCGCTCCAGCGCCAGCGCCACATTGGCCATCACGTGGCCGGCCTTGTCGCCGCAATCAAAGCGGGTGCCGGTGAAGGTAAGGGCGTGGAAGGGCTGCACGCCGATCATCTCGGCCATGGCGTCGGTGAGCTGGATCTCGCCGCCGGCGCCGCGCTTGCCGGCGGCCAGCACGTCCATCACCTCGGGCTGCAATATGTAGCGGCCGATGGCGGCCAGCCGTGAGGGCGCGGTGCCCGGCGCCGGCTTTTCCACCAGTCCCTTCACTTGCGTGACAAGGCCGTCAACTGCGCCGGGTGCCACGATGCCATAGCGGTGGGTGTGCTCGGCCGGCACTTCCAGCACGGAGATCACGTTGCCGCCCAGCCGTTCATAGGCCTCGCGCATCTCCTTCAGCGGCGGGTTGGCCGGGTTCCACAGCAGTTCATCGGGCAGCAGCACCGCAAAGGCGTCCCGCCCCACCACGTGGCGGGCGCACCACACGGCATGGCCCAGCCCGGCTGGCTCCTGCTGGCGCACATAGACCATGCGACCCGGCTCGATCTGGGTGGCCTCCAGCGCCGACAGCTCCGCTGTCTTGCCCTTGGCCTTCAGGCTGTCCACAAGCTCGCGGGCGATGTCGAAATAATCCTCCAGCGCGCCCTTGCCGCGCGCCGTCACGAACACCAGCCGCTCGATGCCGGCGGACAGCGCCTCGTCCACGGCATATTGCAGCAGCGGCCGGTCCACCACCGGCAGCATTTCCTTGGGCATCGCCTTGGTGGCCGGCAGGAAGCGCGTGCCCTGGCCGCCCACCGGGAACACCGCTGTTTTCACTGGCTTGATGGTCATTCCGATCCCCACACACTGGCGCGCATCCATGAAGCGGCTTCACGGCGGGTCAAGCAAATCTTTGACCTGCAGGCGATGAACAGCGGGCGCGGCGCGGTGAACGCCGGGCGATGAGAGTGCATCGCGGAAAAGTGGACACCGGTTTTCCGCATCAAGATGCACGAAAGCAGACAGCTAGATCCGCATTCTGATCCCATCAGAATGCGGGTCTAGCGCCGCAGCAGCCGGCCGGGCAGGGCGCCGGTGGCGACGCCGTCGTGATAGCTCAGCTCGCCGCCGGCGATGGTGGCGACGATGCCCCGTGCACCCTGCATCAGCCGGCGGCCACCGGCGGGCAGGTCATGCTGCACGCGCGGACGCTCCAGCCGCAGGCGGGCGGCGTCGATCACGTTGATGTCGGCCCTGTGGCCCGGCGCCAGCAGGCCGCGATCGGCTAGCCCCACGGCCAGCGCGGTGTCACGGCACTGGCGCTTCACCACCTGTTCCACCGGCAGCCGCGCGCCCACCCGATCGCGCACCCAGTGGGTCATCAGCGTGGTCGGGAAACTGCCGTCGCAGATCATGCCGACATGCGCGCCGCCGTCCGACAGGCCGGGCAGCGTGTCCGGGTGGGACAGCATGGCGTGCACCGCCTCAAGGTCACCATCGGCATAGTTGAGGAACGGCACATAGATCATGCCCGCCCCCTCATCGGCACACAGCCATTCGGCGGCGATGATTTCGTAGGGCACGCCGCGCCGCATCGCCTGCGCGGCGAGGCTGGTTTCAGGCAGTGGTTCATAGTTCGGCGGATCGCCCAGCTGGTACATGTCGCCCCAGCGGTGCAGCAGCGCGGTGCCGAGCGCGTTGCCGGGCGGCGGCGGGTTGGCGATCAGCCGCGCCACGAAATCGGGATCGGCAAGCAGCCGCGCCTGTTCCGCCACGGATGCGCCCTTTGGCCAGTCCGGGTGCAGGCTGAACGGGTTGAGCGTCAGATCAAGGCCGAGCAGCACGCCCACCGGCCGCGCCGCCACCTGCGCCTTCATCGGCAGGCCGGCGGCCGTCGCCTGTTCCAGCAGGTCGAGCAGCTTGCGCCAGCCCTTCGGCGCGACAGGCGACTGTGCGAGAGAGAAGCTCAAGGGCCGGCCAGAGGCTTCGCACAGCCGACGCATCAGGGCGAATTCGGCCTCCGGATCAGCAAAGTCGGACACGAACTGCAGCACGCCTTTCCCAGCTCGGCCCATTGCCAATGCGATGCCCATCAGTTCGTCCTCGGCCGCCGTCAACGTTGGCGTCGGCTGGCCGTCGGAGGTGCGGTGATTGAGTGTGCGCGAGGTGGAAAAGCCCATCGCGCCGGCCTGCATGGCGGCCTCGGCCAGCGCCGCCATCTGCGCAATGTCAGCGGCGGTTGCCGGCTCCCGGTTGGCGCCGCGTTCGCCCATCACATAAACGCGCAGGGCCGCGTGCGGCAGCATCAGGCCGATGTCGGCATCGAAGCGACGCCCGGCCAGGCTGTCGAGATACTCGCTGAAACTCTCCCAGTTCCATGGCAGCCCGGCCTTCAGCACCGGGAAGGGCAGATCTTCGACGCCCTCCATCAGGCGGATCAGCCGGTCGTGATCCTCGGGCCGACAGGGCGCGAAACCGACGCCGCAATTGCCGGAAACAACTGTGGTGACGCCGTGCAGTGTCGAGGGCTGGAGGCGGCCTTCCCATGTGGCCTGGCCGTCATAATGGGTGTGGATATCGACAAAGCCGGGTGTCACCAACCGGCCACGCGCATCGATTTCCTCGGCGCCGCTGCCCTTCACCACGCCCACTGCCGCGATGCGGCCGGCTTTCACGGCCACATCGCCTTCAAACGGCGCACCGCCGCTGCCATCGATGATGGTGCCATGGCGGATGACGAGATCGAAGTCGGCGTTCATGCCCGGCAGCGTCCTGCGCCGGGGCGGAGGCGTCAAGATAGCGGAAAGCGCAGCAAGCGGCCCTGTTCCAGCACCAGCGCCGTGGCTGGCCCGGCGAGCGCCGTGCGGATCGCCGGATCGGCGATGTCGAGCCCGCCGGTGAAGGCGCCATAGGCCGGCAGGATCAGCTTGGTCGGGCTGACGGCGATGCAGCGCCGGGCAATGTGGCGGCCGCGATGACGGATCACCAGCTTGGGGTGGAAATGCCCCGAAAGTTCAGGCGCCGGATCGCCGGGATCGGCCTCGTGGCGCAGCGTGAAGGGGCCGATGCGGCCCTCCTCGAGCACGCGGCCGCCCAGCACCGCGGCGGCGTCCTCGTCGTGATTGCCGGTGATCCACCACCAGTCGAGATTGCGGGTCATCAGCTGAAGCGCCGCTCGCGCTTCGGGCAGCAGGCGATCCGGCCCGCCTTCATCGTGGAAACTGTCGCCCAGGCACACCAGCCGGGCCGCGCCGGTGGTTTCAACCGCGTCGATCAGCGCCGTCAGCGTATCGGCGGTGGCGTGCGGCGGCAGCAGCCAGCCCCTGGCGGCGAAATGGCTGGCCTTTTCGAGGTGCAGGTCGGCGACGAACAGGGTTGATTGCGCCGGCCACCACAGCGCGCCGCAGGCCAGCGGGGTGAGCGTTTCCCCGGCGAATTCGAACTGCGCCGCCATGGCTCAGGCCGGCACCAGCCGCCGCACCAGCGGCCGCAGCAGCAACGCCAGCGCAGCGCCGCCGCCACCAATGGCTGCATTGAGCCACCAGAATCCGGCCGGGCCGAGCGGTTCGTAGAAGCGCCCCAGCCAGCCCGAGATGATGTTGGCCAGCCCGAAGGCCATGATGTTGATGCTGATCATGGTGGTGGCGAGCCGCGGCGGCGCGGTGGCAGCGGCAAAGCCGTTGGCCGGTGCCTCCAGCCAGCCGAACGACAGATCGAGCACCAGGAAGAAGGCCGCCACCACCACCAGCGGCACCAGCGGCATGGCAATGGTGGCGATGGCCAGCAGGCTCCATGCCCCGGCCACCAGCACGCCGGCGATGGCGATCTTGCCCAGGGCGTCGGGCTCCAGCCCCCGCGCGGCCAGCCAGCGCCAGGCCCACAGCATGAGGGCAATGCCGGCAATGGTGCCGGCGCCATCGATGGAAAGCAGCCATGTGACCGGCATGGCAATGCCCAGCACATCGCGGTCCAGCGCGGTTTCCGCCCACACCAGCAGCAGGTTATAGGCCTGCATCGCGCCGGCGAAGATGATCGTGTAGGGCAGCAGCACCAGCAGGATGGCGGCGATGCGCTGGCGGTCATCGGCGGCGGAGGTGTCGGCAACGCGGGCCTTGCGCACGTCGGGCGGCAGGTGGCGCTGCCCGGCAAGATAGACGCCAAGTCCGATCAGCATGCCCACGCCGGCCGCCGCGAACCCCCAGTGCCAGCCCCACACTTCGCCCAGCGTGCCGCACACCAGCGGCGCGGCGAAGGCACCGATGTTCAGCGCCAGCAGGAACAGCGCATAGGCGCGCGGCCTCTGCTGATCATCGCCCTGATAGAGCTGGCCCACCTGGGCATAGAGATTGCCCTTGAGCAGCCCGCCGCCCAGCACCAGCAGTGCCAGCGCAACCAGAAACAGCGGCTCGGCTGCCATCGCCAGGTGCCCGGCGGCCATCAGCACCAGGCCGATCATCACGGTGCGGCGCTGGCCAAGCGGGCCATCGCCGGCCCAGGCGCCAAGCAGCGGCACGATGTTGAACAAACCGATGTAGAGACCGAAGATCTGGGCCGCCAGCGCCAGCGTGTCGAGCGGGCCCGTGAGGGCCTCCAGCCCGGCCCGGAAGCCGGCAAAGCCCAACACCTGCTCGATCCGCCCCGGCTTCAACAGGTGATTGACCATGTAGAGCGTCAGCAGCGCCTGCATGCCATAGAAGGAAAACCGCTCCCAAACCTGCGTGCCGGCAAGCACGGCAAGGCCGGTGGGATGATCGGCAAGCGGATTGAAACGCGACCTCATTGCGGCAACGGGTGGCATGGCGGCGGGCATCAGTCCACCCGCGCGTTTGCAGCACCCATTGCCTCGGCGATCAGCGCCTCGGCCTCGGCGAGCAGGGCGGAATCGGCTTCGGCGCCCACCCGCTCGCGGCCGATGGTGAGCAGCGAGGGCACCGCGAGCGGCGAGACATGGGCCAGCCGTCGGTGCGTCATGCGGCCATGCGCCTGTTCGAGCAGGGCGGCCAGCCGCTCGATGTCGGTCAGCTTGCCGCGCGCGTCCGTCCAGGCGGCGGTGAGCAGCAGGTGATCGGGCTCGTGTTTCCGCAGCACGTCATAGATGAGATCGGCCGAAACGCTCATCGCCTTGCCCGATTTCACCACGCCGGGCTGGGTGCGCTCGATCAGGCCGCCTATGATGGCGACCTCGCGAAAGGCACGCCGCAGGAAGGGCGAGGCCGCCAGCCACGCAGCCAGCTCATCCTCCAGCACGGTGGGATCGAACAGCGGCACCGGATCATCGACCGGATCGAGGCTCCAGCAGGCCATGGCATAATCGGACGCGACAAAGCCCAGCGGCTTCAGCCCGGCGCGTTCCATGCGCTGGGTGATCAGCATCCCCAGCGTCTGGTGCGCCGGGTGGCCGGCAAAGCCATAGGTCACCATGTACCAGCGGCCATCGCGCTCGAAGCTTTCCACCAGCACGTCGTCCTGCCCCGGCAAGGCCGACACGCGGACCTGGATCGCCAGCCATTCGCGCACGTCGGGCGGCATCTGCGGCCAGCGCTCGCGGGCGTTCATCAGGCCGCGCACGCGGGCGGCCAGCCGGGTCGTCATCGGCATGCGCCCGCCGGCATAAACCGGCACCTTGGGGCTGCCGCGCCCCAGCCGCACGTGGATGTCCGCTCCCTCGAAGCCGGTCACCTCCAGCACCTGGCCGGCGAACATGAAACTGTCCCCCACCCGCAATTGCCCGGCGAAATATTCCTCGACCTGGCCCAGCTTGCGGCCGTGATGGCGGGACTTTCCGCTGCCGAACACCACATTCATGGCGACAGCCTCCACGATGGTGCCGCTGTTCATCCGCCACTGCCGGGCGAGCTGGGCGGTGCGCAGCCGCCAGCGGCCATCGCGGCCTTCCACCAACCGCTGGTAGCGCTCATAGGCCTTGAGCGCATAGCCGCCGGTGGCTGCATAGCCGAGCACGGCATCAAAGCTGGTGCGGGTGAGGCCGGCATAGGGCGCGGCGCTCTTCACCTCGTCATAGAGATCATCGGGCCGGAAGGGCTCGGCGGCGGCGCAGCCCACCACATGCTGGGCCAGCACGTCGAGCGCGCCGGGGCGGAAGCCATCGGGATCGAGCTCGCCGGCCCGCACGGCATCGCGGGCGGCCAGTGCTTCCAGATATTCGAAGCGGTTGCCGGGCACGATCAGGCAGCGGCTGGCCTCGTCCATGCGGTGATTGGCACGCCCGGTGCGTTGCAGCAGGCGCGAGGCGCCCTTGGGCGCGCCCATCTGGATGACCAGATCGACATCCCCCCAATCCAGCCCAAGATCGAGGCTGGCGGTGGCGACGATGGCGCGCAGCTTGCCCGCCGCCATCGCCGCTTCCACCTTGCGCCGTGCTTCGGGGGCGAGGCTGCCGTGATGGATGCCGATCGGCAGGGCATGGTCGTTCTCTGCCCACAGATCGCGGAACACCAGCTCGGCCACGGCGCGGGTATTGACGAACACGATGGCCAGCCGCGCTGCCTCGATGCGCCGCATCACGGCGCGGGCGGCCCAGCGCCCGTTGTGGCCGCCCCAGGGGATGCGATCGTCGATCACCAGGATGTCGATCTCGGGATCGGCGCCTGAGGCAGCGCGCACGATTTCCACCACGCTCGCATCGGCATCAGGCGCCAGCCAGCCGGCCCAGCTTTCCGGATCGGCGATGGTGGCCGAAAGCCCGACCCGCTGCATCGCCGGCGCCAGCCGCTGCAGGCGGGCGAGGCACAGGGACAGCTGGTCGCCGCGCTTGGTGGTGCCAAAGGCGTGGATCTCGTCAACGATCACCCGCCGCACGCCGGCCATCATGGTGGCGGCTTCCGGCGCCGAGAGCAGGATGGCGAGGCTTTCCGGCGTGGTGAGCAGGATCTGCGGCGGCCGCGCCTTCTGCCGCGCCTTGCGGTCCGACGGCGTGTCGCCGGTGCGGGTCTCTTGCGTGATGTCGAGCCCCATTTCGACAATCGGTGTCAGCAGATTGCGCTGCACATCGACCGCCAGCGCCTTCAGCGGCGAGATATAGAGCGTGTGCAGGCCCTCGTGCGGGCTGGTGGCCAGTTCGGCAAGGCTGGGCAAAAAGCCGGCCAGCGTCTTGCCGGCGCCGGTGGGCGCGGTGAGCAGCGCGTGCCGGCCGCGTGCGGCGGCATCGAGCATCGCCAGCTGGTGGGCGCGGGGCTGCCAGCCGCGCAGCGCAAACCAGTCGGTGATGGCGGGAGGCAGGGTCACGCTGCGACCCATGGCAAGGGTGACAGGGCCAACGCAAGCCGCCATCGTGGCGCGGATGACGCCTGACTGGATCATCCCGCAAGGCCACGGCCTTTACCTGCCCGGCATCGACGCCTGGATCGATCCGTCGCGCGCCGTCGGCCGTGCGCTCATCACCCACGGCCATGCCGATCATGCGCGGGCCGGGCATGGCAAGGTGCTGGCCACTGCCGAGACGCTGGCGATCATGCAGCAGCGTTTTGGCCCGCAACCGGGTGGGCAGGCATTGGCCTATGGCGAGCGGCTGGCGCTTGGCGATGGCCTGTCGCTGATGCTTCTGCCCGCCGGCCACGTGCTGGGCTCGGCGCAGGTCGTGCTGGAGAAGGGGGGCACGCGGATCATCGTTTCGGGCGATTACAAGCGCCGCGCCGATCCCACCTGCGCCGCGTTCGAGCCGCTGGCCTGCGACATCTTCATCACCGAGGCCACCTTCGGCCTGCCAGTGTTCCGCCACCCCGAAACACAAGGCCAAGTGGCCAGGCTGCTGGCGGCGCTCCAGGCCAATCCCGATCGCTGCGTGCTGGTGGGCGCCTATGCGCTGGGCAAGGCGCAGCGGCTGATCGCCGAGCTGCGCCGTGCCGGCCATGATGCGCCGATCTTCCTGCACGGCGCGATGCTGGCGCTGTGCGCGCTCTACGAAGCGCACGGCATTGACCTGGGTGATCTGCGCCCCGTCGGCACGCTCAAGGGTGATGCACTGAAGGGGGCCATCGTCATCGCGCCGCCCTCCGCGCTGCATGATCGCTGGAGCCGCCGCCTGCCCGATCCGATCACCGCGATGGCATCGGGCTGGATGCGGGTGCGCCAGCGCGCCGTGCAGCGCGGGGTGGAGCTGCCGCTGATCATCTCCGACCATGCCGACTGGGACGAGCTGACCAGCACGATCACCGAACTGAACCCGGGCGAAGTCTGGGTGACACATGGCCGCGAGGACGCGCTGCTGCATTGGTGTGCGCTGAACCAGCGCCGCGCCCGCGCGCTGGCGCTGGTGGGGCGCGAGGAAGATGGCGAGTGATTGGGGGGATTGAAGCCGTGTCAGCGCCCTGCCAATGCGATGGCCCATGTTCGCCGCCCTGAAGCCCCTGCTGTTCGCGCTCGATCCCGAAGCCGCGCACAATCTCACGCTGGCGGCGCTGAAGACGGGCCAAGGTCTTTCGTTGCTGCCGCGCGCGCCGGCCGAAGATCCGATCCTGGCGACCGAGCTTGCCGGCCTCAGATTGCCCAACCCGATCGGCCTCGCCGCCGGTTTCGACAAGGATGCCGAGGTGCCCGATGCCATGCTGCGCCTCGGCTTCGGTTTCGTGGAATGCGGCAGCGTCTGCCCCCGCCCGCAGCCGGGCAACCCGAAGCCGCGGCTGTTCCGGCTGGTGGAGGATGAAGCGGTGATCAACCGCTTCGGCTTCAATTCGAAGGGCGTGGAGTTCGCCCATGCCCGGCTGTCGGCGCGGGCTGGCCGGCCGGGGGTGGTGGGCATCAACCTGGGCGCCAACAAGGACAGCGAGGACCGCACCGGCGATTATGTCTCCGGCCTGCGCGCGCTGGCGCCGCTTGCGTCCTATGTCACCGTCAATATCTCCTCCCCCAACACGCCGGGCCTGCGGTCCTTGCAGGATGGTGCAGCGCTCGCTGATCTGATCGCCCGCGTCATGGCCGCGCGCGGGCGGCTGGAGGTTCCCCTGTTCGTGAAGGTCGCGCCCGATCAGGGCGAGGACGACTGGGCCACCATCGCGCGCGCCTCGATCGATGGCGGCGTCGATGGCCTGATCGTTTCCAACACCACCGTCTCGCGCCCGGCGCTGGCCAGCCGCCACGCCGGGGAGACCGGCGGCCTGTCGGGCAAGCCGCTGAAGCCGCTGGCGCTGGCCGCCCTGAAGCGCTTCCGCGCCGAAACTGGCGGTGCGCTGCCGCTGATCGCGGTGGGCGGCATTGCCAGCGGGCAGGACGCCTATGCTCGCATCCGCGCCGGGGCGAGCGCCGTGCAGCTCTATTCCGCGCTGGTCTATCACGGGCCGGGGCTGGTGACGCGGATCAAGGCCGAGCTGGCGGCGCTGCTGCGGCGCGATGGCTTTGCCAGCGTGGCTGCTGCAGTGGGGACAGGGGCGGCGGCAACCCCCGCGGTTTAGGCACTTTTCACCAGCGCAAATCGGCCTAAGGTGCCTGCCCCATGACGACCCGCACCCTCCTCCTTGCCGCCTCCCTGTTCGCCAGTGCCGCCATGGCGCAGCCGATCCCGAAGGATGCCGATTCCGGCCCCGTGCAGGCGGCGGCCAGTGCCGGTGCCGGCCCGTTCAAGGCCGTGGTGTCGGCGGCCAATCCGCTGGCCTCCGAAGCCGGCCTCAGCATGCTGAAGCGGGGCGGCAGCGCGGCTGATGCCGCCATTGCCACCATGCTGGCGCTGACCGTGGTGGAACCGCAATCCAGCGGCATCGGCGGCGGCGGCTTCATCGTCTATCAGCCCGCAAAGGGCCCGCTGGGCACCATCGATGGCCGAGAGAAGGCCCCCGGCGTCGCCAGCCCGCGCCAGTTCCTGGGCGAGGATGGCAAGCCGATGCCGTTCATGAGGGCCGCCACCGGCGGTCGCAGCGTGGGCGTGCCCGGCAATATCGCGGCCGCTGCGGAGGCGCACCGGCGCTGGGGCAAATTGCCGTGGGCGGCGCTGTTCGAGCCGGCGATCCGCCTCGCCGAGGGCTTCCCGATCTCGCCCACCATGGCGCGCTTCATCGCCTTCGGGCAGGACAGCCTGAAGCAGGCCGGGCCGGAAGGGCGCGCGCTCTATTTCGACAAGGATGGCGCGCCCCTGCAGGCCGGCACCATGTTCCGCAATGAGAAGCTGGCCGCCACGCTGCGCGCCATCGCCAAGGGCGGCCCCGACGCCTTCTACAAAGGCGAGATTGCCGCCGGCATCGTGAAGACGGTGAGCACCGCCGAGGCCAACCCTACGGCCATGACCATGGCCGATCTGGCCGCCTACAAGGCCGAGGTCCGCGATCCGGTGTGCGGCAGCTATCGCCAGTGGAAGATCTGCGGGATGGGCCCGCCGTCTTCGGGCGGGGTGGGCGTGCTCGCCATGCTGAAGCAGCTCGAACGCTATGACATGAAGGGCCTGGGCATGAAGAACCCGGTGTCGTGGCACCTGTTCGCCGAGAGCCAGCGCCTCGCCTATGCTGATCGCGAAAAATGGATCGGCGATCCCGGCTTCGTGAGCGTGCCCACCAGGGGCCTTGCCGATCCGGCCTATCTGGCCGCCCGCTCCGCCCTGATCAACCCTGGTGCCCGCATCGCGAAAGCCGAGGCCGGCATGCCGGCCGGAGCGCCCACAGCGCGGGTGACGGCGGCAGACAATGAAGTGGCTGGCACCACCAATTTCGCGGTCGCCGATGCCGCCGGCAACATCACCACCTGGACCTCCACGGTGGAGAAGACCTTCGGTTCTGGCCTGGTCTCGAACGGGTTCGTGCTCAACAACGAACTGACCGATTTCAATTTCGCGCCGGAAGACCAGGGCAAGCTGACGGCCAATCATGTCCAGCCCGGCAAGCGGCCGCGGTCTGCCATGTCGCCGACCATCGTCTATGACGCCAAGGGCCAGCCGGTGCTGGCGATTGGTGCGGCCGGCGGCCCCACCATCATTGCGCAGGTGGCCAAGGCGATCATCGGCGTGCTCGATTGGGGCCTGCCGGTGGAGGAAGCCATCGCCATGCCGCAGCTGATCGCCATCTGGGACCGGTTCGCGGTGGAAAAGGGCACCTTCCTGGAAGAGATGGTGCCGGCCTTCACCGCCATGGGCCACAAACCGGTGGCGACCGCGCTGCCCCTGAAGTTGAATGGCGTGCAGCGTGTGAAGGGCGGCTGGCGCGGCGGCGCCGATGCGCGTGGCGAGGGGCGCCCCGCCGGCTATTGACGAGAACCGGGGAGGACGGCCAACGTCCCCCAGAATGACGACGATGGCGGAGGAGGGCGAGCCTGCTCCGCGGGGAGAGGATGATGCAGCTGAAACTGCCGCCGCTGCGGCCCGCCGCCCTTGCCGCGCGCATCGATGCCGCGCCCAATCTTGTCAGCCTGTTCCTGGAGCGTGCTGCAGAGCAGCCGGCGGCGCCTATGCTGATCAGCAAGCAGGGCGGCCAGTGGCAGACCATCAGCTGGGGCGAGGCGCGCGACATCGTGGCCAGCCTGTCCGCGGCCCTGAATGCCATCGGTATCGGCAAGGGCGACCGGGTGGTGCTGGTCTCGGAAAACCGGCCGGAATGGTGCCTGGCCGATCTCGCCATCATGGCTTCCGGCGGCATCAGCGTGCCGGCCTACACCACCAACACCGAAGCCGATCACCAGCATATCCTCACCAATTCGGGCGCGAAGGCGGCGATCGTTTCGGGTGCCAGGCTGGCGAAGAACCTGCTGCCCGCCGCGCTGGCCACCGAAGCCTGCCGCACCATCATCAGCTTGGAGCCGCTGGCCGAGGTGCAGGGCCTTGCCATCCACGAATGGGCCAGGCTGATCGGCGCGCGCGCCCCGTTCATGGACGAGGACCGGGCGGCGGTGCAGGCGCGGGCCACCATGAAGCGCGAGGATCTCGCCTGCCTGATCTATACCAGCGGCACCGGCGGGAGCCCTCGCGGCGTGCGCCAGCACCATGGCGCGATCATGCGCAACATCGCTGGGGCCATCGCGGTGATCGAGCAGGATTTCTTCCCCGTCGATGTGCCGGGCGAGCTGTTCCTGTCGTTCCTGCCGCTGTCCCACGCCTATGAGCACACCGCCGGGCAATATATGCCGATCGGCATGGGCGGGCAGATCGCCTATGCCGAAGGGCTGGAGAAGCTGGCCAGCAACATCGAGGAGGTGCGCCCCACCTTCATGGTGGTGGTGCCGCGCCTGTTCGAGGTGCTGCGCATGCGCATCGCCAAGCAGATCGAGAAGCAGGGCGGCATGGCCATCACCCTCCTGAACCAGGCGCTCGCCATCGCCCGCAAGGAAGCCAAGGGCGAGAAGCTGAGCCTGGCCGAGAAGGTCATCGACCAGGCGCTGGAACGCACGATCAGAAAGTCCATCCGCGCCAAGTTCGGTGGCCGGCTGCGCGCCATGGTGGCCGGCGGCGCGCCGCTGAACCCGGAGGTGGGCATCTTCTTCACCGCCATCGGCATCCCGATCCTGCAGGGTTATGGCCAGACAGAAGCCGGCCCGGTGATCAGCTGCAACCGCCCGCGCGCCAAGCTCAAGATGCACACGGTGGGCCCGCCGCTCGATGGCGTCGAGGTCAAGATCGCACCCGATGGCGAGATCCTCGTGCGCGGCGAGCTGGTGATGGACGGCTACTGGATGAACGACGCCGAGAGCCACAAGGCCCTGAAGGATGGCTGGCTCTACACCGGCGATATCGGCCATCTCGACAAGGATGGCCACCTTGTCATCACCGATCGCAAGAAGGACATCATCGTCAACGACAAGGGCGACAATGTTGCGCCCCAGCGTGTCGAGGGCATGCTCACCCTGCAGGACGAGATCGCCCAGGCCATGGTGTCAGGCGACAAACGGCCCTATCTCGTTGGCGTGGTGGTGCCGGAAGCCGAATGGGCGCTGGCCTTCGCCCGCGACAAGGGCCTGCCGGCCGATCTCCACAAGCTGCAGAACGAACCGGAGTTCGTGCGCGCCATCCAGGCGGCGGTGGACCGGGTGAACCAGCGGCTCAGCGTGATCGAGAAGGTGCGCCGGGTGATCATCGCCGATGAACCCTTCTCCACTGACAACCAGCAATTGACGCCGTCCCTCAAGATCCGCCGTCACGTGCTGCGCCAGGTCTATGGCGACCGGCTCGACCGGCTCTACAAGGATTAGGCTTACCGGGACGGATCGCCGGCAACCGGCGTTTCGGGCTGCGGTGGCGGCGGTGCCGGCGGGGCGGTCGGCTCGGTGTCGGCTGGAATGTCGATCACGGCCGGCGGATTGGCCCCAGGGTTGGCTGGCGTGCCATCGAGGTTCAGCTCCATGGTCTCAAGCTCGGCGGCGATGGCGTCCACGTCCACCTCCACCGGCGCCACTTCGGCAGCGCGCGCCAGCTTGCCTTCGGCTTCCAGCGCGCGTTGCATGAAGCCCTTCCACAGCCGCGCCGGCAGGCCGCCGCCCACGATGCTGGCGGCCATCGGGCTGTTGTCGTCGTTGCCCACCCAGACGCCGACCACCAGATCGCCCGCAAAGCCGATGAACAGCGCATCGCGGTGGTTCTGGGTGGTGCCGGTCTTGCCCCAGGCCGGCACGGGCAGGCGCGCGGCATTGCCGGTGCCGTTCCGCACCACCGAAGAGAGCAGCTGCATGATGTCGGCGCGCACCGGCCATGTCGCGCTGGTGGCTTCCGGCGGCGTCACCTTCTCCGGCCATTTTTCCTCGCGCCACAGGCCGGTGGCACGGATCGGGTATTTGCCGGCCGCGACGCCGGCAAAGGCACGCGTCATGTCGATGAGCGGGATCGGCGTGGTGCCCAGCGCCATCGCCGGATAGATGCTCACCCCGCCGGTGATGCCAAGCTTCTTCACCTGGGCTGCCACGGCGGGGATGCCCACCTGCTGCGCCAGCTTCACCGCCGCGATGTTCGACGATGCGGCAAAGGCGGTGGCCAGGCTGATGGTGCCACGGAACCTCAGGTCATCATTCTTGGGCGCATAGCATTCGCCCGGCTGCTGGCCCGGCTCGCAGATCTCGATGGGCTCATCGACGATGGTGTCACCCGGCTTCACGCCGGCTTCCAGCGCCGCCAGATAGACGAACAGCTTGAATGAGGAGCCGGGCTGGCGCTGCGCCTGGGTGGCGCGGTTGAAGCTGCTCGCCTTGTAGTCGGCGCCGCCGACCATCGCCACCACCCGGCCATCCATGCGCATGGCCACCAGCGCCGCCTGGTTGACATTGAGCCCGCGGGCACGAGCGAGGCCGTCCTTGACGATCTCCTCGGCAATCTTCTGCAGCCTGGGATCAAGGCTGGTCTTCACCACCGTCTCGCCATAGCCGGCCTCGGTGGCCTCACGTGCCTCGGCCAGCACCCAATCGGCAAAATAGCTGCCGGTGGGCAGTTGCCGGCGGCCCGGCCGATAGCGCGCCGGCTGCGCGGCCTTAGCTTGCGCCGCAGTGATGGCACCGGTGTCCACCATGGCGGCCAGCACCTGCCGGGCCCGCTCCCGCGCCCGTTCAAGGTGGCGCGACGGCGCCAGCCGCGACGGCGCCTGCACTAGCCCGGCCAGCATCGCCGCCTCGCCCAGCGACAGTTCGGCTGGCGCCTTGTCGAAATAGGTGCGCGCCGCCGCCCGGATGCCATAGGCGCCATCGCCGAAATAGACGCTGGACAGATAGTTCTGCAGGATCTCGTCCTTGGAAAGCCGCGCTTCCAGATAGAGCGCGATGATCACCTCCTGCAGCTTGCGCTTGATGCTGCGCTCCGACGACAGGAAGCTGGTCTTCGCCAGCTGCTGGGTGATCGTCGAGCCGCCCTGGCGCACACCGCCAGCCTGGGCGTTGGTCACCAGCGCGCGGAAGATGCCGATGGGATCAACCCCGATATGCTCGCGGAAGCGCCGGTCCTCAATGGATATGAAGGCGGCCGGCACATGCGCCGGCAGCTCCCGGATGGTGACCGGCTCGTCCTTGTAATCGCCGCGCCTGGCAATGGGCTTGCCGTCCCTGTCGGTGAGGATCAGGCTGGGCTGCTCGGCCGGTTGCAGGGCGCGGTCGAGCGGCGCCGTTGCCACCAGCCAGGCCAGCACCAGCGCGAACAGGCCAGCCACGGCGCCGGCTGCATACCACCAGCGCCGGGGCGAGGTGCGCAGCTGCTGCCAGAGGCTGCCCAGCCGCTCCATCAGGCGCGTTCCCGCGTGGCGGAGAAGCTGATTGCCGGGAAGCGACCTGTCACGAAGTTCAGTTCCCAGCTGTCGCGGGCCATGAACACCGGGGCGCCGTCGCGGTCCTCGGCCATGGCGGCGCGATGCTCGTCCATGAAGGCCTTCAGATCGGCTGGTGCGCCGCTGATCCAGCGCGCGGTCTCGTAAGGGCTGGGCTCGAAGCTGGCGGCGACACGATACTCCGCCTCCAGCCGGCTGATCAGCACCTCCAGCTGCAGCTGGCCCACCACGCCGACGATCCACTGGCTGCCGATGGCCGGCTTGAACAGCTGCGTCACGCCTTCCTCCGCCATGTCGGTGAGCGCGGTCTTCAGCTGCTTCGACTTGGTGGGATCATCCAGCTTCACGCGGCGCAGGATTTCCGGGGCGAAATTGGGGATGCCGGTGAAGATGACGTCCTCCTTCTCCACCAGGCTGTCACCCACCCGCAGCACGCCGTGGTTGGGGATACCGATGATGTCGCCGGCAAAGGCTTCATCGGCAATCTCGCGGTCCTGCGCGAAGAAGAAGATCGGGGAATTGATGGCGATCTGCTTGCCGGTCGCCATCTGCTTGAGCTTCATGCCGCGCCGGAACCGGCCCGAGGCCAGCCGCAGGAAGGCGATGCGGTCGCGGTGCTGCGGGTTCATGTTGGCCTGCACCTTGAACACGAAGCCCGACACCTGGGCGCCGCCGGGATCGACAGCCGCCGGCTGGGCCGGCTGCGGGCGGGGGCTGGGGGCCATGGCGGCCAGCGCGTCGATCAGGTCGACCACGCCGAAATCCTTCAATGCCGAACCGAAGATCACCGGGGTGAGCGAACCAGCACGGTATTTCGCGATATCCAGATCGGCGTAGCCGCCCTCGGCCAGCTCGGCCTGTTCGCGCAGCCGCGCCGCCACCGGCCCGGCCAGCGCATCGACACGCGGATCATCCACGCCCGACAATTGCTCCACGTCACCGGCCAGCCGGCTGTCGCTGCCATCGGGCCTGGTGAAGCGGTGGCTGCGCAGATCATAGAGGCCGTGAAACTCGCCGCCCATGCCGGCCGGCCAGTTGATCGGGGCCACATCCAGCGCCAGCGTGTCGGCGATCTCGTCAAGCAGTTCGAACGGGTCCTTCCCCTCGCGGTCCACCTTGTTGATGAAGGTGATGATCGGCACGTCACGCAGCCGGCACACCTCGAACAGCTTGCGGGTCTGCGCCTCGATGCCCTTGGCTGCATCGATCACCATCACCGCGCTGTCGACCGCAGTGAGCGTGCGATAGGTGTCTTCGGAAAAATCCTCGTGGCCCGGCGTGTCGAGCAGGTTGAACGTCACGCCGCCGCGCTCGAAGGTCATCACGCTGGACGTGACCGAGATGCCGCGCGCCTGCTCGATCTTCATCCAGTCCGACCGGGCACGGCGGTTCTGGCCGCGGGCCCGCACTTCACCGGCGGCGTGGATGGCACCGCCAAACAGCAGCAGTTTCTCGGTCAGCGTCGTCTTGCCGGCGTCCGGGTGGGAAATGATGGCAAAGGTGCGTCGGCGGGCGACAGGATCAGCGAGGGCGCTGGCAGCCGTGGCGATCTGGGGGGCGTTCATTGCGGCGGCGCATGGCAGAAGTGCGGAAAAAGGGCAATGGCGTGCCGCTGCAACAGTCCGGCGCTGCCGCATCAGCCGGGGCGAATTGCCCCCTTTTCATGGCGCCCGAAAAAGGGTTAATGTGATTCGCACTGGGGCAGGGAGGGAAATAGCCTTGGCATTCAGGCGTCTGGCGCGGTTTTTTGCAATTGCATCTGCAGTGGCGGCGGTAAGCGCCGGCGCGGCGCTGCCCGCCCACGCTGCCAGCCTTTATGCCGCGCCGCGCTATGCCGCGATCCTGATCGATCATGACACCGGCGAGCTGCTCTATGCCCGCCGCGCCGATGAAACCCGCTTCCCGGCCAGCATCACCAAGGTGATGACGCTCTATGTCGCGTTCGAGGAGCTGGCCGCCGGCCGGCTGCGACTGGATGACGACATCCGCATTTCCCGCCACGCGTGGGGCCAGGCGCCTTCGAAACTGGGCCTGCGCCCCGGCGCCACGATCAGCGTGCGCGATGCCTTTGGCGTGATCGCGACCAAGAGCGCCAACGATATCAGCGTTGCCCTGGCTGAGCATATCAGCGGCAGCGAAAGCGCCTTTGCCGCGCGGATGACCGCCACCGCCCACCGGCTGGGCATGATGGCGACGCAGTTCCGCAATGCCTCGGGCCTGCCCGATCCCGGCCACACCACCACGGCGCGTGACATCGCGCTGCTCTCGCGCGCCATGCTGCGCGATTTTCCCCGGCTCTACCCGGTCTTCTCGCAGACCCATTATGACTATCGCGGCATGGCCGTGGCCAATCACAATCACCTGCTGAAGACCATGCCGGGCGTTGATGGCATCAAGACCGGCTTCACCAACGCCGCCGGTTTCACGCTGGCGGCCTCTGCCGTGCGCGACGGCAGGCGGCTGGTCGCCGTGGTGCTGGGCGGACCGAGCCGCATGGGCCGCGATGGCAATGTGCAGGATCTGCTGAACAGCGGCTTCGAGGTGCTGGAACGGCGCAAGCGCGGCGAGTTCATCACGGTGGCCAGCCGCATCGCCGAGCCCGATGACCTGCCTGATGCCGTGATGGAAAGCCTGGCTGGCGATGTTGCCTCGGTGGATGGCGCCGTGGCCCTGCCGGCGCGGGCGGCCAACGCCGTCAGCGTGGCGACGGCCATCGATGGCATGGGCAGCGCCAGCATCGTTGCCGGCGGCGGCGGCCGCGCCCTGCCGCAACGCTGACCCCGCTGGCTTGATCACCCGCATTTCTTCTGGCGCGCCGTGGGAGGCCAAGGTCGGCTACTGCCGCGCTGTGGTGGCCCCACCCTTCGTGTTCGTCTCCGGCACCGTCGGCCGCAATCCTGACACCGGCGAGCTGCCACCCGATGTCGAAGGCCAGTGCGCCAACGCGCTGACCATCATCGGCCGGGCGCTGGCGCAGGCGGGCACGGATTTCGCCCATGTCGTGCGCGTGACTTATTATGTGCCCAACCGCGCCGATTTCGAGCCCTGCTGGCCACAACTGCGCGCTGCCTTTGGCGCCAATCCACCGGCCAGCACGGTGATCTTTGCCGACCTCATTGATCCGGCCATGAAGATCGAGATCGAGGTGACGGCAATGCTGCCGGCCTAGACCATAAGCGGCGCAAGATCAGGCGACACCCAGTCGCGCCGCGCCGCCACGCTGAACAGCGTTTCGCGCCGCCAATGCGCCAGCAACCAATCCGACCGGCCGTGCGGTGACGCCATCAACCCCGCCAACACGTCGTGCAGCGGCGCATCGGGCGCGTGTTCGGCCAGATGCCACGCTGCTGCCCGCAGCGAGGCGATGGTGATGCTGTGGTGATAGCCGCCGCTGTCGGTGTTGGGCGTGTTGGTGGCTTCGTTGTAGCGCATGATCAGCCCGCGCATCGCGTCGGGCGTCGCCAGTTCCGGCCGGTGCCTGAGCAGCCACAACGCGGCGGCAAAATGCCCCGCATGCGTCCATTCCGCCTTGGGCAGGCTGCAATCGATCATCGCCAGCGCCAGGCGTTCGATGTCAGGATCAGTGGTCAATGACATGGGATATGCTCCTTTATCAGACCGCCCGACCGGCACAAAAAACCCCGCCAGCCGGGCGGGGTCTCTTGCACATTGATGGCTGGTGACGGACTATCCGACCCTCGAACCCACCACGCGCGCCAATACCGCCGCATCACTGCGGCCTTGTTGGCTGGACGGGATGGCCATCAGGTTCATGGCGGTGGCGCTAGCAGCCGGGCCATGTAGTTTCAAGAAAGACCGGCTTGCCCGTGAGTGGGAGAAGCGAAGGGCCTCCTTCAGATCAAGGCTTCACGAACCGATAGTAGAAGCGGTTGGTCTTGCCGCGCACGGCCGGATCGAACACCAGTTTGGTCGGATCATCGCCGGCCACCTCCAGGATCGGCACGCTGCCGGCGAAGCGGAAGCCGGCGCGGGCCATGTCGGCCTTCACCACTTCGGCATCGATGCGGTGGGTCTTGTCGGCCTGGGCGCGGCTGTCCATGCCGGGCACGCCATAATGATCGATGATGATCACCACGCCGCCGGGTTTCATGGCGGCGAACAGGCGGGCGTTGTAGGGGTCCACCTCCATCCGCGGATATTTATACTGCTCACTCTGCCAATAGAGGTCGTGGTAGGTGAGGTGGAAGAAGGCGGCGTCGAGCTTGTCGGGCATCGGCGCCTCGCCGGGCGGGCCGACGACCAGTTCGACGTTCGGCTGGCGTTTCTTCAGCGCGTCCCAGGCGGCGGCCGTCTTGGGATCGTCCATGTAGCTGACCGGCTCGATGGCGAACACCTTGCCTTTGGGGCCAACATGGCGGGCGAGCAATTCGGTATAATATCCCTGGCCGGCCATCACATCCATCACGCGCGCGCCGGGGCGGATCAGGCTGTGGGCGAGCACCTCGGCGGGCTTGCGGCCTGCGTCCAGCGCCACCATCGCTTCGGGTCGGCCCGGCGCGGTCACCACCTCTGCCGGTGCAGCGGCCACCAGCAGACCTGCCATCGCCATCATGGCAAGATTGCGCGTCATGTCATGTCCTCCCCTGTTCTGCCGTATGCTGCCACAGCGCAGCTTGCTTGACCATCACCGCCGGCCTCGCCAGTGTCGGCCGCGATGACGCCTGAAAGCCTCTTCAGCCCAGAAGGCCTGTTTGGCATGGCCAGCGCCGCCGTTTTGCCCGGCTGGATTGCGCTGGCCTTTGCGCCGCTGGCCCGCGCCAGGGCCGTGCTGGCGGCGCGGGTGATCGCGGTGCTGCTGTCCGGCCTTTATGTCACGCTGCTCGTCACCGGGCTGGCCGGCGAAGGCCCGCCGCCGGGCGCCGGCTTCGACACGCTGGAAGGCGTGCGCCTGCTGCTGTCCAGCCCGCAGGCGCTGCTCGCCGGCTGGGTGCATTATCTGGTGTTCGATCTGTGGGTGGGAAGCTGGGAGGCGGAGGACAACGGCCAGTCCGGCGCGCTGCCGCACGCGCTGCTGCTGCCCTGCCTGGCGCTCACCTTCCTTGCCGGGCCGACCGGCTTGCTGCTCTATCACCTGCTGAAGGCGGGCAGGAGGGCACGGGCATGACCGTCGCATCGCAGGTCGCCAGCCCGTGCATCAACGTCTGCCGCATCAACCGGCGCAGCGGCTGGTGCGAAGGCTGCCGCCGCACCATGGACGAGATCACCCGCTGGCCCTACGCCAGCGACACCGAACGCCGCGCCATCCTGGCCAGCGTGCAGGCGCGGCGATGATCCCGCTCTGCGTCCTCGATCAGACGCCGATCCCCGAAGGCATGACGCCGGCACAGGCGCTGGCCAATTCGATCGATCTCGCCCGCCATTGCGAGGCCCTGGGCTATCAGCGTTTCTGGCTCGCCGAACATCATGCCAGCGCCGCGTTGGCCGGCAGTGCGCCCGAAATCCTGATCGGCGCGGTGGCCGGCGCGACATCGCGCATCCGCGTTGGTTCGGGCGGGGTGATGCTGCCGCATTATTCGCCGCTGAAGGTGGCGGAACAGTTCAGCCTGCTCGCCGGCCTGCACCCGGGGCGCATCGATCTGGGCCTTGGCCGCGCGCCGGGCAGCGATCAGCGCACGGCCGTCGCCCTGCAGCAGGACCGGCGGCAATACGCGCCCAACCAGTTCCCGCAACAACTGGCGGAGCTGATCGGCTATCTGGAAGACTCGCTTCCCGATGATCACCCGTTCCGCGCCTATGGCGCCACCCTGCCCGGCCGGCCGCATGCGCCGGAACCCTGGGTGCTGGGCTCCTCGCCCGACAGTGTCACCTTCGCCGCCGATCTGGGCCTGCCCTATTGCCTTGCCGATTTCATCGCGCCGCGGCTGGGCGCGCTGGCCGCCGCCTATCGCGACCAGTTCCAGCCCCGCCATCCCGGTGACAGGCCGCGCCTGATGGTGGCTGTGTGGACGGTGTGCGCCGATACCGATGACGAGGCGCGGCGGCTGGCCGCCCCGGCGCGGATGATGTTCGCGCACCTGTTGATGGGCAAATCGATCACCGTGCCTGATCCCGATGTGGCGCAGGCCTGGCTGGCCGATCGCCCCGATGTGGCCCGCGCCTTCGCCAGCCGCCGCGTGGTGGCCGGCAGCTCCGCCAGCGTCCGCGCCGGGCTGGAGGAGGTCATCGCCGAATATGCCCCTGACGAGCTGATGCTGGTCAACATCCTGCACGGCCATGAAGACCGCAAGCGCAGCTATGCCCTGGCGATGGACGCCCTGTTCGGGGCCAATTCGACGGTGGCGGCCTGATCCATGGGCAAGGACGCAATGGCTCCGGTGGCGGCATGACAAAGCGCGTGCTGGCGATTGCCTCTGGCGGCGGCCATTTCATCCAGCTGATGCGCCTGTCCCCGGCGTGGGACGGGCACAAGGTAAGCATCGCCACGGTTGACCCGTCTTCGCGCGCCCTGGTGGGCGATGTGCCCTTCTTCAGCTTCCGTGATGTCAGCCGTGCCGACTGGTGGCGCATCCCGGCGGCCGCGCTCGATATCGCTGCCATCCTCTTGAAGGTGCGCCCGCAGGTGATCATCACCACCGGCGCGCTGCCCGGCCTGATCGCCTGCGCCCTTGCCAGGCCGTTTGGTGTCAGGAGCTTGTGGGTGGACAGCATCGCCAATTCGGAAGTGCTGTCGGGCAGCGGCGGGCAGGCCGGATGCGTGTGTTCGCACGTCATCACGCAATGGCCGCATCTTGCCGCCGGCACGGTGGAACATTGGGGCAGCGTGCTGTGAGCGGGGTGTTCGTCTCGGTCGGCTCGATGATGCCGTTCGACCGGCTTTGCCGCGCCATGGACGAATGGGCGGCTGCCAATCCGGACACAGCGGTGGCGATCCAGATCGGCAAGGGCGCCTTTGAACCGCGCCATGCCCGCTGGGTGCGCAAGCTCGCGCTGCCGGAATATCAGGCCCGCGTCGCGGCATGCGATCTCTTCGTGGCGCATTGCGGCATGGGCTCGATCATCAGTGCCATCGAGGCCGGCAAGCCGATCCTGATGCTGCCGCGGCTGGAATCGCTGGGCGAGCACAACACCGATCACCAGCTCGCCACGGCGAAGCATGTCGGCATCCGCCCCGGCCTGCACGTCGCCGCCGATGCGGATGATCTGAAGGCCCGTGCCAGCGCCCTGCTGGCGCAAAGCGGGGCCCGGCCGGCGCCGATTTCCCGCTTTGCCGAAGCCGCCCTCACCAGCCGCATCCGCGCCTTCATCGAAGCCTGAACGCATGATCATTCCTGTCCAACCCGCCGCCGAACCGGGCCATTATCGCCTGACCGTGCAGAAGCATCTGTGCGTTGGCCCGCCCGACCGGCTGTTCATGTTCGGCGGTGTTGGCCTTGCCAGTGCGCTCGCCGCCGTGGAGGCGCACACCGGGCGGCCGACCGTGTGGGCGGCGGCGCAATATCTGTCCTACGCAAGGCCGGGCACCGATCTTGACCTGGAAGTGATCGTGCCGGTCGCCGGCAAGTACAACAGCCAGGCGCGGGTGATCACCAGAGCGGGGGATCAAGAAATTATCACGGTGAACGCCGCGCTGGGCAGCCGGCCCGACAGCCCGCACCACCAATGGGCCGCCATGCCTGACGTGCCGCCGCCGGAGGACTGCCCGGAGATGACCCTGCGCTGGAGCCGAGATCCCGACGACATGAACAGCCAGTGGGATCGGCGCATCGCTCACGGCAGCTTCGGGCGCGAGCGCGGCAAGGCGCCGCCGTCTGCCGATGGCGTGGGCCGGCTGTGGGTGCGCCCGCGCGACCCGGCCACCCCGATCGACCGGCTCACCCTCGCAGTGATGGCGGATTTCCTGCCTTCGGGCGTTGGCAACGCCATGGGTGCCAACGCCGGCGGCAACAGCCTCGACAACAGCATCCGCTTGATGAACCTGGTGGAGACGGACTGGGTGCTCGCCGATATCCGCATCCACGCCGTCCATGCCGGCTTCGCGCATGGGCGCGTGCACCTGTTCGCCCGGGATGGCACGCTGATGGCGACGGCCAGCCAGAGCCTGATTGTGCGTATTCACAGTTGAGGGAGACAGGGTGCGGGCGTAGCCTTTGCCCATGACACCGCATCTCATTGCCCTTCTGCTGGCCTCTGGCGCAGCCTCGCTGCCAACCGCCAGCCCGCAGGCGCAGGCCGACAACGCCGCGCTGGCCGCCACGCTAAACTGGGCGGACGGTCAGGATTTCGACTTCGCCGCGCGTGGCTTTCTGGGCAGCATCCCTGACGGCAAGATCAGGAACGACAAGGGCGAGGTGCTGCGCGATCTGGCCGACGAGGCGCAGTTCAGCGGCCCGGCGCCGGCCACGGTGAATCCCAGCCTGTGGCGCAACGCGACCCTGCTGGCCAAACATGGCCTGTTCCAGGTGGCGGACGGCATCTGGCAGGTGCGCGGCTTCGATCTTGCCAACATGACGATCATTCGCGGCAACACCGGCTGGGTCATCGTCGATCCGCTCACCGGTGCCGAAGCCGCGAAGGCCGCGATGCAATTGGTGACAGAGAAGCTGGGCAAGCGCCCGGTCGTCGCCGTGATCCACACCCACAGCCATGTCGATCATTTCGGCGGCGTGCTGGGCGTGGTGAACGCGGCCGATGTGGCAGCCGGCAAGGTGGCGATCATCGCGCCCGAAGGCTTTCTGGAACACGCGGTGTCGGAAAATGTCATCGCCGGCCCGGCCATGCTGCGCCGCGCCAGCTACATGTTCGGCACCGCCCTGCCGCGCGGGGCCACCGGCCATGTCTCCTCCGGGCTGGGGCCAATGGGCACGCCCGGCACCTATGGCCTGATCCCGCCCACGGACAGCATCAAGGCGACCGGCGAGACGCGCACCATTGACGGCGTGGAGATTGTTTTTCAGGTGACGCCGAACACCGAGGCGCCGGCCGAGATGAACTTCTATTTGCCGGCGTGGAAGGCGCTGTGCCTGGCCGAGAATGCCAATGGCGCCATGCACAACCTGCTCACCCCGCGCGGCGCGCTGGTGCGCGATGCCAGGGGCTGGGCGGATTATCTCGTCGAGGCGCGGCGGCGCTGGGGCGGCGAGGCCGACGTGCTGTTCACCAGCCATTTCTGGCCGCGCTGGGGCAAGGCGCACATCAACGATTATCTGCTGCGCCACGCCCAGGCCTATGCCTTTGTGCACAACGAAAGCGTGCGGTTGATGAACGCCGGCCTGAACGCGGTGGAGATCGGCGAGGCGATCAAGCTACCCGAACCCTTGGCCAAGGCCTGGTTCAACCGTCCCAATTACGGCAGCCTGAAGTTCAACGCCCGCGCCGTTTATCAGCGCTATCTGGGCGCGTTCGATGGCGATCCCGCCAATCTCGATCCGCTGCCGCGCGGCGATCTCGCTCCCCGGCTGGTGGCGCAGATGGGCGGTCCGAAGAAGGTGCTGAAGGCGGGCAGGGCAGCGGCGGCCAGGGGGGATGACCGCTGGGCAGCAACTTTGCTCTCCACCCTGGTGCGCGCCGCACCCGGCACGCCGGGCGCCAAGGCGGCGCTGGCTGGCGTCTATCGCCAGTTGGCCTTCCGCGCCGAAACCGCGCCGTGGCGCGATTTCTATCTGACCGGCGCGCAGGAACTGGAACAGGGCATCAAGCCGACCACGCAGGCGGCGGCGGCCGGGATTGCCGCCAATCTTTCGGTTGCCATGCTGCTCGATTCGATGTCGGTGCGCCTCGTGCCCGAACGCGCCATCGTGCCGATGACCATCGCCTTCGAGATCCCGGACGCGAAGGAACGCCACCTCGTCACCATCGGCAATGGCGTGATGCTGCACGAACAGGGTGTGGCCGACGCAGCGGATGCGACATTGGTCATCCCGCGCCGGGCGCTGCTGGGGCTGGTGGGCGGCGCAGTGAGGGCGCCCGATCTCATGATGGCGGGCCAGTTGCAGGTGAAGGGCGACCCGGCCGCGCTGCAGCGCCTCATGGGCCTGTTCCAGCCGCCGAAGCCGGATTTTCCGCTGGTTGCGCCGTAGGGAGGCGCTTTTTCACCATTTCTCCTGTCATGCTGAACTTGTTTCAGCATCCATAGGAGTGTGCCTCGTCACGCGCGCTTTGGGGGGCGCTGGTCCCATGGATGCTGAAACAAGTTCAGCATGACGAAGGGGTATTTTGGTGAAGTCGACCCGCTACTTTCGCAGCGGTGACCAGGCGCTCATGTCCACCCGGTCGTTCACGCGATAGGGCTTGCCGTTCTCGCCGATGAAGAAGCGTTCAGTCTCGGCGCGGTTGAACGGCCGCGAGCCCAGCCGGCCCAGCACCGCGATCTGGCCGCCGGTTTCGTCCACCGCCCGGTCGCGATCCAGCCCCTTGGCGACTGACAATGCAGGCGCTTTGGTGCGCGCCCACGCGATCAGTTCCGGCATGGGTTTCGGCGAGAAGCCATAGAAATTGGGCTGGCTGTCGGGGCTGGTGAGCTGCAGCAGTTTCACGCCGTTCTTCCCGTCGGCCACATAGGCGAACAGGCTGGCATTGGTGGTAGCGACCACCACATCCTCGGCATCGTTCAGCGCGCCGTTCGCGGTGAAGCGCTGATACAGCCTTGGCGCCAGCGGCTTCTTCACATCCACGATCACCAGCCCCTCGTTCTTGGCCGCGACATAGGCATAGGTGCGCGCGACATAGAATTTGCGGGCATTGGCGATCGGCAGCGTGGCCTCCGGGTGGTGGACCGGGCGCTTGAGGTCGGCGATGTCGAAGACTTCCAGCCCGTTGGCGGTCGTCACCCACAGGTAGCGGAACTGCACGGCGCTGGCGCGCGGGTCCTGCAGCGGCAGCACCGCCGTCAGCTTCGGCGCGCGTGGCACGTCGAGATCGACCACCACAAGCGCGCGCGGCGTGGTGATATAGGCGATGTGGCCAGCCAGCGTGATGTGGCGGGCGCCGGTGAGCACGCCATCGGGGTTCCAGCGGTCACCGCCGCCTTCGAAGCTGCGGCGCTTCAGGAAATTGTTGCGCGGCTCGCCATCGGTCAGCGTGTCGACATTGACCAGCACCAGGCCCTCCTGCGCGTCGGTCACCACCGCATAGCGGTAGATCTCGTGCAGCTTCTGCTCCTGGTTGTAGCCGGCCAGCGGATCGGGCAGCGGTTTGCCCTTCGCCCGCGCGTCCTGCTGATATTGCATCACGTCGTTGCGCGGCACGCTGATCGGCTGGTTGGTGGCCAGCGCCATGCAGGTGGCGTTCGTCGTCTTCACCTGCGCGTCATGGCCCAGCGCCGAGAAAGGCGACTTCACGATGCGTTCCGAAACGCCCTTGTTGGACAGGTTGGCGATGTCATAGGCAACGAAGCCGCCCTTGCCTTCGGCGACATAGAGATACTCGCCGCGGTTCTGGATGCAGCGCACCTCGCCCGACGTGGCTTGGCGGATGTTGCGGATCTCCTCGGTCGGGTTGGTCTCGCCCGACAGCTTGCGGTCGAACACGCGCCCGCGCGTCCAGTTGATCAGTTCGCGCTTGTTCTTCTCGACATGCAGCTTCCAGAAATCGGGATAGGCATAGCGGTGCAGGTAGGAACCGAACACCGCCTGCGGTTCGCCGAACTCGGTCACCCGCACCGCTTCCACGGCGCGATCCAGCCCGAAGAAGGCGTGCATGCCGATGAAGTTGACGAAGTTCGTCCCCTGGAGCGTCAGCTGGGCCAGGATGGCGTTGTTGTCGTCGTCCTCGCTCACGTGGCAATCGGTGCAGGTCTTGGTTTCCTGGGTGCGCACCGTGTGCGGGAAGTGCGGCGCGAAGGCCTGGGACGAGAAGCCCGAGGCGGCGATCGGCGGCTGCTGCACATAGATGCGCTCGCGGTTGATGTTGGTGCTGGTGAGGATCAGCGCCGAGGAGGAACGGATCGGCGCGATGATGCCGCCCTTCGATGTCTGGTGGCGGCCGAGCTGGAACATCTCATCGCGCGCCACCTGCGGGTTGTAGGTGGCATAGTTGCGCGTCTCCTGTTCCTCATATTTGTGGGTCTTCGTTTTCCAGTTGGCCTCGATGGGGAGGTGGCAGCCGCCGCAGCTGGTGGTCCAGCTGGTGTGGCAGGCAAAGCAGGCCATGTTGTCGTCCTTGTGGGCGCGCTCGCTCACGCCGGGTCCGAAGGCCATGCTGCCGCCTTTCGCCATCAGCTTGGCGCGGGCGGCCTTGGCGTTGAAGTCCGGGTGTTCGCGGGTCACGCTGTCCTTCACCAGCTTCACCCGCCAGACCAGCGAAGGATCGCTGGCCGAACGCTGCCACAGCACGCGGCGGCCATTTTCCATCCCCCATTCGAAGCGCAGCCGGCCATCAGGGTTGCGCAGGATCGAAAGATCGGTGCCGGCCGGCGGTGCGGCGAGGTTTGAGGTCTTGAGGCTGGGATAGGCATCGGCGGTACCGTGGCAGTCCTTGCAGCCGATCTCCACGCTGTTGGCCACTTCGCCGTGGATGAAGCCGTTGCCATGGCTGTCCTGCGCGAAATGACAATCGGCACACTGCATCCCCACTTCGGTGTGGATGTCCATCAGGTGCACGGCCTTGCCGGGCTGGCCGGGTCCGGGAATGGCGGCTGGTTTGGTGAATTGCGGATTGCCGGCCTTTCGGAACTTCTCCGGATCGTCGTTGGCAACGATATGGGCAGTATCGGTGCCCCAGGTCGCCATGTTGCCGCCGGCATCGAGCAGATTGCCCTCGCGGTCGCGCTTGTAGACGGCGCGGAAGTTCCAGCCATGGCCGTGATAATCGGCGAACTGGGTGTCCTTCATTTGGCCGTTGCGGTCGTTCACCGTGCGCAGGAAGTCGAGGTCGCTCCACGCGCCGTGCGCGGCGGCGCCTTCCGGGTTGCGCTCATTGGCGGCGCGCACTTGCGCCGCGGTGGGGTAGCGCTGGCGCTTGAACAGGCGCTGGTACTCCGCCTCGCTCATGCCCGGCGGCTTGGGATAGGGATTGTCAGGCCCCGGCCACATGCGCGGTGCGTCGCTCTCGTAATCCCACATGGTGGTGCCGTAATAGGTGTTCAGGAACATGTTGGGCTGGTGCATGTGGCAGTTCATGCACAGGCTCGATGGCATGGCGCGGGTGAAGCTGTGCCGGATCGGGTGGCCGGGTTCCGTCTTGCTGATCGTCGGGTCGGCGCTCTGGCTCTGCCCGTCGCGACCGGCCGCGGCATAGACGCTGCTGTGCCGCCATTCCCGATCGTTGGCATAGACGATGTGGCAGGAACCGCAGCCCGAGGTGCGATAGTCACCCGGCTGGTCGTTGGTGCCCATGAACCAGGTGAAGGGATCGTTGAGGCGCGTCTTGTGGATGTTGATCACCGGCACAGCGATCCTGAGGCCGGTGCCGGGGCCGCGGTTGGACTGGCGGATGTCCGGGCGCCCCGGTTCCTCCAGCCGCTGGATCTGGCCCAGGCTGTTCGGGAGGCCGATTTCCGGGAAGGTCGGGTTGATGTTGCGGCCGCCGTGCTCGAAAACCCGGAAGATGTCGCCGGGCGGGATCACCTGCCAGGCCGGCAGCGGGGCGAGCAACGGCAGGGTGCCACGCGCCTTCTCCCGGTCTGACAGCGCGCCCGGGCCATTGGCGCCCGGCGAGAAGACCAGCGCCGGCTGGCTGGGATCGTGGTGGCCCGCATCCTCATGCTTCAGCGCGCCATGACCGCCGAGCAGCGCATCCGCCTGGCCGGGCCTGACATAGGCCTCGCCCAGCACGTAGTTCTTGTAGGGCAATATCCCGTTGTTATAGGCCGCGCCGCCCAGCAGCATGGCGCCGGTGGCCATCAGGCTGCGTTCGGCGCGCTCGATGATCTCCAGGTGACAGGCCCCGCAGGCATCGCGGGCAGCCCGATAGTCGGACGGGTTGACGAAGCGGACAAACTCGGGCGCCTCGCGGTTGAGCAGCGTGTAGCTTCGCTGCGGGTTGGCCGAGTGCGGGACATGCCAGGCGCCGGGGAAGCGCGGCAACACATGGGCTTCGTCGCGCAGCTTGGCATAGGCCGCGTCCTTCATCGCCAGCGCGGCTGGCGCCACGATCCTTGCGTCGCCGCCGTGGCAATCGGTGCAGCCGAGGGTGACCGATTTCGGCGCGTGCATGGTCGCTTCGTCGCTGGCGCTATGGCAGCTGATGCAGCCGGCGGATTTCACATCGGCTTCGGCCTGCGTCTGCCATTTCGGTGCCGGGGCTGCCCTAACCCGCGAGTAATCGCGTTCGACAGGCTTTTCGCCTTCCGAAGCAATCGCCACCCCCATCAGTGGCACGAGCGCGAGGAGGATGAGGCGCTTCAGCATCTCAATAGGCCAGCACGGCGTTGAACAGCACCGAATAGTAACTGCCGGTGCGCGGCGAATTGGTGAACAGGTCGCGGAAGCCCTCGCCGGGCTTGAGCAGCGCGCCCGACAGGCGGAACACGAGATTCTGGTTGAACTGCGGGCGGTATGTCGCGGCGGCTGACAGGTCCCAGCCGATGTCCTTCGGGATCGAGCCTTCCATGCGCAGCGCCTGCAGCACCTGCGTGGTGGCGAACCAGAGGTGGTTGACATTGCCCGACACCCGCAGCTCGGGCAGCAGATCGAAATCCGCGCCGGCCCCCAGCAACATGGTGCCGGGGTTGGTGAAATTGGCCTGGCCCTGTTCCTTGGATGATCTGAGGTCGTTCAAGATGCCGTTGCGGCTGTTCACCGCGATGGCGCGGCCACCGCCGGCAAACGGGATGGTCTGGCGCACCCAGTAGCTGGTGTCGGCGCCGGCGAACTGCGGGTTCTCAAAGATCGCTGCATAGCCGCGGTCGACATCGTCATACGGGTTGGAATCTCCGCTCGCGAACAGCGCCGAGCCGCGGAACCGCACCCAGCCGCGATCATAGCTGGGCTCCAGGGCCACGAACCAGCTGCTGATCTTCGCCCGACGGTCGGTGAAGATGTTGTTGCGGTTGGAGCCGGTCGCGTGCGTGGCCGACAGGGTGAGGTTCAGGCGGCCGATATGGCCATCGGCATTGTAGGACAGGTAGACGACATCATAGGCGCGGCCGCGCAAGGTGCCGAGCAGCGCCGGCCGCACCGGGAAGCCGTTGGTATCGACCTGCACATCACCCCGCTCGCGGTTGATGTTCCAGGTGGCGCTGACCTGGCTGGTGAGGCCAGGCAAAGGGAAATGCTGCCGATAGAGATTGGCGACCAGAACATAATCCTTGCGGGGCGCGCGCAGAATCGAGTACAGGCCGGAGTTGCGGTACTTCTCCAGACGCCAGAAAGCTGCGAGATTATACTGCACGCGGTTGTTGTCGCGGTTGCCGAACAGCCTGATGCCGAGCTGGTTGTCCTGGAACAAGAAGCCGCGGAAATCGCTGGAAAAGGGCTGGATACCGATGCGGATGGAGTCGAAATCATAACGGTCGGACGTGTTGCGCAGGTGATAATCGAGGAACAATTCCTGCACGCCCACGAATGCGTCTGACCGCAGGGACCGCCGTGAGGGCTGCACGTTCAGCACCCGCCGTTCCGGCACATCGACATGGTTGAAGTTGAAGGCGATGGCGGCGCGGATTTCATATTCCGGCGGCTTGAAGGCGGTGCTGCCCTTGGTCAGCGCGGCGCCCAGGATGAAGGTCTGCGCGAACACCTCGCTGTATTGCCGCCCGAACACGTCGTTGCTGCCGGGCCGCTCGGTGGTCTGCACGCCCACCGGTATGGGGAAGCTGCGCGGCTCGGCCGCCGTGTCCGAGATCGCCGTCAAAGCCAGGAACAGGTCGTGCGTCCCGCAGATCGGCCGGTCCCCCTTCAGCGTGTTCTGGTTGTAGGGGTCCTTCCAGTTGGACTTGACCAGCCCCAGCGTCTCGATCAGCCGCCAGCGATCTGGGATCGGCAGGTGATCGCGCGGGAAATCACCCTGCCTTGGCCAGGCGACGGCGCCCTCGTTGGCCTGCACGATCGGGTCCCACGTGGTCGCGCCACCCAGGCCGGGCACGCGCCGGCCCGGCAGCGGATCGAGCGTCGGATCGCGCGGGCCCGCCTCGGCTTCGGCCGGCAACCGCTCCCCGGGCGGCTCCACCTTGGCATAGCAATCGAACCACTTGCCAAAGGGCTTGGCCAGCACCGGGCTGGCGCTGGCCAGCAGGGGGATGAGGACCAGCGCCCGCACGTCAGCGCCCCTGGCAGACATTCTGTTCCGCCGAGTCGACGAACGGCGCGAACGGGCAGCCGACAAAACGCAGCCGCACCGGGCTGCCTGCAACATTCACCTGCACCTGATCGGAGCGGATCGAGGCCGGCGGCAGGCCGATGCTGCCATTCAGGCGCGCGCCGGCATTGGCAGCGCCGAGGAAGGAAATCATGTCGTCCTGGTCGATGCCGTCACCCGAAACGCCGATGGCGCCCACCAGCACGCTGCCGCGATAGATCGGCACGGCACCGGGGAAGATCTGGATGCCGTTGGCCAGCCGGTTCTGGCCATTCGGGGTGTTCGGCAGGAAGCTGCATTGACGCGGATCGCCGCCGCCCAGCACCTGCACCAGATTCTGGACGATCAGCGCCGATTGCAGGCCGGTCGAGAACGGCGACCAGCCGGCGATGTCGCGCGACAACGGCCCCGGCGGCCGCCCGGCCTCGCCATCGGGGAAATAAGGGCGGCTGATGTTGCCGACGGCGCGCGCCGTCACCGCATTGGCGCCGGTGAGGACGCCGGGGCCGCCGAAGAAGCTGCTGGCGCGTGTCACGAAATCGCGGACATTGGCATCGGCGTCGCCACCGGCCGTCACCACCGCGCCCAGTTCGGCAGCGGCGCGCGGATTGGAGAAGAAGGCCGCCGTGCGCGCCTTCTGCAGCGAGACATCGATGCCGAACACCGGCGCATCCGGTGATCGCACCAGCCCCAGCACCGCGCCGCGCGTATCGACGAGGCTGATCGACACCTGCGCCCGGCTGTCGAGCGGCCGGCGGATCTGGCCGCGCGCCCGTGCCATGATCGCGAACGCCTCCTCCAGCACGGCGCGCGCTTCGGTGGCGCTGAGCGGTTGCGCAACGTCTCCCGCATCGGTGCCGGCGCGCATCGGGTAGCGATTGGCTCCCGCCCCGTCCGACAGCACGAAGGCATCGGGATGATTGAATTCGGAAAGGCTCGCCGGGCGCACGCCGCTGGCCTCGCTGCCATAGGGTGTCCCGGCGATGATGCCGCCGGCATTGAAGCCTGCAACGGCCACCAGCGTGCCGGCAAGACCGGCAAAGGCCGGCGGGCTGGATGGATTGGACTTGAGGCCGGCAGCCACCGCGTCCGCATAGCGCAGCAGCGTGCCATCCACCGAAATCCGCTCGGCGCGAATGGCCTCGGGCGCGGCATGGCCTGCGGTGGCGGCGAGCGCGATATGCTCCTCGTCGTCGCTGTCGGTATCGGTCACTTCGGCATCGAAGCCATAATCGCCATCGGCCATGATGCCGACCCCGCCGACCACGACCCCGTTCTTGTAGAGCGGGAAGCCGCCGGGATCGGCCGCCAGCCCCAGCGGCGAGCGCTTGGGGCCGATCATCGGGCTGCCAACGCCGAAGCGTGCCACAAGATCGGAACAGGGCAGCTGGCTGAACTGCACGCCATAGAGCGGGCCGGATTCCAGCCCCACCGTGTTGGCAGAGGGCGGGAAATGCGGCTGCACGATCATCGATGCGGTGCGGGTGGAAAAGGCGTTGCCGCTGGACGAGAGATAGGCGCCAGTGATGGCCTTGGCGATGGCGGCCAGCTCGGCCGGCACCGTCACGCCCTGGGCGTCGATATTGGCGCCATTGGCATTGGCGCGCGTGGTGGCCGTGGCGCGCGCGCCGGCCATGCGATAGACGGCCAGCACATTGCCCACCCGATCCACCACCGCGATCACCGCCGGCAGGTTGCGGGCGGCGGCCTCGGCGGCGGCGCGGGCGATGATGCTTTCGACCTCGGCCACCGACAGTGCTTCGGCCGCCGGGCGGGGAAACACGCTGGCCGGCGTTGCCGGCGGGCTTGGCGACGGCGTGCCGCCGCCAATGGGGCTGGGCGGCGCGCTTGAACTGCCGCACGCGGACAGCAGCAGCGACGCCATCGCCGCCCCGGCCAGGATGCGTGCTGGCGGCTTCACTTCAGTGCCCGCACCCGGCCCGCCACCTGCGCCAGCGCGGCGCGGAAGGCCGGCGCGTCCCAGCGGTTGGCATCGCGGGCCAGGGCATAGGCGCGATCCAGATCGGGGCGCAGCGCCAGCGCCGCGTCGCGGTTCACCTGGCCGTCGCTGACCGCCGCATTGAGCAGCGTGTCGACTGCCATCACCGCCTGTGCGCCGCCCTGATAATCGGTGTAGGCGGCCCCATTGCCCACCAGCACGGCATCCATCAGCGCCAGCGTCTGCGCCCGGTCGAAGCGGGCGCTGGCAAAGCGGCTGGAGAGCGCAGATGCGACGGCCTTCAGTTCGGCAGCGGCCTTCAGCGCGCCGGCCCGGTCACCGCCCATGGCCGCATGGAAGGCCCGGGCGCGCGCCTCGAAGCGCGCCGCCATATCGGGCGCTGCCACGCGTGCGGCGGCGGCCAGCATGATCATCTGTTCATCGTTCCACACCGGCTGGCCCGGCGGGATCGTCCGCCAGCCGTTGGTGCGCGCCACGATCGGCGCCGCTGGATCGTCGCTGAACGTGCGATGGCAGGATCGGCAGTCGTAGAAGATGAAATCGGGGCCGCTGATGCTGCCCGACACCACCGGCAGCAGCGACAGGGCCCGCTCCACCGCCAGCGCCTGGCCCACCGCCCAGGTCTTCACGCCGCCGGCCACGGCCTTCCTGGCGCGATAATCGCCATCCTCATCGTGATGGCTCTGCAGGCTGGTGAACAGGTCAAGCTCGAAGGCGAGGCGCGGATGGCCGGCGGCCATGATGCGGTGAAAGACGAACTGGCCCGGTTTGGCCGAACCAAAATGGCAATCGAGGCACAGATTGGCCCGCACCTTCGGGTCTTCCAGCGCCAGCATGCCGCGCGCCACATTGTCGGCATGGGTGGCCTTCACCCCGGCATGGCTGGCCAGCCAGAGCGTGGACGGGCCGTGGCAGGCTTCGCAGCCCACGCCATCAGCCAGCTGCCACTTCGGCCCCCGCGCCGGCGCCGGATCGCCATGGCAGTTGATGCACGCGGCGCTGGCCTGGACATTGGCGATGCCCAGCCGGCGGCCGATGGCCTGGGCGCGCGGCCCGGCCAGCACCGTCCAGGCCCGGCTGTGGGCACCGGCCACGCTGGCCGGATTGCTCCAGCTGATCACCTCGTTCTGGCGCACCCGGGGGCCGGTGGCTTCCTGCCGGCCATGGCAGGTGGAGCCGGCACAGCTGGCCACGCCTTCATGGACGGCGCGCGCCTGGGCGGGCTGTGCCACCAAAATTACCAACATGGCCCAGATCGCCAGCGCGGCGAATCGGATCGCTGCGGTGCCCGTGCCTGTTGTCGTCGTTCCCCCCGGCACGCGTCCAACCTCCCGGTGCGACGGAAGGTAGCAAAGCCGCCGGGTGATGCAAGCATTTGAACAGGATGGCGAGCGGCAGCAGGAACTGGTCAGCTGCGTGTGCAAAGCCGGTTGCAGGGCGGCGTGGCCTGTGGTTCATTGCCTTCACAATATGCACAGGGAGCGCGGGACAACCCCGGCCCGACAGAGGCCCTCCCTGGCCCACGCTCATGGGGAGTGATCGATGGACCTGAAGTCCTGCCTTGCTGCCGTTTCCGTCCGTGCCATGGCCGATGTGCGCGGTGCCGCCGAAGCGTTGCGCGACATTGCCCTGGCCTGTGGCGGCCTGCACGTCATCGCTGCTGACAATATCGCGTCCAAGGCGCCGATGGAGGATGCCGAGGGCAATATCCTGGCCGCCGACGTGTTCGGCTGGACCGGCGAGAACGAGCATTGGTGGAAGGACAGCAAGCTGGCGCTCTCCTCGCCGCTGCCGCGCGCCTGCCGCTATGAATCGGAAGTCTTCTGGGCCAATGCCGAAGGCTTCCGCACCCGCCAGCCCAATCCCTATCTCGACGAGATGAACCTCGAGAACTTCGAGAAGCGGGCGCTCACCAAGGCCTCGATCGTGGTGCCGGTGCACCTGCCCTTTGGCCAGATCGGCGCGGTGTGCTTCGTCAGCCGCGATCCCAATCGCACCGATCTGTCGGCGGAATATGAGGCCTATGCCGATGAGCTGGCGCTGCTCTCGCACCGCTTCCTCGCTGGCTATGTGAAGGCGCATCGCACCCGCCGCTGGCTGCCGGGCGATTGCCAGCTCACCAAGCGCGAGGTGGAATGCCTGCGTTGGGCCAGCATCGGCAAGACCGACAAGGAAATCAGCCTGATCCTGTCGCGCAGCCATGCCACCGTGCGCTTTCACATCCAGAACGCCGGCGAGAAGCTGAATGCGGTGAACCGCAGCCAGACCATCTTCAAGGCGGCGCAGCTGGGCTATCTCGGCGCCGCAGCCTGAAGCGCCAGTTGTTCATGACAGGTGAAGCCGCTGCCGTGTAGAGCGGCCGCCATGAAGACGCTTGTTCCCCTCGCGCTGGCCGCCCCGCTGTTGCTGGCGGTTCCGGCCGCGGCCACCACGCTGGCCGACATCAACGCCTCGCTGAAGGGCACCACCAGTTTTGCTGCCGATTTCGCCCAGACCGGCGCCGATGGCGGCGTCGCCACCGGCAAGCTGTGGCTGGCGCGGCCCGGCAAGGTGCGCTTTCAATATGATCGCGCCCCGATCCTGTTGGTGGGCGATGGCCGCACGTTGTCGTTCGTCGATTATGAAGTGAAGCAGGTCAGCCAGTGGCCGGTGAAGCGCACGCCGCTGCAGATCCTGCTGGCCGATGAACCCGATCTGGCGCCGCTGGCGCGCATCGTGTCTGACCGGGCCGACGGGGTGGACGTGGTGGCCCGCGATCCGCGCCGGCCGGAATTCGGCACCATCACCCTGCGCTTTGCCAAAAGCGCCGCCGCGCCCGGCGGGCTGGCGCTGCGCGGCTGGACGGTGGTGGACGCCCAGGGTGGCCGCAGCCGCATGGCGTTGAGCAATGTGCGATACAATGCCAGCCTGTCGGGCGTGCGTTTCAGCTTCGATGACCCTCGCACGACACCACGCAGCGACCGACAGCCCTGAAGCTGCGTTGAACTGCCACAGGCCAGTTCAGGCCCGTTCATGATGGGGCAAGGTCGGATCGGCAATAAAGGTTACAGCAGGCCTCCACCGCCGCTCCCCGGGTTGCCCCCTGTTGACCGGGCAGTGGCTGCGTAACAAGGGCAGCCTGCATGCGTGACGAGCGCAGACCAGAACCCCGGCGCCATGCCCCCGGCGCCGGGGTTCATCTGTCTTCGGGCACCTGCCTTGCGGCAGGTGACGAACGCGCCGGCTTGGCCTACATCGCTTGCCATGCCGATCCGCATCGCCACCTGGAACATCAACAGCGTCCGCGCCCGTGCCGACATCGTCGAACAGTTTCTGCAGCAGGAGCAGCCCGACGTGCTGTGCCTGCAGGAAACCAAGGTGATGAACGACCAGTTCCCGCACGCACTGTTCGACAAGCTGGGCTACACCCACCGCTTCATCAACGGCCAGCGCATGCATCATGGCGTGGCCACCCTGTCCCGCGTGCCGCTGGAAGGCGCCTGGCGCTATGACTGGCAGGACAATGGCGAGGCGCGGCACATCGGCGTGCGCCTGCCGGGCGGGGTGATCCTCGAAAATGTCTATGTCCCGGCCGGTGGCGACGTTCCGGATCGCGATCTCAACCCCAAGTTCGGCCAGAAGCTGGATTTCGTCGAGCGCATGACCCGCTGGTCGGAAGGGCTGAAGGAGCCGGCGGTGATCGTTGGCGATTTCAACATCGCGCCGCTGGAATGCGACGTGTGGAACCACAAGGCGCTGCTGGATGTCGTGTCCCACACGCCCATCGAGGTTGCGGCACTCGATCGGCTGCAGCAGAGCCATGACTGGGTGGACCTCGGCCGCCGCTTCCATCCGGCCCCGGCGAAATTCTTCACCTGGTGGAGCTATCGCAACAACGACTGGCGCGCCTCCGATCGCGGCCGGCGGCTTGATCACATCTGGTGCTCGCCGGGCGTTGCCGGGGCAGCCACCGGCTTTGCCGCGCTGCGCGATGCGCGCGACTGGGGCAAGCCTTCCGATCATATCCCGCAGATCGTCACGCTCGACCTGTGAGCATCGCGCCCGCCTATCTCGCCGAAGCCGCCAGCGACGCGCTGCGCCGGGGCCGCATTGTCGGCGTTGGCGGCCTTGCCGTCCTGTCCGCCGAACTGGCCGATGCCGAAACGCTGGCGGCGCTGGAAGCGGCCACGCGTGCCGGTCTCATCATCACCGCCCGGCGGGCCGCGGTGCTGAACCTCGCCAACCAGATCGCCGCGGCCGCGCCCGATCCGGAACCGGTGTGGGTGGACCGGCCGGACTGGCTCGATCTGGCCGGCAGCCGCGCGGTCGCCGATCCGGTGCTGGATCTTGCCACCCCGTTCAAGGGACCGTTCCGCAGCCGCGCGCTGGGCGCCGATGCTGCCGCGGCACGTGCCGCCATCCAGCTCGCAAAGCATGCCGGGCTGATCCCGGCCGTCTATGCGGCGCCGCTGGCCGGTGTGGATGCGGCCGTGTCTTGCCCGGCAGAAGCTGCGCTGGCGCTGCCGCCGGCTGTCGCCCGCGTGCGCGTGTCGAGCCGGGCGCGGTTGCCGCTGGCCAGTGCCGAGAACACCGACGTGGTGGCCTTTCGCCCCGACGATGGTGGGCCGGAGCATCTGGCGCTGGTCATCGGCGATCCCGATCTGCGCGGCCCGGTGCTGGCGCGCCTGCACAGCTCGTGCCTCACCGGCGATGTGCTGGGCAGCCTGAAGTGCGATTGCGGCCCGCAATTGCACGCCGCCATCGCCGCCATCGCCGCCAACAAGGGCGGCGGCATCCTGCTCTATCTGCAGCAGGAAGGCCGCGGCATCGGCCTGCTCAACAAG
>ERZ1066117.334-NODE-334-length-41027-cov-11.711535_pt1 | contig 41027 bp, 39 predicted proteins | sample MGYA00382764_ERZ1066117 | MGnify/ENA primary metagenome ERZ1066117 (study PRJEB33369, sample SAMEA5778347) | biofilm metagenome | biome: Industrial cooling water; feature: Water cooling tower basin; material: Biofilm | place: United Arab Emirates | collected...
AGAGCAGTGGACTCATAATCCATCGGTCACGGGTTCAAGTCCCGTCCGCCCTACTCCATTCTCAGAGCCGTCCACAGGCCGGACCTCGTCTGACTCTCCGATTAGATACGCAACGGTCGTATTGAGCTCGATCGCCAGCTGAGTGACCTCGCGGAGGTACCACGGTCGCTTCCCCCGAAGCTTTTGCGAGAAGCTGCTCGGATCTACTCCGATCGCTGATGCGAGCCTGGCCTGTGAAATTCGCCTGGGCCACATAAGTGCGACAACACGCTCGCCGCGCACCAGTTCATCCTGGGTCCGCATCGACTGGTGACTGCTCATTTCGTTACTCTATCCCCACTTCCGTGTGAATGTGAAGAGCATGAAGCACAACAGCGCGCATGTTTGCGTATTGCCTACGTTGTGGTTACAGTGCCCACATGGAGCCGCAGCAGACCTTCCTCACCATCGATGAGTACGCAGCCCTAGTGCGCGTGAATCCAGCAACAGTCCGTCGGCTTATCTCGGAGGGGGAGCTGGAGGGCATCCGCATCGGTACCCAGTATCGGCTGGTCCCGCCGACGCCGGGTCGTCTTGAGCCGAGGAAGTCGGCTTAACGGAAGAGGCCCCCGAAGCGTAAGCGCGCTTGGGGGCCGGAGTCTTCGCCATCTCAACGAAGCGGAATGGAACATGCATCAGCAAGCTGACACCCTCCAACATTATCAGGCTTCGCCCGCCGCGAGAAGGCAGGCAGGCGAGGCTTGATCACCGAACTCAACCCCTTGACCGAATCCGAGATCATCAGGATCGACCTGCGGGCTCAGCACATTTATCGCGGGCTCCCGCCCCTACTGCCGTGGGGCGACGCTGGCGAGGCTACTCGGAACGAGTTCCGACGACGTGCCATGAGGCTGATGTTGTTCGACGGCACGCTCTTGTACGGCACGCCCCCAGGTGGCGATGACCACGGGTACGCCGAAGTTCAAGCGCTGGAGGCGGAAACCGCAGCAGTCATTCGGGGCGAACTCACTGCGGGCGAAATGTGGGAGGCCGGCGCTGATGAGTCGCAGGAGGCGCTGCGCCCGGACGGCATGAGTGAAGGGGCGGCTGACGATGAGTTCTGATGCGATGGACATCCCTGGTGTTCGGGAGATGTCGTGGACGAAGGCCGGCGCGCGGATGGCCGGCGGGGACAAGGAGTTCGACCGCCTCGCTCCTTCAGCGATCTTCGTCGAGGAAGGCATGGTGCCGCGATCGCACGCCGTGCTGGAAAGCGTCGTTCAGTCGATGGAAGCTGTTGGCCAGTTGGTGCCGATCCTCGTGGCGGCTGAAGGCAACGTGCTCCTTGATGGGGCAACGCGGCTCGAGGCCGCGAAGCGGCTTGGCCTGCCGTTCGTGACCGCCGTCAAGGTTAAGGATGTGGACGCGCTCGGCCAACTGGTCCTCCGCATCGTGTCGAATGCAGATATGTACCGGGCCCAGTTCACGGTGCTAGAGGCGACGGCGCTTTCCAACCGCTACAAGGCACTGCTGGCCGAGAAGGGTGAGCGCAATCGGCTGGCTGCCGCCAAGAAGACGATCGCTGGGGTCAACGGTGCCGAAGTCCCCAACTTGGGGAGTTCGGCAGGTGACCAACTTGTCGGTGACGCAGCAAAGGCGGCGGCGGACTTTGTTCCCTACGGTCACGAGACGATTCGCAAAGTCAACACCATTCAGGCTCTCGCGACCGATGAGTCCCAGCCGGAGGCTGTACGACTGGCGGCACAGAAGGCGCTGGCCGGCATCGAGAAGACCAACACGGTCGACGGCCACTATCGGAAGGTTCAGGAGGTTCTGGCCGATGCGGAGTTCGCGGCGCGGGCCAACCTCGAGATCGAGGCTGAGCCTGATCTGAGCAAGGCGTGGTGCGACCTGGATCTGGCGACGAACGCGGCCGAGAAGCTGCTGAAGGTCGTGCCAGAAGAGGTGGTGGCGTTCGGGGTGAACGCGAACAACATGCACCTGCCGTACGTGGGGCGTCTGGCCAGAGTGCGGGACTGGATCGATGAGTACGAGCGTGTGTGCCGGGAAGGGGGCGGACTGTGATTCCGCAGAAGTGGAGCAACCGGCAGCTGGTGCAAGTGCTTACGAGTATCCCCGGCGAACAGGATGCGGCGCGGTCGTGGTGGTCGTCGCTGGCGGGCTATGCGCTGCTGGAGCAGATCGAGCATCACATGACGGCACCGATCGTCGCGGCGGTACGGCGCGAGCTGTCGGTGGAGGTGGATGCGTCGGAGGTGGCGTCGACAGCATGGCTGTTGCTGTCGCCGGAGCGATCACTGCTGCTGAAGCACCTAGTGTCGCCCGACACGGACAACCCGTGGGGGTACTTGCACACCTCCGTAAAGAACCAGGTGCTCGACGACGTGGGCCGCTATTTCCGCCGCGAGCTCACCGACGCGCTCGAAGACCGGCCAATCGAGGAGCCGGCGGATGAGGAGCGCACGCTGGAGTTCGTCGTCGCACGCACCGCGTGTGTGCTTGCCCCCGTGACGCCGCGCGAGGTCCGTCCTGGCCTTGTGGACGCAGTGGACTGGATGGCCGATGCCGCCACGCGCGGCCGGCTGAGTCACCTGCACGCCCTTGCCGGTCGCAGTTCGGAGCTGCGAGAGCTTGGCTTCGGCGGCGACCGCGCGCGTGCACTTGCGAACGTGACTGTCGGTAAGAGGCCCGACCACTCGGTGACGAGCCTGTTCGCCGCGTTCTTGTTGCAACCTAATTGGGAGCCGGCTCACTCGCCCCGCCACGCGGCGTCGATCAGGGAATACGCGATGCGCATGACGACCCTCTCGGTGAGGAGTGCAGCGTGACGGTAGAAGCGCTGGGCTGGGTTCTGGACTCGTCCGTTCCGAACCCGGCGAAGGCTGTTCTTGTGGCCTTGGCCAACTCGAGCGATCACGAGGAGTCCTGCTCTCTGAGCACTGAGCGAATCGCGCAGGTGGCGTCGATCCCGCCCGAGCGGGTTCGGCTGGAGCTTGACCATCTTCAGAAGGCCGGCATGATTGAGGTTCGCCCTCATCGCAACTCTCAGGATGGCACGCTGGGCGTGCGGTACTACCTCCAAGTTGGTTCGGTCTATTCCCCAACCGACAACTCCGAGAAGCCCCACAGGGCCCCGGACGACGGGTACATAGAGTTCGATCGCGATGTGATCCGCATGCTCGTCCCGCGGCCGCTTGCGATGTCGGTGTACGGACTGCTGGTACTAGACGCAAATCCAAGCGGCTTCTCGGAAATGTCTATTCGGGCGGTGGCCGAGTTTGGCGGTGTCACCGAGCCGGAGATTCGCGCGACGCTCGAGGCGATTCTCGCAACGCCGTACGCGGAACTGATAGAGCCGTTGTCCCGCGACGCCGACCGTGCTGTAGTGCAGCTGCGACCGGGGATCGACTATCGCAGGCTTGACGAGAGCAGCGAGCAATGACGTGGGCCGCTTCCGCATGGGCTCTGACCGTGCCGATGCCGACTTCATCAAAGTTCGTTCTGCTCGTGCTCGCAAACTTCACTGACGAGAACGAGTCGTGCTTTCCTGGTGTGTCTCGGCTGGCGGAGACGACCGGGTACTCGGAGCGGTCCATCAAGTCCTGCCTTGCTCTGCTTGAGGACGAAGGGTTGATTTCGCGCGAGCGTCGGTACACCCGCTTCGGCGGACGAACCTCCGACCGATACGTCCTCCACGTTGGTCGCACGCCGCTCTCTGCCGCTGGCGTGGCCGCAGATCCGCCGGACCAATCTTCATCCGAAGGTGCTGCCAATGCATCAGGTGCAGATTCTGCACCTAATGGAGGGCACGAGCCTGTGGATAACTCCAAACACCCATTAGGTGCAGAATCTGCACCTAATGATTCGGGGCCTGTGGATAACCGCGATTCGGGGTCTCCATTAGGTGCAACTGACGCACCATTAGGTGCAACTGGTGCACCCCTTAAGGAAGAACACCCAGATAGAACATCCAGATCTTCTTCTTCTACCGAGGTGACCACAGACGCGCGGGCGTCGCTCTCGGTCGCGGCGGCTGCGCCGCCGGACGACGACGAGGGAAGTCTTCATCGAGTCGGTGGTCAGGCCTCCGGCGACGACGACGGGCTCGGCGCGTGGCGGCCTGTGCGCGGTTCGACCTTGACGGCTCACGGTGCCGCGCCTCCGGACCCGCCGAAGACGGCGGCCGTAGCGCCGCCGTCTGCGGTGTCCGGAGCCGCCGATGGTGGCGAGGCCGGTGGCGAGCGCGAGAGTGGGCCGTTGGACGTGCAGCAGCTGTTCTGGGCGGGCGTGGAGGTGTCGTTGCGCGACTTGGACTCACGGCTGGGCTTGTCGCAGATCCGGCGGCGACTCACGGACGCCGGGGTCGATGAGTCCCGCGTGGACGTGCCGGCTGCGGCGTCGTTCGTGCTGGCGGCCGCGGCGAGGCCGGTCGGGGACCCGTCTGCGTACGTGGCAGCTGCGATCATCCGCGAACCGGCCCGGTGGCCGTGGGTGCCGGTGGCTGGCTCGAGCGGAACCAACGCACCGCGTCAGTCGATCTGCGAGCGCGAAGGGCACCGGTACGTCGACGAGTTCCGGATGCAGTGCGTCAGGTGCGGAGAAGAACGTCAGGGGTGGCGTGATGATCGCTACGCGGCCGAGCAAGCCCAGGCTGGAACGGATGAGGCGGCGCCTCGGCGGGCGGTGGCGTCGTGACGAACGTGGGCGGGCCGCTGGTGCCGGTGGATGCGGTGCCGGTGGTTCCGGCTGAGCAGTTGCAGGCCACGTTCGAGGCACGCGAGTTGCTGTTGGCAATGCTCGGCGCGGGCGATCCATCAATGCATGAGCGAGTGCTGAGCGTGGTCCGCCATGCGGCGATCGCGCCGGTGCTGAACGATGCGCCAGCCAGTCCGGACGACGAAGTACTGACGGTCTCCTTCGAGCGGGTCTTCACCCGCTCGCAACTGGTCGACATCTTGAACGAGCTAAGGAGTGCAGGAGCATGACGGACATCACGATCGACCGGACGGCGGCAAAGCAGGCAGAGCGTGACGCGGCGGTGGTCCGCAAGCTCAAGAGCACCTCAGCGCTGGTGTTGCTGCTGTTGGCGGCGACGAGTTTCGCCGCGGGCGTGCCGGGATTGCTCGATGCGGGCCGGTGGGCTCGCCTCGGGGAGATGGCATGGCTGACGCCGATCGCGATCGACGGCGGCCTGGTGTTCTTCTCCGCCAGCGCGATGGCATGGCGAGCCGAGACTGCGAAGGCGTCCGCGCTGGGGTGGACCATGGTCTGGCTGCTGTCAGCGGTTAGTGTCGCCGCCCAGATTGCCCACGTGCTCGGCGACAACGCCAACCCGACTGTTCAGGACTTCGTCGGTGCAGGCGTGGCCAGCATGTTCCCCCTGCTGGTTCTGGCCTCCACCCGCCAGTTCGAGATGCTGCGCTTCAGCCGCGCCATCGAACGTGAAGCCTCCCGCGTAGCGGCTCTCGACGCACTCAACGCACCCCAGCCCTCGAAAGGCACCAAGCAGACAAAGAAGTCGTGGCGTGCCGCTTCTAAGAAGCCCGCCAAGGCCACCCCAGCGGCGGTTCGCGACAGTAGCCGCAGCGCTGTGCCCGCCGCGAACGTGGCAGCGCCGGCAGCGGCCACCCCGGTGACTGCCTCGAGCCCGCCCGCTCCGGCGATGGCACTGGTTGGCCAGACCCGCACAGTCAGTGGTGCTTCGTCTACGGCGGGGGAGGCGCAGGTTGCTGAGTGGGTGCGCGGGCGGGTGCGGGCTGGGGAGCGGCCTTCGGCGGCGACAGTGGCCGAGATGCTCGGCAAGTCGAAGGCGTCGGGGCTGCGCCTGGTTAACCGCGTCGTCGACGAAGTGGACACTGAACGTTCCGCGACGTCTATGGCTACAGCGGCCGACGCCTGGTCTCGCCCTTCCGCGACTCGCGCAGGCTGAGCCACCTTCCATTTGCGCGCCGCTCACGTCTTCAGGCGTGAGGCGTTCGCCTTGCTCCTTCTGCGATCCCGCGGAGGGGTTTACGCAGGTGGAAGGAATTCGGAACATGCGTTCCACAGAACATGCGCCGCCCGGTCGTCGCCGCGGTCCATTCAGCGTCATACGTCGCACAGTGAACGCGGCACTCATGGGTGTGCTCGCACTGTCCCTGATCGTTGCCGGTGTCACGTTGGACTCGCCAGCCGCGCAGGCGGCAAGCTACGGTCCCGGCTATGACGGCCCGAACGGTTTCATGGGTGCGTTCGTTGCCGGCGGTCAAAACGTCTACTGCCTTCGCGCGGAGGAGCCCACACCGTTCAACCGTCCGACGACGTTCGCCGGCTACCAGACGTGGCCGGGAGGTGCGGGCGGTCCGACGATGAGCGCCACGGACAACGCGCGCGTGAACTGGGCGATCGCCACCTACGGACAGACCTCGAACCCGGACTGGGCCGTGGCGGTGAATCTTTACGTGTGGTCGATTGCGGACCCGGCGGTCTACAACAGCCACGGCATGTCCGGAGACACCTACTACATCTTCCGTGTGCCTACCTCGCGTCACAACATCATCCGCGCCTACCTGGCACAGCTGCGCGCTGAGGATGATGCGATCGTCGCCGCCCCCACCGGTACCGGTACGGGCCGGCTGGTGTTCGACGTCGACGAGGGCAACAACTACCTCGGCACCATGACGGTCGACTCACTGAGCCCGTCGACAGCGACAGGCACAATCACTCTGACCAACGGCATCTTCCTGGCCACGGGTACCAATGTGCTCTCGGGTGCCCGCGCCGGCATGACGTTCGACATTCAGGGTGTGCCGCCAACTGATGATGGTGCTCCCTACAAGATCAGCGGCACCGGCACGTTCACCGCCAGCGGCGGTTGGCGGGGCGAGATCGGTGTGTATTCCACGCCGGGCGCTCAACCCCTGGCCGGTCCGGGCAGGCCCGCGGTGAACAACTTCCAGATCACCGGTGAGGACCCGGCAGACCGGTCGACGGTGTTCCAGCCGGCCTTCACCACGCGGGTGGCGTCAAAGTTCCTTGAGCCGGGGCAACCCTTCGATGACGTGGTGACCTTCACCACAGCTCCAGCCGCAGACGGACTCAACAACCCCTGGTACGAATTCACTGACGGTCGCTATGTGCGCGTCACCGCACGAGGCACCGTTTACGGACCCTTCCTCCAGCAGCCCGTCGAGGCTGATGAAGTTCCGGTCGGCGCACCTGTCGCAGGGACCGCGACGATCACGACGACTCAAGAGGTTGGCCCGACTGCGCCGTACACCGTCACGACGACTGAGGTCGCTGTCGAGCCAGGCTTCTACACGTGGGTGTGGGAGATCAACTACGACGAGCAATCGTTGCTCACCCAGGACTTCCTTCCCGACGGCTATTCGTTCGTGGACCGCTTCGGACAGGTCGTTGAGACACAGATCAGCCCTACCCAGCTGCGCTTCACCACCCAGCTGAGCTCGGATCAAGCGGCGGTCAGTGACCAAGTGGATGACCTGATCGACGTGTTCACGGTCGGCGGGTGGCTTCGCGACGGCGGCGCCCGCGTGCCGGTGGTGCTCACCGGAACTGCCTACTATTCACCGACTCGCCCGGAAGTGTTGGACACCCCTCCGCCCTCAGCTGAGGCGATCGGCACCTACACGGTCACCACCGACACCCCCGGCGCGATCACGGCCCAGAACATCAGCGTCGGCGTCCGGGAAGGGTTCGTGACACTGGTGTGGTGTGTGGACCCTGCCGCGCAACCCGAACCGCTGCGCGGACTTACCGCAGCATGGTGTGACCAGTACGGGCTTCCGTCGGAGACCGTGGAAGTCTCGGCCCCTATCGTGGTGACGGCCGCGCAACCCTTGGCCTCCCCGTCCGGCACGGTCACGGACACGGCGATCGTCACCGGCTCGGTGCCCGCTTCCGGAATGGACATCACCTTCGAGGGCTTCCTTCAGCCCGAAGATGCGCCCGCTCCGGTGTGTGAGCTGAGCAACCGCATCTACGCCTCGACTGCTCCGATCACGGTCACCGAACCCGGCGAGTACACCTCGGAAGAGTTCGCCGTCACAATGGACCACCTCGGCACCGTCTACTGGGTAGAAACCGCGACCCTGCCGGATGGCACAGTGATTCACGTGGGCGAGTGCGGACTGCCGAATGAGACCACGCTGGTGCAACTAGTTGAGGTCACCACGCAAGCGACCGAGGCGGTGGAGCTCGGCCAACAGGCACGCGACACTGCCCTGCTGGTTGGCATGGTGCCGCCGGGAGCGTCGATCACCTTCAATGCCTACCGTCAGCCGGAGGGCACCCCGACCGTGGGCGGAGGACAGGTCGGTGACGACGGCATGATCCTCACCCCCATCTGTGAGGCTGACAACCGAGTGTTCGACGGCACCGATCAGCCCGTGGCGACGCCCGTGGGGAACTTCCCGGACGGCACCACGGTGTTGGGACCATCGACTCGGTTCGATGAACCCGGCACCTACTTCTGGGTGGAAACCCTGCGGGACCGTGACGGTGAGATCCTTCACCAGGGACTGTGCGGGGCTCACAACGAGACCACGCTGGTGTCGTCACCGCGGCCACCGTTGGCGCTTACGGGTGCATCGGATGCTCTGCTGCCGCTCGGAATGCTGGCGGGCGGGCTAAGCCTTGCCGGCCTGGCGGCAATCCTGGCCACCACGATCCGTCGACGCCACCAGGAGCGCGCCGGGTCGCCCGTCAACTGACGGACCCCGCCCCACAAGAAAGCAGCCCTCCCGCCAACTGGCGGGAGGGCTGCTTCATTGACGGTTCGGCTAGATGTCGCAGAGGTAGAACTTCACAGTCCCGAGTCCGCTGGACGCGTAGACAATTTGGTAGGACCAGGGCTGGGTGTACGAGGGCCGCGACGTGCCCCCGAAACCCGGAGTGTGACTACCGTAGGCGGCGGCGCCCGCGGCTGAACAGGTGGCCCAGTCAAGGTATGAAGCGTTTGTTGTGACGTAGGTCGGCTCGCTGTTCAGGCACGCGAGGTTGTTCGTAAACCCGAGACTCTCACACAGAGCCGCGCGCGGGTGCGGCGGAGGCGGGGGCGGGGGAGCAGTCGTTCCGCCACTGCCCCCCGAGGTGCCACCACCTGTCGTACCTCCGCTGCCGGCGGCACTACCCGAACCGGTAGCGCCACTGCCGCCAGCGTTAGACCCGCCCCCTGTCGAGGGCGCACCGCCGGCAGGTGGAGCACTGGCAACGATGGCTGCCTTCTCGTGCGCATCCCGCGCCGCTTGAGCCGCTTCAAGCACGGCGGCGACCAGCTGGTCCCGGTTGGCGTAACTGGACGGTGTTCCGTAGGGCGCTCGGCCCAGAGACGAGACCGCATCTTCCAGCGCGGATACCGCATCCTCCCCGGCCAGGGCAACCTGCGCAACAGTGGCCCGCCCCGTGGCGAGCACGCTGCGGAGCACCAGGTCGAGCTCTCGTACCGCCGCGAACGACGCGCCGCGTACGTCGGAGGCATCCGTGTAGTCAGCTTCGAGCGCATCCCGCGCCTGAAGGAGCTGCTCAAGGTCGACGTCGATCACTGGTTCACCGTTCTCGACGGCGAGTGCCTCGAGTACGCCGTCGATCGTCTTGGCGAGTTCTCCAGCTTCGGTCTCGGCGTCACCGAGAGCCGCCGCTGCGGCCGTAGCGTCAGCGTCGGCCTTGGCCTGCTCCAACTGCTGGGTCTGCACCAAACCGGCCGTAACGACGGCACCGGAGACAAGCGCCACCGTGATTGCGACTGCCGTGATGATCAGAGTGCGGCGCTTGCGCCGCGACGCAGACGTGCCGGGTGTACCAGTGGAGCGGTGGTCGGAGCCGGAGGCGTCCGGCTCGGGGCTGTCATTCGTGGAGCTCACGAGGTTGATCCCTTCGATGTGTCGGTGTCTAGTGTGTCGGTGGTGGGTGGCGTTTCGCGCACACCGGAAGACATGCAGGCCGCGCACGGCCAGCCGTCGCGGTAGTCACTGCGGTCGTCGAAGCGGTCCTCGTCGACCCACGACTGGAACAAGTGCGCCAGTTCTCGAGCGGAGGCTTGAGCGTCAGGGCGTGCAGGAACCGGGTCGAGGGCGAGGGTGACTTCTTCGCCGCCGTAGAACTGCAACGTGCACACCGGATGCCAGCCGGCGATGCTGCGGGTGGAGTGCGCGTGAACCGAGGCGAGATCTCCGACGATGATGGTTCGTTCTCGCCGTCGGTCCATCGCCGGCTCACCGCTGAAGTGCAGCGGCGTCTCCAGCACTGTCAGTGAAGGCTTCTGCGTCATGGCTTCACTATCAGCCCGACCGGTGACGCGAGGTGACGCGGGAGCGGGATCTGTGGATGAACCGCATCCGAATCGGCCGATTTCGGGCCTGTGGAGGAGATTCTTCGCTGTCGCACCCGCGTCATGAGCCGCGTCATGACGCGCGTCACCCGCGTCACCAACCGCGTCGGGAGGTGCGTCATCGTGACGCGCGTCACCGCGTCATCAGCCGCTTCACGAATCGCGTCACCGCGTCATGGAGCGCGTCACTTGCGTTGCGTCACGAATCGCTTCATGAAGCGCTTCACTTTCCTCGTAAACCGCGTCATGGAGCGGAGCGCGTCACCACATCGTGACGCAGCTGCACCCGCGTCACGATGTGATGACGCGGTTTGCGTTACTTCATCGCGGCGATCGCGATCTCCAGGGCCCGCTGCTGACTCATGCCGGCCGGCACGAACCCGAGGTGCTCCTTCACAACCGTGGTGCGGTGCTGGAAGCCGAACAGGGGGCGCACCTGGTCGCGCAGTTCGCGCCACGCCGTCTCATCAGCTGCGGTCGTCGCTTCCCCGGTCGGGTGCGACACGAGCCACGCCGGGTAGTGCTTCTCGGCGTCGGACAGGGCGACGTCCAGCCGTGAACCGGTGACCTTCTTCCAGAACGTTTTGGCTTCCTTCCTGTCGGCCTTCACTTCGTCGGCGGTGCGGTGGTGCAGGCGTGCGGGTCCGAGGGTTCGCAGGGAGTCAATGTGGAGCGTCTGGCGGGGAGCGTGGGGGTTACGCACGGTCATGCGGGCCGCTTCGATGGCGGCGTCGTGTGCTCGGCGAGCACGGTCGCGGCTGTCGGCGCTCCTGTAGTGGCTGGCCCAGTGACGTTGCCCGGTGAGGATGATGTCGATCTCGCCGCTGGTCGTGGCTTCGGCCAGCACCTCCTGCCGTGAACGGTGGTGCATCGCGCGCAGGGTGCGGATGAACTCGGTCCAGTTGTCCTGGTAGGTGCCGCGGTAGGTGCTGTCGGTTGCGAACATTGCGCTCTCCTGTCGTCTGCGGCCTTCGCCTCGTGGGAGGCGATTTCGCCGGGGCGGGCCGTGGCCTGCCCTTGCCGCCGTGAGGCGGCTCTGCGGAGGCTCCGCGTCAAGCGGGGAGAGAGCGGTTTATGCCGGACTGAGCGATCAGCGAGGGAGGAATAAATAGCGATCGGAGGCTTGATGGGGAGGGCAGAGCCGCTAGGCGAGCCTTCCCACAGCCGGCACCGCGAGGGGCCGGCCGAAAGTGCGCGCGCGAGGTGCGCGGCCTTTGGCTCTGGATGTGAGGCAAGCCGACCCGGGCTTGCCCAGAGAGAGGGGGCACCCGATGAGCGACACCGAACACACGCCAATGGAGGGCAGCGACCTGGAAGCGATGCAGCTGGCCGGAGAACTGGTCGACCCGGACGAGTGGGAGGCCGGCGAACTCGAAGACGACGAGGAAGCGCAGCCGATGTCGTCCGGCGGGATGGTGGGGCCGATCAACTGGTGGGCGCTATCACCGAGCGCGCAAGCGACGGTGCTGGCCGGATTGAGCGTGTGGGTAACGCGCCTGGTGCGCACTTTCCAGATCGAATGGACCGAGATCCCGCCGTGGTGGTACCGGCACGAAGGATTTATCCACGAGTTGTTGGCACTGAAACAGGCGCGCGAGCAGGTCGCCTACGATCCGGCGGAAGCAGAAAGTGCTCCGCTGACGTGGCTGCACAATCTGTCACTTGCCAGAGGTCGGCTGCGCGCACTTCGCGACTCTCTGGGTGGGGACTATCACACCTGTCCGGAACCTCGAGTGCAGAAGTGGGCGATGGTGTCGGGGGACGACAGTCGGAGCTGGCAGGTAGAAGTGGAGCGGTTCGCGATGGACATGACGGCAAGGGGAAGCAACTCATGAATGCTCTGAACAAGATCACCTGGAATCGGCTGCGTATCGCGGGCCTCGTCGGCGGCGTGCTGGTACTACTGCTGTTGGCAACGGTCGTGCTGGTGAACGTGTTCACCCCCACCGACGACGGGCAGGCATCGCTCGACGAGGTAGGTGTCGTCGACGGTGAGCGGGTGGCGGACCTGGACGAGTGGGGAATGCTGACCCCGCCCGTGACGGAGGACCCGGCAGTGTTCGGGCCGCTGGCGGCCGCGGCGCTGTACACCTACGACACTCGAGTGGCGAACTTCCAGGAAGCCACCGACGGGGTGAAGGCGTGGCTGATGGACTTCGAACGTGAGGGTGTGATTCCGCGATTCGGGCACGCCGACGAAGACGAGTTGATTTGGTGGTCGCCGTTCCCGAACGAGGACGCCTACCGAAACCAGTCCGAGCGACAGATTCGCGCCACTGCGGTGGTCGAGGGAGAGCCACGCGTGAATGAGGACCACCGCGACTGGAGCGATGGCGATCAAGTCTTCCTGGAGAACCACGCTCTCAGCATCGTGACCACTGATCTGGAGGTCACATACGAGTTCACGAACGATGACGGGACCCGCCGAACCCTCGTTGAGTCTGTGGTGGTGACAGCCGAGATCTACTGCGGCCAGAACCTAAACAGCTCGCGGCCGACTAGTAACTGTGTGGTCGTGAATTACCGCACCGAGTACATGATCTGATGCCGGCACCTGTGGTCGCGGCCGCTCCCATCGCGGCCGCCGGAGCTGGCGCTGGGGTGGGCGTCGGCACGGCGGCGCGCATCGCGTGGAGCATCTCTCCGCAGCTGAGGAAGTTCGTCAAGCAGTTCGTCATGCCGATGATTGGCATCCTGCTGTTGGCGCCGGTGATTGCCGTGCCGTTCGTCGCGGTTGCTGCACAAAGCGCCTACGCGTACCTGCTGCGGCCGCTCGCGACGAGCTGCCTGGAGGCGGCGGAGAGTGCGGGGGAGTCCGACGGGACCGTCGTGTTTCCACTGCCTTCGGGAACGTGGTCGATGACTTCCCCGTACGGGATGCGGGTGCATCCGGTGACGGGCGTGACACGGATGCACAACGGCACTGACTTCGGCGCGGCCGACGGAACACCGATCCTGTCGATCATGGACGGCGTGGTCGCTGACGTGGCGTTCCCTCGCTCGGGCGACAACTACGTCGCGATCGAGTCCGTCGACGCGGCGGGTGTGAGAATCCGCACCATCTACATGCACATGTGGGTGGACGGGATCTTCGTCCAGCCCGGCCAGCAAGTGATGGCCGGCGACGTGATCGGCACCGTCGGCAACGCCGGCACATCCACCGGCGCGCACCTTCACTTCGAAGCGTGGGTGGAAGGCAAGCGTGTGGACCCGGTGCCGTTCTTGGCGTCCTACGGCGCGCTCGAGGTAGCCGACTGCGAACTGATCCAGAGCTAGAGCCTCCAGCATGACCACGAGAAAGAAGATCACACCGATGTCGAACGAATCCAGCCTCCAGCCCTTGCCGGAGCGGGCGCCGGCCGTGCCCGGGCCGGCTGCGGTGACCTACGTTCAGGTCGCGACGCCGCCGAAGGGCGCCAGCGTCACCAGTTTCGTTCTGGGGCTGGTGTCGATCGTGATGGGGTTCACGTTCTTCCTGCCGCTCATCGGGTTGATCTGCGCCTTCGTCGGGCTTGCGCGCGAACCTGCGGGTCGCGCCTACGCGGTTGTTGGGCTGCTGCTGAACGGGTTCTTCATCTTGATGTGGGTCATCTTCGGATCGATCCTGATCTCCTTCATGACCAACTTCTTCTGATCACCACCTGGCTTCTGCGCGTCGCAGAGCGACGACGGTTGCTCGTGCGGAGGCGATGAGCCCGAGCATCTCGCGGCCGAACTCCGCCACACCCATGTCGACGTACAACTCGGCGTCTTCCAGCAGGTCGCGGTGGCCGTCCTCGTCGAGCTCGACGAGGACGCGGCGGTGGGTGCGCGCCACTTCCTGCCCGGAGGGCAGGCCGCGGCTCATGTGGTCGTCGTAGAACGCCGGCGGTAGCGACACTCGCACCGTGTGGTCCGGTTCGGGGCCTGCGTCGGCCGTCATGGGCGAGCACGTTTCGACTCGGCGTCCTCCAGAGGGATGCCGCCCATTGCGGCGCTCTCGGGCGCGGCGGGCCAACCTGCGGGCGGGATGTGGTTCCCGTCGACGACGATCGTCCAGCCGAGCTCGAGCGGGGTGAGGTCGCGAGCGTCGTGCGGCCGACCTGTGCGCAGGTCGTGGCGCAGGTGGTTCAGCTTCAGGCTGAGGGAGCTGCACAGCAGGTAGCCGCTCTCCCATGACGCGCCGAGGTTCACGCCGTGGCTTTGGTCGAACAGTAGCCGGTTCGGGCTGGACTGTCGGCAGATTGCGCACGTCACCGGCAGGTGCGCCCACTGGTGGTGTTCGAGGTCGTAGTAGCCGGTGGTGTCGGGGGTGCAGTAGAAGCAGTCGGCCGCCCACTGGGGGGTCTCGGGGGCGAAGTCGAGCAGGTCGAACAGGGTCGTCATGAGCGGGCCTCCTCGAGCGGGCCGTAGGCGAGAGCTGTCAGGGTGATCTGGCTGTGCCAGGGCAGGGCGTCGTCGAGGGCACGTTGGAAGCGGCTCCAGTCGTCGGGCCATGCGCCGATCTCGTCCCACACCTGCACGGCGTCGACGCAGACGGCGGCGATGCGGTTGGCGTCTCCACTGCGGACGGCGGCGGCCAGGGCTCGCTTCTGCTTCGGCCACACCTGCTGCATCCGGTCGTAGTCGATGCTGCGGCTGGTGGTCTCGACGGCGGGGGCGTCGAAGTCGGTGAGGGCGAACAGGGTTGTCATCGTCAGGCTCCGTTCGCCTCGGCGTACTCGTCGGCGAGGGCCTTCTCGCCTGCGGCACACAGGGCGTCGTAGATGCGGTCGGGGGTGACCGCCGCGTCGCGGATGCGGTCGATGATCGCTTGCACTGCGGGCGGGAACTCGGGCTCGGGCTCCGTGTCGGGGTGCTCGGAGGTGTGTCCCATGTCGCTGACGATGGCGGGCTTCGGGTGCAGTGTCATCGCGTCCAACTCATCCAGCAGGTACTCGTGGACGGAGCGGCTTTCGGTGGTGATGGTGATCGTGTACATGGGGTGTGCTCCTTCGCTCGGGATTGTCGTGGGAGGCGATTTCGCCGGGGCGGGCCGTGGTCTGCCCTTGCCGCCGTGAGGCGGCTCTGCGGAGGCTCCGCGTCAAGCGGGGAGAGAGCGGTTTATGCCGGACTGAGCGATCAGCGAGGGAGGAATAAATAGCGATCGGAGGCTTGATGGGGAGGGCAGAGCCGCTAGGCGAGCCTTCCCACAGCCGGCCCCGTCAGGGGCCGGCGATGAATACGGGGGCGTGCGCTTTGCGCGCGGTCGACATCTAGGGGTGACCGCAGTTCGTGGTCGTTCAGATGATGCGTTCGAAAGTGAGGTCCATCTCATGGACTCGGTGTTCGTGCTCGAGCTGGCTGGCCACCTGGCGGCGGTGTCGATTCCTGATGTGCAGCCGGACTTCTCGGCACCGTTCTTCGTTGCTCTGCAACGGCTGGTGTCGTGGTTCCTGGCGGTAGCAGCACTGCTGTCGATCGTGGCGTTGGCGTACTGCCTGATCGGGGTGATCTTCCAAGGCTTCGGCAATCAGTCGTATCAGCAGTCGGCGGCGGCGAATCTGCTGCGGGTGGTGCTGGGGGTGATTTTGCTGGCGAGCGCTTCGGGCATTGTCGGCTTCTTCTGGGGCTTCGATCTGGGGATCGCGTAGCGGTGAAGCGTCTGCTTGCTGCTGTGCTGCTGGGGGTGGTGCTCGCGCTGGGGGGCGCGAGCACCGCTGTCGCCCTGCCGCCGGAGGCGACCGTCTCGTACTCGCTCAACGTCGAGACAGTTTGGGCTGGGACGGGGGTCCCAACTGTTGACATCGAGTGCTGGGAGAACGGACCGGCCGCCACGGTGTACTGCGTGACGAAGGAGGGGTCGGGCCCGGCAATCGACGAGTGCTTCGGTCAGGCGTCGGTGTTCGCCTGCACGGCAGAGGACTACGCCTCCGCGGCGGGCCTGGAGTGTGTCGGCTGGCCGTCGGGAATGAACGCGACCTGGAGTGGCTACCTCTTGTGCGTGAACGGGCCGACGATGACGGCGTTCCTGGACTCAGCTGCGGCAGGAGCGCCCCGAGTGGGCATTGACTTCGCGTGCGGGCCGGATGCGGTGTGCAAGCTTCAGCAGGACATCGCCTCGTCGACCACGGCGATGGCGTTGGAGAACATTCGCGGCGCGATGACCAACACTGCTTTCACCACGAACGGCTCGTTCTGGGTTGGCGCTACAACGGAGTTCTCCTGGTGGCGTTGGGCGGTGGTGTTGGTCACTGTGATCGCGATGGCGTGGGGCATCACGGTGGGACTGCTGAAGCAGGACGGCCCGATGGTCCGCACCGCGGTGATCGGCGGCATTCTCGCGTGGCCCGCGGCCGAGCTGTCCGTGTGGACGCTTGGGCACCTGCTCAACGTCAGCGAGCTGCTCACCCAAGCGGTGATGGGCGCGAACGCGTCGGGAAGTTTCGACTCGCGCATCGCGGAGCTTGCGAACTCGGGCACTTACGACGATCGGGTGGCGGTGGTGTGGTCGTCACTGTTTCTCGCGCTCGGCAGCTTCGTGCTGACCTTCGTGTTCGCGTTCCGCAACCTGGCGCTGATGGTGCTGGTCGCGTTCGCACCGCTGGCGTTCATGCTCGCCCCGGTGCGGCCGGGTATGCGAGTTGTGATCGTGTGGGCCTCCGCCGTACTGGCTCTGATCATCACCAAGCCGTTGACGATGGGTCTGCTGTCGCTGATTCTCACCACAGGTGGCGAGATGGAGTCGCTGTGGGTGCCGGAAGCGCTGCCCCTGCTGTTCGGCATCATCCTGACCGCGTTCATGCCACTGGTGGCGTTCACCCTGTTCGACTTCGTAGGCACCCAGGCGGCGTCCTCAGCGGAAGGCGCGGGGCGCGCGGTCACCGGAAGCAGCATGCGTGCCGGACAGTCCATAGCGCGAAGCGCCGGCTACCAGTTCCGGTCGCGAGCGCGCATCCCCGCAGGAGGCGGCGGGTCTCCCGCCACGGCGGGAGCGCCCGCACGTCAGCCGGCGATCACGCGACCGACCGGCTCGACGAGCACGCCGGCGCCGGGCGCGCCGGTAGGGGCAGCACCGAAGGCACCGACACCGCCGGTTACACCTCCGACGCCGAAGCCGGGCGGGTAGGAGGCAGACGGTGAGCGCGTCAATGCAGCGCAGTGTCCGGTTCGGGCCTCTGCCGTCGCAGGGGGTCCTGTTCGGGTTGGGCATGTCGAACCTGGTGACGTTGGCCGCCGCGGCGCTGATTTTGCTGGCGTCGCTGATGCGGTTCGGCTTCGTCGGGGCGGCAGTGTCAGCACTGCTGTGGGTGCCGCTGATGGTGGTGGGGCTGCTGCACGTTCACCGCGTGCCGCTGCCGGTGTATTTGATGCAGTGGGGAGTGTTCATGATCAGGCACGCAACAGGCGGCACGAAGTACCGCTTCCGCCCGGAAGCGCCGCGCGCGCACGGAGCCCTGCACTTGCCGGGACGCCGTGCAGGGCTGGCGGTATGGGAGGGGCCGACTTCGGGTGCGGCAGTGGTGATGGACCCGTTCGAGCGCACCGTGTCGATCACGGCAGAGATCGACGTGCACGGCTTCCTGCTGCTGGACGATGACGAGCAAGCCCAAGTGGTGGCGTCCTGGTCCAGGGCGCTGGCGTCGTTCACGCAACGCGACGGCATCGCCCGCGTGGTGATGCAGGAACGCACCGCGCCGGCATCCCTGGACCCTGCCGAACGCTCCTACGCGGATGCGCGTCGTCGGCATCCGCTGCCGGAGGGGGCGAGAATTGTCGTCACCGCCTACGACGGTGTGCTGGAGCAGCTGCGCGATCAGGCGGTGGCGCATCAGAACTATCTGACGATCGCGATCTCGCTGAAGGCGCGCGCGGCCGAGCTGAAGAGTCTCGGTGGCGGTCAGGCGGCGGCGGTGGCGATCGCGGAGCTTGAGCTGACGGCGGTGACCGATGCGGTGGAGAAGTCCGGGTTCCGCGTCCGGCGTTGGCTGACCCCCCGCCAATGGGTTGGGCTGGGGCGGGTCGCGTTCGACCCGGACTATGCGGCTGAGGTGGAGCAACGCACGGGCGGTGGTGCTGGCGTGGATGTGGCGGCGATCGGCCCGATGGCGTTGGAGGAACCGGTGAACAAGCCCAGCTTGGTCCGCACCGATTCGGCCGTTCACACCACGATGTGGATTCACGAGTGGCCGCGCACGGATACCGCTCCCGGTTTCATGCAGCCGGTGGTGTTCGCTCAACGCGCCGACATGGCCCAAGCCGTCAGCCACATCTTCTCCCTCGTGTGTGAGCCGGTGAAGACGCGGGCGGCTCTGCGGGAGATTGAGCGGCAGAAGAAGACGTGGATGACCAATGCGTCGCTTCGGCAGAAGCGTGGCCAGCAGATTTCGGAGTTGGACAACTTCGAGTTCCTGGCTATCCGTGAGCGTGAGGCGGAGGTGGTGTCAGGGCATGGCGAGTTCCGCTTCGCCGGTTACCTCACGGTCTCCGCTGCGGATGAGCAAGCGCTCAGCGGTGCGGTGGCGGGCATCCGCAACGGGTTGGCGCAGGCCTCCCTTGAGCCGCAGATTCTGTATTTCCAGCAGGCCGAAGCGCTCATGCTGAACGCTTTGCCCACCGGGGGAGGGCTGAAGTGAGCCTGCTGTCAGCGAAACCGGCCGGCGAAACCCGCGCTCAACGCAGGCAGCGGCGCCGCGCCGAAGCGCAACTGCGGCGTGTGGAGGCCACCCAGCCCACCGGCGCCGACGACGGTACGCTCACGCTGCCGGCTGCGGTCGACATGGCGGGCGTGTCTGCGGCTGGCACCTACTGGAATCCGCTCCAGGTCGCTCAGCCCGCACATCGGGCGACGAGTCCGAACCTGGCTGGCGCGGTCCCGTTCGTTGCTGACGCGGACTTAGGTCACGCCGGCCCCATTCTGGGGTTGAACGCGACCACGGGCGGGATTTGGCATTTCGACCCGTGGGAGTTGTATGCGGCCAAGCAGATCAACTCCACCAACGTGCTGGTGATTGGCGAGTTCGGGACGGGCAAGTCCGGCACGATCAAGCAGTTGTGCTTCCGCTCGTTGGCGTTCGGACGTCAGGTGGTGGTGCCGTCGGACTCGAAGGCGGAGTGGGTGAAGGTTGCCGAAGCCGCTGGCGGGCAGGTGATACGTCTCGGCGGGAAACACACCACCGCCCGCCTGAACCCGCTGGATCGGGGTCCGCGCGCGGTCGACGCATCCGACGAGGAACACGAGGTGATGGTCGCCTCCCGCCGCCGCGCGGTGTTGGTGTCGCTGGTGGAGGCGACCTTGCCGGCGGATGCGCTGTTGACCCCGGCAGAGCACACGGCGCTGGAGTTCGCGCTGTCGTGTGCGATCGACGCGTCGGGCGATGAGCCGACGCTTCGTGGCGTGTATGAGCAGTTGAAGACCCCTAACCGTCATCACGCCGGCTACGTGGCCGGCATCGAGCAGGACGGGGCGCGCGCCCGGCACGTGCTTCGCCGGTTCTGCGAAGGCGATTTGGCGGGCCTGTTCGAGGACCGCTCAACCGTGCAGTTGGACGACAACGCGCCGATGGTCGTCGTCGACACCTCCGCACTGTTCGCCCGCGGCGAGCTCGCCGCAACGTGCGCGCAGATCTGCACCACCAACTGGATTCAGGCCGTCATTTCGAACAAGCACGCCCGCCGCACCCGGTTCCTGGTGCGGGAGGAGGGGTGGCGGGACATGACGAGTGTCGCGGCGTTGCAGGCGTTTCGTGCGTGGCTGAAGCTGTCGCGCGACTACGGCATCTCGGTGGTGACTCTCATGCACAAGGTGTCCGACTTTGACGCGGTGGGGGGCGAAGGCTCTGAGGCGAGGAGCCTTGCGTATTCGATCTTCGCCGACATCTCCAACAAGTTCATCTTCCAACAGGCCGCGGCCGAGCAGGGCCGCCTGGTGAAAGACCTCGGCCTGCCGGTGTCGCATGCGCGCATGGTGTTGGACCTGCCGCAGGGCATGTTCTTGGCCAGGCTCGGCTCTCGGCGAGCGTTCGTCGTCGACGCTTTCGCCACCTCCGTGGCCATCGAACGGGAACTGTTCTCCACCGACGACGCCCTGGTGGTGCGGACACCACCTGTGAGCGTCGACGTCGAACACCAGGCCGCGGAGCTGACCGACGTCGCGCACGTCGACGTCGGTCCCGTCGACGAGGCGCCGGTCGATGAGGCGCCGGTCGTCGAGGCGCATCTCGAGCCGCCGACAGCGGTGCAGTCAGGGTCTCGGACGCCGCTTCGCCTGGTGCCGCAGCCGGCAGAGCAGCAGAGCGAGGCGGTAGGTGAGCATCCGGTGCCGACGGTGCTGGCGGTCCCGTGCGGGCAGTGCGGATTCGTACCGTCAGCCCGCCACCGGTTCTGCGTGCGATGCGGTGCCGCCGTGAACGTGGCGGTGTCGTAGATGCCGCACGACATGGTGACCGCCATCCACTGCCTCGACGCGGCCGCGGGCGCCGCCAGAGCGACCGCGAGAGCACACGCCGCCGCCGATACGAGCCTTGAGCAGTCGGAGTGGTGGCAGGCCGTCGCCGTGCGCATCAGTGGCCTGTGCGCTCAACTGGTGACGGTCGCCGCGAACGCTGGCCACACGAACCTGCTCTCCCCGAAGGACCGGGCAAGGGGCTCAGTGGAGCGTGAGCTCGCGCGAGCATCCCGACTGCTGTCGGACCTGCCCGTGCCCGGTGGGGTGCGGCCGCGGGCGTGGGCGCAACTGGTGCTGGATGTGCAGACTGTCGCCCGGGAAGCGGTCTCCGCACCGGTGCAGGCGGCGTCGACGATGCGAGGTGGACGGTGAGGCTGGAGCATCCGGGCACGTCGTTGGCGATCGCCAAACGCGAACTTGCGTCGTCCCCGCCGGCAGCACCGGCACAGCTGGCGTTCATCACCGCGCGGTTGTCGGACACGCTTGCCGCCTACAGTCGCATCGCCGACGTCGTGGGTGACGCCGAAGCAGCTGCAATGGCACGACTGGTCAGCGCACGCATGACCGGCATCGCCACAGAGCTTGCTGCCGGCATTGGAAGCGTGACGCTGGCGTCACGGGGCGAGTACGTGACGGGACTGTGCGATTCGGCGGTCACGGTGTTGGAAGCGCGGGAGGACGAGATGGATCTCGCCGAAGCATCGGCGATCGCCGTCACCGCGACGGAGACGATCACCGCCCTCCGTGGCCATGTGCGCGCAGGAGTCGCGTCGGGTCAGTGGCAGGGCGTCAGCGTTGCCACCTCGAAGCAACTCGGGGAGGTGGTGGGCATGTGCGGGCTGCTGGCCGCGCAAGCCACCCACACTGTCGTCACCGGCGGCGGCCTTGGCCGACGTCGCCCACCCCGCCCTCACGACGCGTCGTCGCCACGCACGATTGCCCATGATGCGCCCACGCCGGGCGAGCAAGGAGGGCCGAGCCGATGAGCACCTCTTCAGCCGCACAGGGTGCGGTGCCGATCGACGGCAACGTGAAGGTGGCCATGTTGCTGCTTGGTGCGGCGATCTCCGTCGTCGTCGCGCAGCTCGCCGGCGTGGTGACGGCCGCAGTGTCGGCTGGCGTCGACGTGCCCCGCCTTTCGGCCTCACAGCTGATCGGCCTGTTGCTCATGCGAGACGTCGAGTCGGTGACTGGCATCCCAGGTGCGACTGCACCGTACTGGGTGGGCTTCACCCTCACCTGGCTGGTGTTCGCCACCGTGGGGGTGTGGGCGTGGCGGACATTCGCGCGCACCTCGAACCCGCTGTTGAACCCGGAGCGGATGCCCGGCTTCCCGACCGCACGCGAGGTGGAAGCGATCGCCGGCCGGAAGGGGCTGCTGAAGCAGAAACACCTGCGGCCGGATATGGCGAAGCCCACCGTGGAGCAACTGGGCTTCAAGCTGGGCACCTACCGGGGGGTGGAGGTGTGGATGTCGATCGAGGACACCCTGCTGATCATCGGCCCGCCCCGGTCGGGGAAGGGCACCAACTTCGTCATCCCGCTCCTTCACGCAGCCCCCGGCGCGCTCATCACAACGTCTGTGCGACCGGACAACGTGAAGTTGGCCATGCGCCAGCGCGAACGCATGGGTTCCCGCGCGCACGTGTTCGACCCGGCAGCCCTGGTATCGGGCATCGGGAAAGCGGTGAAGTGGGACCCGCTGGTGGGGTGTGAGTCGGATGAGGTTGTGCGCCGACGGGTGGCGGCGATGATGCCGGCCGACACGTTCTCCAACACCAAGTCCGGCGACTACTGGGCGAGCGCATCCCAGATGATCATCGGCACCCTCATGCACGCGGCCGCCTTGCCTGAGCCGGGCAGGCGGAAGTCGATGCGGGATGTGTGGCGGTGGCTGTCCGATCAGAACGCGGCCCGCGAAGCGGTGCAGATTCTCGAAGCACACCCCGCCGCGGCCCCCGGCTGGGGTTCAGCCCTGTCGGCACTGCTGAGTGCGCCGGCCGAGTCACGGGCGAACAAGTGGGATGCGGCAGTGACGAGCGTGAACTTCCTGTCCTACGCGCGCGTGCAGGAGATGCTGTGCCCAGAACCAGGGGAGGGGTTCAACCCGTGGACGTTCCTGGAGCAGAAGGAGTCCCTATTCCTGCTCGGCACCGTGTCAGGGGATACGACGATGAACCGGCTGGCGGTGATGCTGTTCGACGAGATCAGCAACACAGCGCTGGAGCTGGCGGCGATCGCGCCGGGGGAGCGGCTGAGCCCGCCGGCATGGTTCGTGCTCGACGAGGCGGCGAACTTCGCTATCCCCTCACTGCCGAAGATCCTCAGCTACTTCTCCGGCTCCGGGCTGGTGCTCATTCCGATCTTCCAAGACATCAGCCAGGCCCGCGCCGCGTACGGCGCCGATGAGGCTGATGCGATCATGGCCAACTGTCTGGTGAAGGTGTTCCTGCCGGGACGCACGAAAGCACGCGACCTGGAGGAGATCGAGAAGCTGATCGGCCAGCACAAGGTCACCCAAGCCTCCCGGTCGCTCACCTCGGGGGAGAGTCGGACGTCGTTGCAGTATTCGATGCACGACGAGTCGATCATCACCGCCGCCCAAATCGCCGGCATGAAGCGCGGCTGGGCGACGGTACTGTTCCGCGAGTCCGCGTTCGCGATGCGTCTGCTGCCGTACACGCAGCAGAAGTGGGCGAAGGACCTGTACGCCGACCGTGCCGCTGTGAACGCTGACGTGCTGAGCGTGAAGGCGGAGCAGATCGCGCACCGTCGCGCCGCCTACGACCGGTAGGGAACGCCCGGTGCGCAAGCTGAGCAAACACGCCAGGAAGTCCGCCCGTCGTGAGGAGTACCGCGCCCGCTACGCCGCCTACATCACCTCCGCCGCATGGCGAGCCGTGAGGCACGGGTGGCTCGACGAGTTCCGACTGCGGAACGACGCCGAGCCGTCCTGTGAGGTGTGTGGCCGTGACTGGGAGCTCTCCCGGGATGACCTGCACCACCACACGTATGACCGGCTGACCGCGGAACTGTTCGAGGATCTCGCGCCGCTGTGTCGCCCATGCCACGGGCTGGTGCACGACACCATTCGTAGCAGCCGGCACTGGTCGAGGATGCGCGACATCGCCGCCTCGCAGAAGGTGATCGAGCGTTTGCGGCTCCTGCGCGCTGCCGCCGATCACCGAGTGAGCGGGCATGGAGCCGGCCAGGAGGGAGCAGCATGAGTGAGCTCGACGACGCGGTGCGCCGGTGGGCGCAGGGCGTGTATCCGGTAGAGGCCGGTGCGGAACTACTGATTCGTCAGGGGAAGGCGATCTACGAGGGCGCGCCGTGGTTGCGCGAGGTCGGTGCGGAGGTTGGCCAGAGGATGGTGGAGATCGACCACGTGAAGCTGTCGAGCTGGAGTCGGGCCTGGTCCGGCTCCGAGCGGCGGATCGTCGACGTGGCGACGTCCCTCTTGTACAGACGCGGGCGCGTGAATCTGCACGATGCGGTGACGGGCCTTGACCCCGAGCAGCTTGAGCTGGTGCTCGCTGCGATCTCGCACGCAGCTGGGTCGCACGAGACCCCGAGCAAGATCAGGGGATACTCCGGGCCGGTGAACGCTCACCCGTGGCCGGAACGTCTGAACAGCATCGGGTCGACATCGCGCCCGAACCGGGCCGTCGTGCACGAGCAGGGTGATGCCAGCGGCGGGCCCAGCCGGACGCTGTAGAGCCCAACGGGACCGGTGACGTGGCCGCGTGGTGGACTGTGCAGTGCGCGCTGCGGCTGGCAGGGTAGGTCACGTGAATCCGCGGAAGTCAGAGATCGTCACGCCGGCAGGTGTCTTGCGGCACCCGCCGTTGCAGCGCAGGGCGGCGGTGACGCTCGCGAGGATCGAGAAGGCCGCGATCGCCATGATCGCCAAGCACGGCCGTGATGGATTCACGACGAACCACATCGCCGCAGAGGCCGGGATGTCGATCGGGCTCATCTACCGGTACTTCGATGATCGCAAGGCGATCCTGAGTTGGCTCTACCCGGAGCACGTGGAAGGCCTTGGACCTCTCAGGGAGGGCGCAGGCGAACCGCCTCCTGAGGCGTGAGCAGAAGTGAAGGGTCCATCGGCAAGGATGGCCCCTTCTGCGTCCGTCGCCACAGGTGAGATCAGCACCACCCGTTCTCCCACTTAGTGCATCTAAAGTAGATATAGACGCGGAGGGGGGTGGTTGCGATGGCGACGTTCGTTGAAAGGCTGTGGGCGCCCCCCGACGAGAGCGGGCTCAGCCGTAAGGACCGTCAGCCCGGGGTCTATCGTGCCTATGTCCCCGACGAGCTCGGGGTTGCGCTGCCGCGACTAGGTGTCGATGCTGAGGCGGCGGCCGCGGATGCTCTTGCCCTGTTGGCGCGTGCGGATGAGCGTATCGGACAGCACGGCCAGTATCTGAATCATCTCCTCATCAGGTCTGAGTCCATCTCTTCGTCGTGGATTGAAGGGAACCGGGTCACGCCTAAGAAGTTGGCGATCGCCGAAGTCACCCGACACGGAAGTCGTACCGCTCTGGACGTCGTGGCCAACGTGCGCGCCACGGAGGATGCGATCGCGCGCCTCGCTGACCCCCACCGTCCGGTCTCGGTCGCAGACTTAGAAGAGCTCCAGCACGTCATTGAGCCTCGTCTTTCGCGAGGTCTGCGGCAGGAGCAGAACTGGGTCGGCGGCCACGGGTGGAGTCCTGTGCGTGCCGACTTCGTGCCACCACCCGAAAGTGAAGTGCTTCGCCTCATGGAGGATCTGGCTGGCTTTGTCACCGCCACGGACGGCAACCCGGTGGTGCGTGCCGCAATCGCCCATGCGCAGTTCGAGACCATTCATCCGTTCGAAGACGGGAACGGGCGCACCGGTCGTGCGTTGATTCACACGGTGCTTCGTCGGGGCGACGCGGTTCGCAACACGCTCATTCCGATCAGCGTCGTCTTCGCCGGTCTCCCCGGCGACTACATCAATGGGCTGAACGACTTCCGCGCGGTGCCCTCCCGCGTCGACGACTGGGTGATTGCGTTCTCGCGTGCAACCGAAACGGCGGCGCAGCTTGCGGTCACGTTGGCGGGTGCGGTCGCGCACCTTGACAAGGTGAGCCTCGATGCGCTCCTGCAGTACCGGGCAGAGCGTGGCGCGAACCCTGTGCGGCCTCGCCGGGACGCCCTGTCGTTGCGCATTCTGGAGTCCCTCTCTGCTCATCCTGTAGCCACAGTTGAGAACGTCGTCGAGCGGTTTTCGGTGTCGACGGCAGCTGCTCACCGGGCGTTGACTGAGCTCAGCAACGCCGGGGTCCTGGGGCGGACGAAAGATCAGAAGGGGCGGCTGATCTGCTGGACCGCTGACAAGTATCTGGCGTTGATCGCACTCACGGAGCGCAGCAGCCGTGTCGGTGGCGCGGACACGCGCGAGCTCAGGCCCAAGCGTGGACCCGACATGCCGCCCGTTGAACACGTCGGGAAGCTCGGCACCCTCGGCAGAGTAGATCGCAGCTCGCCGCACGCTACGGAAGGCGAGCCAGGCGGCGGTGATCAGCGAAGAATCTGACTGCATGCCGAAGGGGCCATCCATGAGGATGGCCCCTTCTTTGCTGGTGGACGTCGCTACGCGGTGCGCGCGGTGACCTGCTCGGTGCTGGGTGCCGGCTCGTGGTGATCGAGCCGGCTGTCAGCTTTTGGGTAGTTGCCGATCGTCACGTCCTGGAGGTAGCTGTTCGGGCCAATCGCCTTCAGGCGGTTGTAGACGTTGTAGTTGATCGACTCGTCAGCGTTGATCGACTCGGGAGTGCGCGTCTGGTTGATGACGGCGATCACCGAGTGGCCCTTGTCGTACTGGGCAACCAGGCGGTCGGGGGTGACGGCACCGTACGCGTGGACGTTGTACCACTCGGTGTCGAGCTGCTCACCGGTGTCGGGGTCGAACTGGTCGACCGCGATCTCCAGCAGGGCGTATCGCTTGTCGTTCTTGTCGGTCTTGATGATCGGCTTCTGCTTCAGCCTGCCCATCACGGTGATCTGCCGCCGTTGGCTCTCGATGTCTGCCATGAGGTTCTCCTTCATCTCAGCGGGACGCTGGATGCGCCCGTTCTGAAGGCTGATGAAGGCTCGCGCGCAGATTGACGCCCAAGGACTCGAGCGGAGGCCGGAATCTACATCGAGAGGCGACCTTATGTCGGGAGGAAGATGGCATGTTCCGACTTGATGCGAATACGACATTCAGTACGACTCCTCTATTGGCTCCTGATGCATACGGCCTCAGCACCGCGCCCTTTTGTCGGACCCCATTCGTAGACTTGGAAGACCAGCCCGAACGAAAGTGGAGTACGCCCAATGGCTCACCTGAAACAGCAGTTCAAGGATGCGTTGAGCTCCATTGAGCCCGGCGATGACAAAGCCAATGCGCCGGAGGCGCATCGGCTAGTCCGCGAAGCGCTCGCAGCGGACGCCAAACTCGCCGAGTATGGGGTGGACTCGGTGCTGATCGGTTCCTACAAGCGAAGTGTGTCGATCAAGCGGGTGAAAGACGTTGACGTGTTCGTCCGTCTCCCCGATCTGCCGAGCGACGTAACCTCGAAGGAAATCCTCGACCGGTTCTTCACCGTCCTCAACGCGGAGTTCGGGCGTGATGACGACGGGCATCAGCGGACCAAGCGACAGGACCGAAGTCTGCAGGTCTCGTTCCCCGAATACGACCTCTATGTCGATGCCGTTCCCGCGCGCCCACATTGGGATGGCGAGACCTGGGAGATCCCGCAGAAGGGTGACGACAACCTGTGGGTGCGCACCAACCCCGAATCGTTGACGTCGTTGTCAACCGCGATGAACGCGGCGCACGAAGGCTTCTATGTCCCAACGGTGAAGCTGCTCCGCCAGACCCGGCGCGCGCTTCTCGGCAAGAAGAAGCCGGGGGGATTTTTTTTCGAGGTCGCCACGTACGAGGCCTTCGCCTCGGGTCGGCTGACGGGGAGCGATCAAGCGGAGTATTACGTCGCGGCGCTCGACAAGGTGAGCAAGATCGTCGAAAACCTTGTCACCCTCGGCATCGCGGTCAGCGACCCCACGCTCCCGGGGCACACCATCAGCATCCGCGCGACTGATGACGAGCTGGAAGCAGCCCGAAGTCGATTCATCGACGCCGCCATTGACGCGCGGGCCGCGCTCGAGGAAGAGGACGAAGGCAAAGCTGCCTTGGCGTTCCAGAAGCTGCTCGGCAGGAACGGCGATGGCGACACCGTCTTCCCGATGCCGCCGGGCTTCAACGACGACGGATCGAAGCGGGAATTCGCGATCTCCGCTGGTGAGCGAGTCGTGCCGGCGGGGGCCAGGACCTTCGGTTGACGATCGCCGATTACGAGGAGTACGTCGCGTACTCCCGTCAACATTTCGAGGAAGGATTGAGCCGCGCGGGCTTCATCGAGTGCGACAGCGCGTGGCGAGGCGCGATCCGACATCCAAGCGGATCGACGGAGGTCGAGATCTCGTTTCGGGCCCGCTTTCCGTTCCAGCCCCCGCGCGTGGTTCCCATCGACCCGGCCAGCGTCGCGTGGTCCTGGCATCGAGAACTGGATGGCGCGCTCTGTTTGGTCGCGGAAGACGACCACGATGATCTGTGGTGGACAGAAGCGTCGGCATTCCTTGAGCACGTGACCGCGTGGTTTGAGCAGGCGGATGCCGGATGGCCCGATGATCGGCTGGATCTAGATCTCGAGCGGTATTTCCGGTCCTCCCAGGACGAGCGGCTGTATCTCTACGACAACCTCGCCAGCTACCTCAACGGCTTTGTTCGATTTCGCCCGAGTAGCAACAACACCATGCGGGTCGGAAACGGTACGCGACTGCCGAAGGTGTCCAATCGCAGCAAGGATCGGTTCGGCTATGTCGCCGATCTCGGCGACATAGACGTTCCACCTAGATCCTGGCAGGATGTCGCGGCCCGCATCGCTCCCGACGTGGGCCTGGACCGCCGGATCCGGAATCATCTCATCGACATTGTGGTGCTCATTTACCGTCGCGGCGCCCATGACGGTGCGATCGTCCTCGAGGTGTGGCCGTCGAAAGACGGGGGTATTGCCGTTCGGCGTCTCCGCGCGGCAGCCGACACCACTGCTGCGAAGACGGCCCGCGCAGGTGTGGTTGCACCTCTGCTCAACGAAGCTCGGGTCGCGATCGTCGGCGTCGGCGCGATTGGCTCCTTCACGGCCGACCTGCTGTTGCGTGCCGGCATCCGACACCTGACGCTCGTGGACGACGATATCGTCAAGCCCGGCAACCTCATCCGCCATCTAGTTGGGCCGGAGATGGTGGGGTTGCCGAAGGTCACTGCGGTTAAGCGGCATGTGGTCGCACGGCATGAGGTCGCCGCAGACGACATCAAAGTGCTCGACGAATCCGTCTTGTCCTTTGACGTCGCAATGGAGTTTCTGACGAGTCACGATCTCGTCGTGGATACCAGCGCCGACTTCGCCACGACCGCGCTCCTGCATGTCGCGGCAAGGTCCGCTCGAAAGCGGATCATCTCCGCCTCGATTCAGAACGACGGCGCCACCTACCGCGTCGACTTGCTTCCGCCGCTGGAGGGCGCAGACCCGCTGCCGAGCTCGAGTATCGAGGTCGAGCGGCAGCTGCCCGCAGTGTTCGAGGCCGGCTGCGGTAGCCCGATCTCACCAACTCCACCCCACGTCGCAGTCGAGGCGGCATCCGCGACCGTCCGTCACGTAATCGGTCTCCTCACCGACCGTCCCGTCGACCCCTCAGGAGAAGTAAGAAACCTCGTCGACCCGGCAAGGGCCGCCCAATGACTCGATCTACTCCGAGTATTGACGTGCGCGCTGACGCCCACGAGACGATCGCATCTGAAACGGCGAAGCGGCTACCCCTCGAGACCGGCGGCATCCTCCTCGGGTACCGCGAGGGAGATGACGTCGTGATCACTCATGCCCTCCTGGTTGATGGAGGCGGGGCAACGAAGGACCGTTACGTCCGCGACGAAGTTCTGGCCAACGAGCACCTCGCAGAGTTTCTTTCCGAAAGAGCACGGGACGACCCGATCGGCTACGTCGGAGAGTGGCACAGCCATCCCGCACCCTCTGGTCCTAGCCCACTCGATCGCAATGCAATGCGCGCAGCTGCCAAGGCCGCTCACGGTCCAGTCGCGCTCCTCATCTATACGCCCGCTGGCACTGGTGCGTACTTCGGACTAATTGCACGACGTCAGCGACTCGGCCGAGTCGCCACCCGGGATGCAAATGTCACATTTCCCCCGCCACGTTTTGGTCAGCTCGGCCCGCTTCCCGATGGCGCAGTCCGCGTCAATGGCCCCGTGTTCATCTCGTACCGCCAGTCCGACGGGACACAGCGAGCGGAGTCGTTGGAAGACTTGTTCAGAGCCGCTGGTCTCGTCGTGTGGAGAGACCGCGTCGACCTGCGACCAGGGACAACTACCGACCGCCTCGAGCAGGCGCTCACCGAAGGGCTGTCGGCAGGCGTGCTCGTTGTCACTCCCGACATCGTCGACAGTGAGATCGTTCGCGAACGAGAACTCCCGAGACTTCTCCAGCTCGACCAGGACCCCGCGTTCAGCCTGTGCATCGCCAACCATATCCCCAGAATCGGAAGCGGGTCGAAGTGCGACTACGACGCCCCCGACCGGCTGTTACGACTCGCGCCGGCTCGGACGCTCGCTGACAAGAAGCAAGCCAACATGCTCGATCCCGCCGGCGAGCTCGAGATCGTTCGGGATCTCCTTATGCATCGAATCGAACAACGACGGTCTGAGTTCCGCGCAGATGGCCGGGGCCTAACCATTCGAGTGCAAAGCCGCCCTGCTCCGTTCGCTCTGGATGCCGATGACGACGACCTTCAGATGCGGGTCAAGGAGGCCAGCGACGGACGGCTTCCGTCACCAGACGGCCTCAAACTACTCCGAAGGACGCTCCCCCTTATCGGTGATGCGGTCTTTGCGGCAGGCGCGAAGCACGTGCGGGTCTCCGGCGGCGCACACCTCACGATCGGGCTCGCTCTCGGGGCCGCACTGCCCGAAACCAAGATTGGCCACGTCGCGGTCGTGGACCTGCAGGACAACGCATGGGAGTCCACACCAACGAGCAACGATCCTGGTGTCGCCGAACTCAACGTCGAGGCGCTCCCCATCGAGGTCACCCAAACGCGCGAATCTGCGTACAGAGTTGCGGTCTTGGTAACGCTCACCGCAGCCCCAGACCTCACCGCGTTTGAGCGTCTCGTGCGTGAATCCGAGGAGGGCTTCGCCGATGTAGCGATCCTCTCAGTCACGAATTCCAGCCGAATCGATCCGCAAGAGGCGGGCCGCCTCAGCCAAGCAGTTGCCCAGCAAATTAAGCACTTGTCGGCCGATCACGGGCGCGCCGAAGTACATCTCGCTTTCCACGGTCCGTTTCCCATGGCGGTGCTCGTAGGGAGGTACCTGAACACGCTCCGCACCATCGCCTACGAATGGGACGGCGACACGATCAACGGCCCCCGGTACCTGCCAGCGATCACTCTTGAGCCCGGCATCGCCGGTGGGCCGATCACCGAGGTGCTCCTATAGGACCGTAACCGGCAGCGTGCGATGGTGGAGGCTTGCGGTCGACACCCGGTGCTGGCAAGCGCGCATGTCCCAATGTCTCAGATGACCTGCTGACTAGGGGGTGAATTGGGAGCCCGCGGGCTTCGCGTAGTCGTCGAGAGTGCGTTGCTCAACGCCGAAGGCGCTGGGTAGCGATGGCCGCGGGACGGCTTCTACGAGAGGCTGGGGGAGGCTGTCAGGCGGTTGGAGTGATGCGCTCGACGGCGCTTGCCCAAACCCACAGTCGGTGGCGGCGGCCGGCAGTATCCACGATTTCCACGTGCACAGCGGTGTCGGTCCACTCGACGGCGACACCCTCGAGCTGTGCGGGTGCTGCGGTGAAGTGCACCCAGGCACGAATCGGGATCGGTGTGCTGTGAGATCGGGCGGGGTGCGTGGCCAGATCAACCTCGGTTGGAGAAAGCCCAACTGGGCGGGGCGCGCTGGCTACTTGTTGGGCGCGGGTCGCCATCTGCCTGTCAACGCGGTCTGCGTAACGACGATTGGTACCCATAGGGCAACACTAGAACATACGTTCGACAGTCCGAGTCCTGAGGGTTAGGGTCATTTCCCTGGAAGTGGTGTGATGGCTGATCCCTCGAATCTCCCCACTCCCTGACAGACTGATGAGGCAAACGTGAGCGAAATGAGAGACCGCCGTGGCCAATGAAGTAGCGAGCGACATCGGGTTGCGTGCTGCCCAAGTCGTTGACTGGACAGGCGCCGCTCCTGCCGGCGTCCACCTTCGCAAGGTCTACATCGGCCCCGACCCAGACGGGCTGGGCGGAATCCAAATCGCCACGGCAACCGTTGGCGCAGAACCAGGGCGCGGCATGCTGGACAAGCTCTTCACTCTTCGCAAAGGCAGTCGCACCATCACGCTCGTCGTGGCAGTCACCGATGGAAGCCGTACCTGGCTCTACGGCCCCGACCCGCGCGCAGACATCATCGTCCTGGCCGCGAACCAAGCACAGCGGCAACTTCAGTCAGTGCTCGATGAACCCGACTCGACCGCAGCATTCAATCGAATCGCGGCACTTCGCCGTCAGGTCGACTCCGGCGGCGTGGGGTGGACGAACAATGGACTGTTTGCCAAGCACCACCTCGAGCACAACGTTCCTTCCCGCCCTGACTGGACGTCGAAAGGCGAACAGTCAAAGCCCCTCTTGGCACTCCGCGGCAAGCAGCTAATCGAAGCGCTCGGCTTTCGCGCGACGGCGGGCACCGGGGACACCCAGATCCTCGCTGCCGCAACGGGAGACTCGGAGGAGCCCCGTGCGGTGGCGGTATTGCTCGATGAATCGGAATACTTCGACGCCAAGTCCCCTCGGTATCAGCTCACGCCCATCGCGTTCGGACTGGCCGTGGCTCAACGTCAAGGGCTTCCGTGGGTTATCGGCCTCCGCAAAGACGCAATCCGCCTATACCCAGGCACAGTCGGCGTCGGTGTTGGCCAAAAGGGTCAGGTCGAGACCTTCTTCGAGATCGATCTCTCCGCAATCGACGACACCCAGGCTGCGCTCCTCGCCCTCGTGTTTTCGGCAACTGCACTAGCGAAGGAAGGCACCACCGACGAACTGCTGCGCGATAGCGCACGCTACGCCACAGGGCTTGGCCTTCGCCTCCGCCAGCGCATTTATGAGGAAGTCGTGCCGCCGATCGCGCGCGCCGTTGCCGAACGGCTGCCAGCCATCGGTCTCAAGATCGACACTGACGGCCTGAACATCGCGTACGCACTCACCCTCCGGATACTTTTCCGACTGCTCTTTCAGGCGTACGCGGAAGACCGCGGGCTGTTGCCCTCAGGGCGCAACGAAGGTTATGACGCCAATAGCCTGAAGACGATCGCTCGACGAAATCTGGACATTGACGCAACGGACTTCGGCGACGCAGCGTCGATCTGGCTTGACCTCGTGCAGGTGTGGAACGCGATCGACCAAGGCAACAAGCAGTGGCAGGTGCCGGCCTACAACGGTGGCCTCTTCGCATCAGCGCCCACCCAAAGTGCTGAGGGTGCGCTCCTTGCCCAGCTGTCCCTGCCGGACTCCGTCCTAGGGCCGGCACTTCAGCACCTTCTCGTCGACGTCACACCGGAAGGAGTGCCGGGGCCGGTGGACTTTCGAGCGTTGAGCGTTCGCGAGTTCGGAACGATCTATGAAGGGCTTCTGGAGTCGAGCCTGTCGATCGCGGATGCGGATCTCACGACCGATCGCGCTGGTGCGTGGAGGCCAGCCGCAAGTGACGAGCTGATCGAGGCCCCGAAGGGCAGCGTCTACTTCCATGGTGCATCTGGGGAGCGCAAGGCGACCGGTTCCTACTTCACCCCTAAGGTTGTCGTCGATCACCTCATCGAACGCTCCATCACGCCAGCGCTCGAGGCCCACCTCGAGAAGATCGCCGGAAACCTCTCTCAAGGGAAGAGTGTTTCCCGCACCGAGTTCTTCGACTTCCGCGTGGCCGACCTGGCAATGGGCTCAGGGCACTTCCTGGTCGCAGCAATCGACAAGATCGAAGCGCTGATGCGCACCTTCCTCACCGAGCACGACGTTCCCGATGTGCGCCAGGAGCTCTTGACCATCGCCGGGGTGGCGAGTGACGCTCTTGGTTCCGACGAGGTCGCGAAGTCGGAGGTTGAAGAGGTCGGCTTGTTGCGGCGGCAGATCGCTCGTCGCTGCATCTACGGACTAGACATCAACCCGCTCGCCGTCGAACTTGCGCGACTCGCACTGTGGATCCATACCTTTGTCCCTGGCCTGCCCATGTCGAATCTGGACCACGGGCTCGTGTGCGCGAACAGCCTCACCGGAATCGGCACCATAGACGAAGCCATCGACTCTCTCGTCGGCGCACCCACCAGCGCGAGTGCGACGCCAACGCCTTCGCCACAGGACGATGGTCTGTTCGGCGGAGTCGACACCACCCGCCGCGAAACCGGCCACCAACTCATGGTGCGAACTGCGGTCACCAACTACCTCAAGGACTCGCTACCGCTCCTTGCCGACGTCGCGAACGCGGCCGAGGCAGGCAAGGCAGAAGTGCAACGAGCCGCCGAGCTGCTGGCAGAAGCGAAAGCCAAAGCAGCACCCGCAAGTCGTATCTTCGACGCTGCACTCGCCGTCCGTCTCGGCCAGTGGTCCGTTGCAATCACCAAAGAAGAGCACATTTCTCGACTCGTCGACACCACTGAGCCAGCCACGATCGTCGCGCCACTTCAGCCCGCGCACATGCCAGTGCTTTTCCCTGAGGTGTTCGTCCGCGACACGCCAGGTTTCGACGTTCTCCTGGGCAATCCGCCCTGGGAAGAAGTGATGGTTGAGGAGCCGAAGTTTTGGCTCCGAGTGCGTCCCGGGCTTCTAGGCCTGAAGCCCGCTGATCTCAAGGCCGAGATCGAGCGGCTCCGGATCGAGCGGGCAGATTTGCTTCCTGAGCTTCAGCGAGAGATCGACGCGGTCTACGCATTGCGAAAGGTCCTGTTGACAGGGCCGTACCCCGGCCTTGGCACGGGAGATGTTGACCTGTATCAGGCCTTCGCATGGAGGTACTGGCACCTGCTCCGCGAGGGCGGAACCATCGCCTTCATCACTCCCCGTTCGCTCATGAATGCCGCGGGAACTGCCGCGTGGCGCAAGACTGTACTGCCCAATTCGCGCGCCGAGATCGTCGGCCTGATCAACAATCGGCAGTGGGTATTCCTGATCCACCCGCAATACTCAATGTCCCTCAGCGCCTTAACGAAGACCCCCGACGGCAAGCTCGAAATTGCAGGTCCGTTCTCGAACGAGAGCGACTTCATCGCTGGCCGTCACGATCTCGGGACAATCGACTTTGCCGCACTACTCGCCGCGAGCGAGCACGCCGCCCTCCCGAATCTTCCGGACTCCGACAGCGTCGAGATATTCACCCAACTTCGAAAAGCACCACGGCTAGACGCGGTTCGCCCCGGGTGGGACTTCCGGCCAGTTGCCGAGTTCCACGCAACGAATGATCGGCCAACCTTTGACGCCGGGTCCCAAGCGCCAGGGCGTCTCGCAGTCCGTGGAGGTGCTGGCTTCGACATATGGACGCCAGAAACCGCTGAGATCTACGCTTGGGCCGACCCGACAACGGTGGAAGTCGCTCTTCAGACCAAGCGTCAGCGGCAGATCGGGCTCAAGGCAGCGGCCTTCTACGCGAAGCCAGCGTCATGGGCGGCAGATCCGATGACGCTTCCGTACAAGCATCCGCGGATCGCATTCCGTGACGTGACCAACGCAACGAATACACGAACGAGCATTGCCGCTCTGGTGCCGCCTTTGACCTTGTTGGTAAACAGCGCTCCATACGTTTTTCGATTCGACGGGGACGCGAGGGCCGAGGCGTATCTGCTTGGCGTGCTCTGCTCGATTCCACTCGATTGGTATGCGCGGAAGTATGTCGAGCTGCACATGAACCTTCACATTTTCAATGGCCTCCCGATTCCGACCTACGACCCCGATTCGCCGATATCGAGCCGGGTGGTTGTTGCGGCGGGGCGACTAGCCGCGATCGATGAGCGCTACAGAGAGTGGGCCACCCAAGTAGGCGTGGACGTGGCCTCAGCGAATGATGAAACGGTGAAGTCGGACCTCATCGCCGAACTCGATGCACTGGTGTCTTTGCTGTATGGCTTTTCAGAGGAGCAAGTGCGACACGTCTTTGCGACCTTCCACCGCGGCTGGGACTACCAGGACAGACTCCACGCAGTACTTGAGCATTACGGGAAATGGGCGGAGAAGTCATGACCGAGGATCAACTTCCCGCATTCGCCACCAACAACCCGTCGATGACGGTGGCTGCGGAGATCAACAAGATGTACCGGATCATCCGCACCAAGTTGGCGGTCACTCCAGCCGCGGCGATCGCCACCGCGTACATCAATCCCGCCGGTTTCGCACTTATCGCCGACGAGCTGGGACAAGTACCACGAGTTCGACTCCTCCTGGGGGCAGAGCCACAGGAGGACATCGTTCGCGCGATCGCAGGTGAGGATCAGGGCGCAGTCGAGCGCATTCACGCCGCGCTCGACGAGCACGACTCGTGGATGAAGGCCGAGCGAGACACGATGGGCTTTGAGCGACTGGCATCTCGCAACGCACAGGCATTGGTCGCGTGGCTTCGAAGCGAGAACGAATACGGCGGGCCGCGGGTCGAGGTGCGACGCTTTGTCGAGGGCTTCCTTCACGGAAAGGCATACATAAGCGACGACACAACCCTCGCCGCAGTTCTTGCTGGTTCATCCAACATGACTCTCGCCGGGCTGTCTCGCAACGCTGAACTGAATCTTGGCTATCCCGCGGGCGACCCGCACTACGTCAAGAACGTTCGCGACTGGTTCGACGATCTCTGGGCAGCCAGCGAAGCGTACGATCTCGCCGGATACTACGAACAACAGTGGGCGCCCCACACTCCCTGGTCGGTGTTCCTTCGCATGCTGTGGGAGTTGTACGGGTCTCATCTCGATGAGGAGGCGCAGCCGAAGACGACCGCATTCAACCTCACGCGCTTCCAAGCCGACGGTGTCGCCCGAATGGAACGGCTGCTTGAAGAGCTCGGCGGAGTTCTCGTCGCGGACGAAGTGGGTCTCGGAAAGACATTTCTTGCCGCGGAGGTCATCTACAAGGCCACGGAACAGAACCGCCAGAGGGTGCTCATCATCGCCCCTGCGGCGCTTCGCACGTCTATGTGGGTGCCCTTCTTGCGGAAAAACTTCTTCCGCGGAGTCGACGTGATGTCGTACGAAGAAGTGAGGAACAAGGTCGACCCCGATTCGAACGGATATGACAAAGCCTTCGTGAAGCAGGCAGAGGACTACGCGCTCGTCGTCGTCGACGAAGCTCACAACCTCCGCAACGCGGGCACGGCAAGAGCCACCGCCGTCGACAGTGTCATCCTCAGCGGCCGGTACCCGAAGAAGACGCTGTTGTTGACCGCGACTCCGGTCAACAACTCTCTGAACGACCTTGAGACGCTCATTAGGTACTTTGTCCGCGATGATGCCAGGTTTGCCTCGATCGGCATCCCGTCAATTCGCAAGTACATTCAAGCTGCTCGCGCAGTCGATCCCGAGAACCTCACCCCCGAGCACCTTTTCGATCTCATGGATCAGGTGGCCGTTCGCCGCACACGAAAATTCGTGAAGGAGCTGTACCCGAACGAGGAGATCACCGGGCCTGACGGCAAGCCGATGTTGGTCCGTTTCCCGCAGGCCGAGGTGCGGCGCATCGACTACGAGCTCGATGATTCAGACATCGAGCTGATCGACGCGATGATCTACGCGCTCGATCTTCCCGACTTCGATGACCCCCATGATCTCTACCGGAAGCAGTCGGCCGACCCCAACCGACTGATGCTTGCGCGCTACGTCACCAGCGCCTACCGAACAGACGACGCCATGGAGGCCTACCAACTCTCCAACGCCGGACTCCTCCGCTCAGCAATGCTGAAGCGGCTCGAGTCGTCACCACACGCCCTCCGCGCAACCCTGGACACCCTCACTCGCGCACACACCGCCTTCCTCGACGGTCTTGACAAGGGGTACGTGCTCATTGGCGAAGCGCTGCGTGAGTGGGGATCCTCGGAGTCGGACGACCTCGATCTGTTCGTCAAGGCACTCGATGAAGACGACAAGGAGCAGGCTCAACCGGTCGACCTTTACCGGGTCAATCAGCTGCGAGCCGACGTGGAAAGCGACCTCGAACTGATCGGTCGCCTGCGCGCACTCGCGGAGAAGACCATCGCCGATGGCGAGCCCAAAGCCGATCAACTCGTGAAGGAGCTCGAGGCGATCGCGACCGCTGCTCGCGCAGTAGACGCGCGCGGTGTACCAACCGGCGACCGCCGCAAGGTGATCGTGTTCTCCACCTACTCCGACACCGTCGTGGCTCTGCACGAGGATGTCACTGCTGCGATCGCGGCGGCTCCTGACGGCTCACCATTGGCCGACTATCGGGATCGCTTGGCCTCACCCATTCTCGGCACCTACGCCTCGACACAAAAGCGCGGCGAAACGGGAAGCGTTGACCAGGGTGGCAGGGCCTCCACGATCGCCGGCTTTGCCCCACGGACTGCTGGCGAGCTGAACGACGCCGGCGAGCCGCTGCATACCGACGACTTCGACATACTCATCACCACTGACGTGCTAGCAGAAGGTGTGAACCTTCAGCAGGCCGCACAAATCATCAACTACGACTTGCCGTGGAACCCCATGCGAATCGTCCAACGCCATGGCCGTGTCGACCGAATCGGCAGCAAGCACGAGACGGTGAACCTCGGGCTCTTCTTCCCCGCAGATCGACTCGACGATCTCCTCGGGCTGGAACGGACCCTGCAGCGAAAGCTCGCGCAAGCCGAGGCGGCGGTCGGTGCCGGCGAAGTTCTGCCGGGCCGCAAGGGCCGTGAGGTCGTCATTACAGACGCGGCGTCCCCTGACGAGATCGTTGAGCAGATCGAGGATCTGGTCGAGTCGAGGGGGTCATCTGCCGCACTGTCGGGTGAGGAGTACCGACGGCGGCTCTACAACGCATTCGATCAAGACCCTGTCGTTGGCCGCGAGGCAAAAGACTTGCCCTACGGTTCCGGCAGTGGCTATGAGAATCCCAGGCTTGACGGCAACGCGTACGTCTTCTGTGTGAAGATCGCGGGGCACTCCCAGCCATGGTTCCGACTGGTGCCGGTGACCGAACAGTGGGAGCCGATGCTTCACGAGGGTGAACCGATCGTCCAGTCCGACACGCTCCGGGCACTCATCACCGCCGACCCGGGTGGACCCCGAACTCCCCGGTGGATGAACGAGACGGTCTACGATCGCGCATACGACGCATGGGCGGTAGCGCAGGAGAGCGTCCACGCTCGCTGGCAGAAGCTCACCGATCCGAACAATCTGCAGCCTGATTCACCGAAGTCTTTTCGTGACGCTTTCGATCTCGTGCGGGCAGAAGGTGCCTTCCTCGACGACCAACGTGGCACCCTGCTGCGCCTCCGAGCCGTGCCGTCGAAGAAGGTGGAGAAAGCGGTTCGTCGGGCGCTCAATGAGGGGCAGACCGCGCGTGAACGCGTGGAGAACGTGCTCGCCGCACTCGACGCCGGCGGAATTCAGGCGCCACCCCCAGTGAAGCCACTGCCGTCGGTTGCCCTTGGCGAGGTGCGACTCGTCGCCTGGATGGCAGTGAAGGGCAACGTGGCGGACTGAGAGCTTGAAGCGCCTCCGCCTGATCGATCAACGGCGGTCAGGCTGGTGAGCTGCGGTGAGCGAGACCTGAAAGGGTGCATCCATGTCGGCCGCGTGTACCAGGTCGTTACGGGTGGAACAGACAGTTAGCGAGTATTGATCTGAGGTTGGAATGGTGGGTCGTCGTCTCGATCGCCCTCGCCTAGGGGAGGCAGCCGCAGGGCCTCCTCGATCTTGTCGATGTAGAGCGGCTGGTACGTGCCGTCGACGAGTTGACCACCGCCAAACACCCGAACGAAATGTGCTTCGGTCTCATCGTCTAGCACACGGCGCTCTCCTCCAAGAATGCTGTTGAGGAGCTCGACAACTTCACCTGATGTGAGCCGCCCCATCGCGGTTTGGAGCGCCGCGAAGTCATCGTCAGCGATGCGGGCGTTCTGGAGCTTACGCATGTTCTCAGAGATTATTGACGCCGCCAAAAGGACCAACAGGAGTCGCCGTTGAGCCTCTTCGCTCGTAATGTTCTCGCGGAGATCGTCGACGACAACCGCGACTTCGCTTGAGAACTCAACAGTAGAGATCGGCCCTACTTCGGCGGTTACTGCCTTGAGGTCTTCCGGTGAGAGATCCATGAGCCACAGCGCGCCAGACACGAGCTTCGGTAGCGCAACCTCATCCCACCATGCCTTGATGCGGTGGCGGTTCTTGACGACAATGACCGTCGTTATGACGCCAACGGCCAAAGCGACAACGGCAGCCGCCGCCGCTTTGGGGTCCAGGGAATCGGGGAGGCTGATTTCCGGAAGTTTGATCTGATTGGAGGGCAGCTGAGGGTCTCGCAACACGGCAGGCCCTGCTGTGCCCCTTTGGCCCTGTGCGAAAGTCAAGGCGCTGTCCAAGTGAGGCGTTTTGGACTGTCCAAATTGGTGGCCGGACGGGAGAAACACCTCTTTTGGCGGTGACGTCCCCTGGGGTGGTGTAATTCCCGGCTGACGAGCGTCGCATGGTCGACGTGGTGAGCCATCGTGCGATGGTCAGTGAGAACTGTCTAGGAATCTCACGAAAGGACACACACGCACGATGGCTCTTGACCAGTCTGCCCTCCTCGAGCTGCTCGCGGAGTTGAAACTCACCGACGTCACCGACCGGATCCGTATCGCGACCGAGACGCTCTACCAGGAGCTGATCGACGCGGAAGCGGCCGCGTTCATCGGAGCCGCTCCGTTCGAACGCACCCCGGATCGTGTCGCGCAGCGCAACGGGTCTCGGCCACGGGCCCTGACCACGACCGCGGGCGAGCTGCAGTTGCGGGTTCCTAAGCTGCGGCAGGGGTCGTTTTTCCCGTCCCTGTTGGAACGTCGCCGCCGAGTTGACCAGGCGCTGTTCGCGGTCGTGATGGAGGCCTACGTCCACGGCGTCTCCACCCGCAAGGTCGATGACCTGGTGAAAGCGCTCGGCGCGGACACGGGCATCTCGAAGTCAGAGGTCTCACGGATCTGCGCAG
>ERZ1066117.336-NODE-336-length-40858-cov-13.935691_pt1 | contig 40858 bp, 34 predicted proteins | sample MGYA00382764_ERZ1066117 | MGnify/ENA primary metagenome ERZ1066117 (study PRJEB33369, sample SAMEA5778347) | biofilm metagenome | biome: Industrial cooling water; feature: Water cooling tower basin; material: Biofilm | place: United Arab Emirates | collected...
ATCGAACAGCGCGTCGTCGCAGAAGGGTAGCGCGGCGCCGTGGCGCGCGCCGGAGCCGCCCAGCGCGCGGACGGCGGCGTCGGCGCGCCGCAGGGCCGCACGCAGCCGCTCCGCCGGCACCGGCCCGCTCGCCAGTGCTTCCTCGATCTCGCCGAGGCGCGCGCCGAGCTCGTCGAGGTAGACGCGACACCAGGCGGCGTCGAAGCGCGCCGGCTCCGCCGCGTCGGCGGCGAGGCGTTCGCGCAGCGTGCGCGAGGCGTCGCTGGCCGCCTGCACCGCGAGCGTCGCGCGCAGGTCCTCGGCGACCTCGGCCGAGACGTCCACCAGGCGCGACGTGAAGTGGCCGCTGACCAGCATCTGGGCAACCTGCAGCACGAGCGCGAACAGGAAGCCGAGGATCAGCTTCCCGGTCAGCGACATGGCCGTTCCTCTCCCGTGTGCGGCACGCGCGAGCATCGACGCCGGGGCGAGGTCGGCTGACTACGGGAAGCCACCTAGGGGGCGGCGACCGATGCGACGAGGACGATGGCTGCGCCGGAAGGGCCACGTGTGCCGAGCGGCACCCGCGCGTCACAACGCGCCGACCGTCAGCGTGATGGCGTTGCTGCTGGTGTTCGCGAGGAACTGCAGGTTCTGGTCGACCTCGAGCAGCAGCAGCTGCTGGTGCAGCTGGTAGCCGACCACCGCGAGCGTGTCGGGGATCGCCAACTGCGTGTCGACCGCGCCGGTGTCGCACAGCGTCCACTCGTGCAGGTCCGCCGTCACCAGCTGGCGGCAGCCAGGCGACGCCAGCGGCAGCAGGTTGGAGAGCGGCAGGTTCGTCGGCGCGAAGCCGGTCGTCATGACGGCGAACGCGTACGACGGGATCGCGGTGCCGCGCGCGCGGAAGGTGCTGCCGATCCACGGCCGATTGACGGCGGTGAAGGTGTTCGAGCCGCCGGAGCCGGGACAAGCGACCCCGGTGGCCACAGCAGTGGCCGGGCAGGTCGCGGCGTAGCGGGCGAAGAAGCCTGCAGCCTCGCCGCCGACGATGGTGAAGCCGCCCCCGATCACAAGATCGCCGTTCGGCAGTTGGGCGAAGTCCTCGACCGCACCGTTCGTCACGCCACCGACCGCGGACCATGCGCTGCCGTCCCATCGGGCGAGGCGAGATGCCGGCGCCCCACCGGCAAGGGAGAACACCCCGCCGGCGAGCAAGTCGCCGTTGGGCAGCACGGCCAGGGCCAAGGGCTGGCCGTCGAACCCGCCGCCGAGCGCCGACCAGCCGCCGCCGCTCCACCGCGCGATCCTGGGGGCCGCCACCCCGCCGGCGACCAGGAACTCGCCACCGACGAACAGGTCGCCATTCGGCGCCACAGCCATCTTCGACACGGTGCCATCGACCCCGGTCCCCAGGGACGACCATGCGCTGCCGTCCCAACGGGCGATGCGATCGCCACCGTTGGCGTGGAAGCCGCCGGCCACCAGATCCCCATTCGGCAGCACGGCGAGGGCGCGCACGTCGAAGGCGACGCCGCCACCGAGTGGCGACCAGAGGTTGCCGTCCCAGCGGGCGACGTTGGTCGCTGGCACGCCACCGGCGGCGGGGAAGCTACCCCCGGCGACGAGGTCGCCGTTCGGCAGCAGGGCGAGGGCAGACACCGGGCCGCTCGTGCCGCCGCCCAGCGACGACCACGAGCTGCCGTTCCAGCGGGCGACGTAGGGCGCGAAGCCGCCGCCTGCGTTGGTGAACGCACCACCGATGACGACGTCGCCGTTCGGCAGGCTCACGATGTCCTTGGCCCAACCCACGACACCGCCGAGTGGGGTCCAGGCGCTGCCGCTCCAACGCGCGATGCGATCGACGATGACGCCGCCGGCGCTCGTGAACGGACCGCTGGCGACGACGCTGCCGTCGGCAAGCACCACCATGGCGGCGACGCGGTCGTTCAGTCCCTGGTGGAGGGCCGACCAGGCGCTGCCGTTCCAGCGCGCCAGGTTGATCGCCAAACCACCGGCCGCCAACAGGGAGCCGCCGACCAGCAGATCCCCGTTGGTCCCTAGCGTGAGGGCCGTCACCGAACCGACCACGCCGCCACCGACGGACGACCACGCGCTGCCGTTCCAGAGGGCGAGGTTGTTCGCCAAAGCACCGCCGGCGACCGTGAAGGACCCGCCGGCGACCAAGTCGCCATTGGGCATCGTCGCCAGAGCGAACACGAAGCTGCTCCCGCTGGACCCGATGCCGCTGCCGAGTACCGACCAGGCGCTGCCGTTCCAGCGGGCGACGCGGTTGGCAGGGAGTCCGCCAGCCGTGGCGAAATCGCCGCCGACGACCAGTTCGCCCGCGCTGGTCGCGATCAGGGTGCGCACCCCGCCGCCGACCCCTGCGCCGAACCCCGACCAGGTGGCGCCGTTCCAACGAGCGACGTTACTGACGACGACGCCGCCAGCGCTGCTCAGGTTGCCGCCGACGGCGAGATCGCCATTGGGCAAAACGGCGAGGGCGCGCACGTTGCTGCCGGGGGCGAGGCCAGTGCCGAGCATCGACCACACGCTGCCATCCCAGCGCGCGATGGCGCGGGCCGCGACGCCGCCAGCCACCGAGAACTGGCCGCCGGCGACGACGTCCCCGTTCGGCAGTACGGCGATCGCACGCACGGTGCTGTCGACACCAGTACCGAGCCCGGAGAACGAGCCGCCCGCCCATCGTGCGATGCGATGGGCGACGACACCGCCCGCACTCGTGAACTCGCCGCCGACGAACAGTTCGCCGCTCGGCGACGTGGCCAGGGCATAGACGTAGCCGTCGATGCCGGCGCCCAACGTCGACCACAGCGAAGTGGCCGGATCGTAGATCGCGAGGTTGCCGGCCACGGTGTCGCCGGCGACCTCGAAATCGCCGGCCACGACGAACACCGCTGTTGCCGGCCCCGCACCGTCGGGATCCCACAACGTGGTGGCCCAGACGGTGCCGTCGACGCCCGGCACGCCTTCGATCGGCGACCACTGCGGAGTGCATTGGGCGAACGCTGGCGCCGCGAGCAGGAAGGCCAGAGCGAAGAGATGGCGCAACAAGGACGATGGCGTGGGCTGCATCGCGGGATCCAATGGGGGACGAGGGCTGGGTCGGTTGGCGAGACGCAGTTGCGTCTCATGCTGGCTCTCCGGACCTCCACCCTCGCCTTCTACCGCGGCAGCATACCGTCGAGCCGAACACCCAGAAGGCGGTGTCGGACATCGACCACCGCGAGCGCCTCGAAGATCGCTGCCAGTCGAAGCGCCTGGCCACTCGCCTGCCGCTCCCCAACGCGGCTCGATAGGGTGCCGTCATGGAGTCCGCTGCTCCCTTGCCCGTGAGTCGCTGCGCGCAGCGACACGAACCGATCGTCGCTACGCCAGATCGCTGTCGCCGAGCGTGTACCACCAGTCGGTCTGCAGCACCGGCTCCGTCAACGGCGAACCGGTGATCAAGTACACCAACCGCCGCTCGAGCCAGTTCGCCGACGCGGTCTTCACGAAGCCGCGCGCCTCCAGCGCGCGCCACTCGACCGACCACTCGGGGAACACCGTCATCAAGCGCTGCCGGCCTTCCTGCTGCGCGCGCAGCGACGCCGCGTGCAGCAGTGCGTCAATGGCACCCGCGTCGTTCTCCGCCGCCATCCAATCGGCGATCGTCGCCGCATCGGGGGCGAGGCCGGAGCCCGGCTTCAGCACCAGGAACCCGACCAGCTCGCCGGCGCGTCGCGCGGTCCACAGCTCGTAGTCGGCGCGCGCCGGGTTCTGCACGTAGCGCCAGTCGAGGTAGCCGAAGTCGCGGCGCAGCAGCAGGCGCTTCTCGCGGCGCACGCGCGCATAGAGCCCGTCGATGTCCCCGGGCACGGTGTGCACACGTTCGACGGTGAGCCCCGCGGGCAGCGGCACCGGCGGCAGCGCCACGTCGCGGATCAGGAAGTCGATGCCGCGCAGGAAGTGGTACTCGAGGTAGCGCGTGCCGATGCGGAACGCGGCGTCGACCGGGAAGCCGTAGAGCACCGCGTCGCCGATGCGGCGACTGTGCGCCGAGAACGGCAGGCCGGTGACGACGAACGCGCCCGGCCGCTTCAGGCCAGCGCGCCACTCCGGATGCGTCATCGAGTCGACGCAGTGCACGAAGGTCTGTTCGCCGCACGGCGTGTCGGCGCGCAGCGGCACGCCGGCGTACTGCGAGACGACGGTGCCGTCCGGTGCCACCGCCAGCGACATGCGGTGGCCCATCGGGTTCTGCAGGTACTGCCAGCGCCACTGCTCCAGCGTGCGGTCGACGAAGCTCGGCCCGCACACTTCGCGGAACACGCGGTTGAACGTCGCCAGGATCGCGTGCTCGTCGCCCGGCTGGTACGGACGGATGGTGAGTTCGGGCAGGCTCATGCCAACCGCCGGCAGAAGTCGGTGACCAGGGTCGTCAGCTGCGCCGCCGCCTGCTTGCCGGCGGCGACCACTTCGTCGTGCGCCAACGGGGTCGGCGAGATGCCGGCGGCGAGGTTGGTGATCAGCGACAGGCCGGCGACCTCGGCGCCCATCGCGTTCAGTGCCATCGCTTCGTGCACGGTGCTCATGCCGACCGCATCGGCACCGAGCGTGCGCAACATGCGGATCTCGGCCGGCGTCTCGTACGACGGGCCGAGCAGACCCGCGTAGACGCCGGGCCGCAGCCTGGCACCGGTGGCCTGCAGCAGCTGCGACAAGCGTGGCGAGTAGACGCGCGTCTGGTCGGGAAAGCGCGGCCCGAACGCCGGTTCGTGCAGGCCGACCAGCGGCGACTGGCCGGTCAGGTTCAAGTGGTCGCGCAGCACCATCAAGTCGCCGGCCATCATGTCGTCGGCGATGCCGCCGGCGGCGTTGGTCAGCAGGAACGAGGGCACGGCGAGGCGCCGGAGCGTGCGCACCGCGCGTACGACCTCGTTGGGCCGCCAGCCTTCGTAGAGGTGCACGCGCCCCGACAGGCACGCGACCTTGGCGCCGCCGACGGTGCCGACGACGAGGTCGCCGCCGTGGCCTTCGACGTGCGGCTTCGGCCAGCCGGGCACCTCGGCGAACGGCACCACGGTGGCGTTCTGCACCTGCTTGGCGAAGTCCTTCAGGCCGCTGCCGAGCACGAGCCCGAGGCGCAGGCCGTTCGCGGCGGTGCCGAGGCGCTGGCGCAGGAACGCGGTGGCCTGGTCGACGAGGGAGAGTTCGTTCTGGGTCTGCATCGGGGACACGTGGAGCCGCGGCGCGATTCGGCGGCCGCGGGCAAGGAGCTGGGGACATGGGACGCTTTTGGGCGGCCGTTCAGCCTTCGCTGCCGAGCACGCCGGCGACACACGCCGTCATGCAGGTGGCCATGGCGCCGCCGAACATCGCGCGCACGCCGAGCTTCGCCAGGTCGCCGCGGCGCTCCGGTGCCATCGCGCCGAGACCGCCGATCTGGATCGCGACGCTGCTGAAGTTGGCGAAGCCACACAGCGCGAAGCTGGCGATCATCACCGTGCGCGGCGACACGGTGTGCGCCGCCGCCATCTTGCCGAGGTCCTGGTAGGCGACGAACTCGGTGGCGATCAGCTTGGTGCCGATCAGCTGGCCGAGTTCGGTGACATCCGCCGACGGCACGCCCATCACGGCGGCGATCGGCCAGAACGCGTAGCCGAGCAGCATCTGCAGACTCAGGTCCGGATGGATCCATCCCAGTCCCGAGTTGATCAAGGCGAGCAAGCCGAGGAACGCGATCAGCATCGCCCCGACGTTCAGAGCGAGATGCAGACCGTCGGCAGCGCCACTCGACGCGGCTTCGACGACGTTGCCGAGCTTCGGGGCGTCGATCTTCGAGACCTTGCCCATCGTCTGGCTGGCCTCCGTCTCCGGCCACAGCACCTTGCTGCAGATCAGTCCGGCCGGCACCGCCATGACGCTCGCGACCATCAGCCGACCGGCGATCGCGGCGCGCGCGACCGGATCGTCGCCGCCGACGAAGCCGACGTAGGCGGCGAACACCCCACCGGCGATGGTCGCGAAACCACCGACCATGATCGTGTGCAGTTCGCTCATGGTCATGCCCTTCAGGAACGGGCGGATCAGCAGCGGCGCCTCGGTCTGGCCGACGAACACGTTCGCGCAGGCGGACAACGACTCGCTGCCCGAGGTGCCGAGCAGGCGCACCGTGAGCCAGGCCATGCCGCGGACGATCAGCTGCATGACGCCCAGGTGGTAGAGCACCGCCATCAGGCTGCTGAAGAAGATCAGCGTCGGCAGGATCTGGAAGGCGAACAGGAAGCCCGTGCTGGAGCTGCTGGTGGCCAGGGAGCCGAACACCATGCGGGCCCCCTCCTGGCCGAGGTCGATGACCTTGTTGACCCAGCGCCCCACGCCCTGCAAGGCCTGGTTGCCGGCGTCCCAGTAGAGGAAGGTGAAGCCGAGCACCGCCTGCAGCAGCAAGCCGACGCCGACCAGCCTCCAGTTGATCGCCTTGCGGTCCCTGGAGAAGGCGAAGCAGATCGCGAGCATCACCGCGATTCCGCACAGCGAGACGAGGCGCAGCATGGCTGCCGCCAAGGGTTACGGTCGGCGGCGAACGGCGGCAAGCAGCAAGTCGCAGCGGCGTCCGGACCACGCGCCAGCCGGGGCGCGAGGGCCGGGGAGGCGGGTGGCGACGCCGAGCAGGCGGCGAACCGACACCCCGGCGGCGGACCGACGGGGCAACTTTCCCGCGATTGTCATGCACCAAACCCGGTTGCCATCGGCCGCAGGTGGTATACACGCGCCGTCGAAGAGCCCGGGTTCCCCATGCCAGGGGTGGAACGAGGCATGTGTGCCCGACCCTTCGTCGTCCTGTCCCATGCACCGACTCCATGCCCCGGCAGTCGGCGCGCCCCTTCTCGCAATGCGCGCATTGCGAGCTCTCAGGTAGGAGCTTGCCCGATGCTACGTGCCATCGCACCGATCGTGCTGTCCGCCGCTGCGGTCGTCGCCCAGACCAACTTCCCGCCGCCTCCGCAGCCGGCATCGAATCCGTCGACGCCCGCGAAGGAGCTGCTCGGCATGGCGCTGTTCTTCGAGGAACAACTGTCCTCGACCAACACCGTCGCCTGCGCCACGTGCCACGACTTCGCGCACGGCGGTGCCGACCCGCGCACCAACGCCGCGATCAACGCCGGCGCCGACCAGATCCGCGGCACGGCCGACGACCAGCGTGGTTCGCCGGGCATTCCGCTGATCTGGGGCAACGGCGAGTTGCTGCCGCACCCGGCGCACGTGTTCAAGCCGAACGTCACCACGCGTCGCGCGCCGACGGTCGTCAACACCGGCTACCACAAGAGCCTGATGTACGACGGCAGCAAGACCAACCTGGAGGACCTGGCCGGGGCGCCGCTGTTCAACCCGGTCGAGATGGGTCGCTCGGGACGCACCTGGAGCGAGATCACCAGCAAGCTGTCGAGCGTGCGGCCGCTGGCGCTGGCGAGCAACCTGCCGCAGCGCCTGCAGACGTTCCTCGGCTCCAACAACTACCCGGCCCTGTTCCAGCAGGCGTTCGGCACCACGCAGATCTCGTCGACCAACATCACGCAGGCGCTCGCGGCCTACATGCGCACGCTGAACAGCGACCAGTCGAAGTGGGACCGTGTGCAGAACGGCCAGGCGACGCTGACCGCGCAAGAACAGCTCGGCCTGACGCTGTTCAACGCGCCGGCCAACGGCGCCACGTCGTGCAACACCTGCCACGGTGACTTCGACGCGCGCACGCTGACCGAAGGCCCGGTGGCCGGTCAGATGACGATGACGACGAGCGGTCCCTACGGCTCGTTCTTCCCGACGCGCCTCGAGTTCCACAACGTCGGCGTGCGGCCGCCGTCGGAGGACGTGGGCCGCGCTGGCGTCACGCTGACCGCCGCCGACCAGGGCAAGTTCCGCGTCGCCAGCCTGCGCAACGTGGCGCTGACGGCGCCGTACTTCCACAACGGCGGCATGGCCACGCTCGGCGACGTCATCGAGTTCTACAACCGCGGCGGTGACTTCCACGTCAACCAGGCCGCCAACCTGTTCCCGCGCAACTACACGTCGGTCGAGAAGGACGCGATCGTGGCGCTGCTGAACACGCTGACGGATCCGCGCCTGGTCGCGGGCACGCAGCCGTTCGACCGGCCGACGCTCGGCTCGCAGAACGGCAACATCGTCACGCCGGTCGGCACCGGCCAGACGACCTCCGCCGGCGAACTCGTCGCCACCGCGCCCTACGCGCCGGTGCTGGGCGAGCAGCTGTTCCGCATCACGCTGTCCGGCGCGGCGCCCGGCAGCCTGACCTGGCTGATGTGGGACACCGCCGCGGCGTCGACCACGATGCCGTACAACCTGCAGCTGGCGCTGAGCCCCGGGTTCCAGATCTTCGGCATGGGCCTGGCCCAGACGAACTGGATCGTTCCGGGCGTCGGCATGCAGCAGATCCCGATGCCGCTGCCGAACCAGCCGGCGCTCGCCGGCGCCGAGCTCTACGCGCAGTGGCTGGTGTTCGACGTGACCTCGGCGAACCCGATCCTGACCTCGAACGGCCTGCGCCTCGAGCTGCAGTGACCGAAGGCTGGTGATCCAGCAGCGGTGGCTGCAACCGCTGCTTGACGGCGCAGCATGGCACGTCGACCATCCGGGACCTCGTTCCCGTCCATGGAGGCAACCATGCTGCGCCGCTTGCTGTACGCGTCGATCTCGCTCGCCCTCGCCGCCGTCCCGACTGCCGCCCAAGGCTGCACCGGCAACGACACCTTCTGGAAGCGCGACTCGCTGCCGGCATCGCCCGCCGGCTTGACCGCAGTCAGCGTCATCCCCGGGCTGTGCGAAGGCGAGAGCATCGGCGTCGTCTTCGAGATGCCGGCGAACATGCCGCCGCAGAAGGTCACCCAGGTCGTGGCGCCGTGGGGCGCGCAAGGCGGTGTCGGTGGCTTCCAGGCGCAACTCGACCTGCTGGTCTACGACGGCGTGTCGTTCGCCGGTGGCGTACCGAACATGGGCAACCTCGTGTTCCAGCTGACGAACACCGGCTCCGGCCTGCAGGTGCAGAGCCACGCGCTGAACACGTTCGACACCAGCTCGTACGACATCGTCGTCGGCCTCGCCGCACCGACCGGCACGCCCGCCGTGCGCCGCTTCGCGGTCTGCTTCCGCACCGACCTCAACGCCCACCCCACCGGCACCTGCGGCGGCGGCTACCCGGCCAACTACTTCACCGACAACGGCGCGTTCCAGTTCACCTGCACGACGCCGCTGCGCACCAACCTGATCGAGATCCAGGGCCAGGGCTGGCGCGACGCGGCGCTGGCGCAGGTCTCGGGCATCCCGCTGTGCCCGATCTTCTTCAACGGCAACTGGTGCATCCGCGCCTGCACGCGCGACGCGTTCCCGGCCAGCTACGTGACCTACGCGAACGGCTGCCCGAGCACGCTCGGCGTCACCCAGCTGCTGCCGGCGACGATGCCGCGCATCGGCACCAACCTGTTCGTCATCGTCGACAAGCTGCCGTTCAACCTCGGCGCGATGCTGACCGGCTTCAGCGACACCAGCGCCGGCGGCGTGCCGCTGCCACTCGACGTGACGTTCCTCGGCATGCCGGGCTGCAGCCTGCAGACCTCGGCCGAGGTGTTCCAGGGCCTGACCGGCGGCGGCACCACCGCGTCGTACTTGCTGGCGATCCCGAACCAGCAGTCGCTGCTCGGCGCCCAGCTCTACCAGCAGGTGTTCGTCATCGACCCGCCGCTGAACTCGTTCGGTGGCGCCTTGTCCGATGCCGCTAGGATGACGCTCGGCTTGTGACCCCACTCCACGGGGAGCCGCGCATGCACGAAGCGATCCCCGTCCCTCCCGAAGGCGCTGCCGCGCGCACGCTCGCCGATGGCCGCAGCGACCTGCTGGTGCGCGAAGAGCCGCTGCTGCTGGTCGTGCACGACCAGCAGCTGCTGACGATGCGCACGCCGGGCCGCGACCAGGATCTGGCGCTCGGCTTCCTGCTCGGCGAGGGCATCGTCGAACGCGCCAGCGACGTGCTCGGCACCAACTTCGTCGCCGGCGATGCCGAAGCCCGCACCGCCGACGAACTGCGGCTCACGCTGCGCACGTCCCCCGGCCCGCAGCAGCGTTCGCGGCTCGCGCGCACGCACGAGATCCGCAGTTCGTGCGGCGTCTGCGGCCTCGCCGACGTCGGCACCATGCTCGACGAACTGCCGCCGCTGCTGCCCGGCGTGCCGAAGCTGACGCACGCGCGCATCGGCGAACTGCTGGCGGCGCTGGCCGCGCGCCAGCCGCTGTTCGCCGCGACCGGCGGCTGCCACGGTGCCTTGCTGGCGGAAGCGCACGCCGGCGGTGCCGTGCTCGGCTTCGGCGAGGACGTCGGCCGCCACAACGCGCTCGACAAGGCGATCGGCGAAGCGGCCCGGCGCGGCGCCGACCTCGCGCACTGCATCGCCGTGCTGTCGGGGCGCGCCGGCTACGACCTCGTGGTGAAGTGCCTGCGCGTGCGCGTTCCCGTGATCGTCTCGGTGTCGGCGCCGAGCGCCCTCGCCTTCGATCTGTGCCACGCCGCCGGCGCCACGCTGCTCGGCTTCGCGCGCGGCGAACGGCACCAGGTCTACTGCGGCGCCGAACGCTTCCCCGACGGCTGACGCGCGTCGTCGGGGCCGCCGCCTTCGGCCTGCCCCGCCTTCGGCGCCGACGGCGGTTCGCCATCCTGCGCACAGCGGAAGCCGGTGTGGCACAAGCCGGTGTCGACCGTCGACTTCATGCGCGTGCCGGGCAGGTAGCCGAGGCAGTAGACGTCGCTGCACAAGAACGAGCCGCCGCGCAGCACGCGCTTCTGCGCGCCGGGCTCCTGCGGATCGAAGCTGCGCTCGGGCCCTTGCGGATCGACCAGCACCTGCGTGCCATCGCCGTAGCCCTCCGGGTGGTACCAATCGCTGCACCACTCCCAGACGTTCCCCGACATGCCGAACAGGCCGTAGCCGTTCGCCGCGAACGTGCGCACCGGCGCCGTGCCGGCGAAGCCGTCGGCTGCGGTGTTGCTGCGCGGGAACGTGCCCTGCCAGATGTTCGCCGGGTGCTTGTCCTTCGTCGGCGCCTCGTCGCCCCACACGTAGCGCTTCCGGTCGAGGCCGCCGCGCGCTGCGTACTCCCACTCCGCTTCGCTCGGCAGGCGCTTGCCGGCCCACTTCGCGTAGGCCATCGCATCGCGCCAGCTGACGTGCACGACCGGATGCTGCTCGCGGCCGGCGATCGACGAGCCAGCCCCTTCGGGTTGGCGCCAGCACGCACCCGGCACCCAGGCCCACCACCGCCAGAACTCGCGCAGGTCGGTGGCGTCGGGCGGCGGCGTGAACACCAGCGAACCGGCGACCAGCTGGTCCTCGGGCACGCCGGGCACGTCGGCCGCGGTCGGCTTCGTCTCGGCGTCGGTGACGTACTTCGTCGCCGCGACGAACGCCGCGAACTGCGCATTGGTGACCTCGGTCGCGTCGAGCCAGAAGCCGCGCAAGCGCACGCGGTGCTGCGGGGCGTCGGCGTCGCCGTTCTGGCTGCCGAGCACGGCTTCGCCGCCCGGGATCCACACCATGCCGTCGGGCGCGGTTGCCGACCCTGCAGCTGGCGCCGCGGCCGGAGCCACCGGCCTGCCGTCCGGCTGCTGCGCCGACGCGTTCGCGGCGACCACGAGCAGCACGGCGAAGGCCGGAACGGGAACGACGAGCGAACGCGGCATGGCAGCATCGAACCGCACGACCCACGTTGCCACAACCGGCCCCAGAGCTACCGTCGCCAGCATGCGGCATCGTCGTTCCCTGCGCTGGTTCGCGGCACTCGTCACCACACCCCTCACCGCCGCCCTGCTGGCTGCCGCCCCGCAGCAGACCCCGCGCAACGACGACAAGCCGAAGACGCCGCCGAAGGTTGCCAGGAGCGGCGCGAAGGCGCCGCCGCCGACGCAACCGAAGACCAGCGGGCCGGTGTCGATCCTCTTCGTAGGCAACAGCTACACCTTCTTCCACGAACTGCCGGCGATGGTACGGGCGCTCGGCCGCGTGCAGCAGCCGCCGCGCGCCGTCGAGGTCATAGCCCTCACGCCGGGCGGCGCCACGCTGCAGCAGCACTGGGAAGCGACCGGCGCCGATGCGCCGCGCACTCGAATCAAGGACCGCCGATTCGACTTCGTCGTGCTGCAGGAACAGAGCCGCCGCCCGATCGACGATCCGGCGCGGCTGCACGAGTTCGCGGCGAAGTTCGCGGCGCTGGCCCACGAACGGAAGACGACGCCGGTCTGGTACGCGACCTGGGCCCGCGCAGCGACGCCGGACGACCAGACGAAGCTCACGGTCGAGTACCTGCGCGCGTGGCAGGACGGCGGCGGCCTGCTGGCGCCGGTCGGCGAAGCGTGGCGCACGCTGCTCGCCGAGGCGAAGCCGCTGCCGCTGCACGAAGCCGACGGCAGCCATCCGAACGTGGCCGGCAGCTACGTCGCCGCGTGCGTGCTGTTCGCGACGATGTGCGGGGGCGATGTGACGAAGTTCCCCGATCGCCTGGTCGAACGCGGCGACGACGGCAAGGAGCGGGTGCTGGTCGACCTGCCGGCCGCCGACGGCAAGCGGCTGCGTGCGGCGGCGGCGGCGGCGCTGGCGGCACACGCGGCGGCGACCGCCGAGCCAGCGAAGAAGCCGACGCGTTGACGGAGGCGCGCGCCGAACAGCCCGGCGGCCCGATCAGTTCGTCGTCGTCACCGCACTCGCGCGCAGGATCGCCGCCAGATGGCACGACAGCGTCGTCTCGACGACGTGCTGCGCCTTCGCCTGCGGCAACAGGTTGTCGGCCGCTTCGTCGTAGATGCACGCCGCCAGCGCTCCACGCACGAACTCCACCAGGCGCCGCGCCGGCCGCTCCAGCCGCGTCGGCACCAGCCCGGCCGCGCACAGCACCGGCAGCCACTGCGACGTGACCGCGTGCAGCGTGCTCGCATCGGTCGCCCCGCCGAGGATCGCCAGCAACCACGAACGCGCGGCGCGACGGCGGCGGTTCAGCACGGCGAGCGAGATCGGCTGCGGGTTGCCGCGTTCGAGCGCGCGGCGGTTCTGCAGCGCGATCGTGTGGTCGACGACCGCGCGCACGAGCTGCGGGATCTCGGCGACGGCGATGCGTTCGAGGCGTTCGCGCTCGGCGGGCGCGATCGTCACGTGCACCGGAGCAGGAGCCGGATCGAGGAACAGGAACGGGCGCACTTCCCGCACCGCGGTGGCGGCGGCGGGAGCTGCCGAGGGGGCCGACTTCGTCATGCCGGCGCTATCGACAGTTCGCGCGAGCTGCCTTCAGCCTGTCGTCGCGGGCCGCCACAACGAATCGGCGCCCGTGTCGACGATCGCCACAGCCGCTGTCACCGTGCTGGACTGCGTCGTGACCACGCCCCCCCACGCGCCGGATCACCGCCATCGCGGCTTGTCGAGCCAGCTCATCCCGAACGCGCGGCAGAAGTCGAAGAACTCCACCTCTTCGTCACCCTGTGCGGCGACCCCGGCCCGCAGCTGCACGGCGAAGCCGTCGGCCGTGCGGCGCAGATGCCCGGTCCGGCGCAGCCAATCGGCGCGCCCCCAGCGGGACAGCTCCATGGCGAACTCCACGGCCAGCCGAGACGGTCCTGGCGCGACGCGGTAGCCGTCCTCCAGCCTCTGGCAGGAGTCGCCCGTGGCGACCGCTGTCGCGCCGAGACGCAACGACAACGCGCCGGCGGATGTGGTCTCGACTTCGACCTCGTCGATGCACTTCCGGTAGAGGAGCGTGCCGTCGGGGCCGCGGAGCCCGACCAACGCGGCGGCGGCGATCTCGGCGGTGCCGTAGGCGTGCAGCACGCGGGCTTCGATGCCGGCGTCGGCGGCGATCGCCAGAAGGCCGTGCTCCAACGAGGCGGGGCATTCGTAGCCGCCGAGTGCGAAGAGAAGCCGCTTGGGAGCGGTCCGCAGAACGCGCAGGGCCTGCAACAGCAGGTCGGCGGCCACGAGTGGTTGCGCGACGAGGCACGCCGTGGCTCCGAGCTCCGCGGCGAGCTGCAAGCCGCGCGCGACGTTGGTCGGCTTCAGGTGCGTCTCCACCAGCACGGCCGAAGGGAACGCGCCCAGGGACGCCGGGTAGGCATGGACGACCACCGGCATGCGACCGATCCAGGCGCCGAGTTCCGGCCACGTGGCGGCGACAGCACGCAGTGGGTCGCCCGCGGCGGTGACGAGCCGGCCCGTCATCGCCGTCGGATCGCTGTCGCCTGCCGAGAACGAAACCGCCGAACCTGGCTGCAACGTGGCGAGGTTCAAGCCCCGACCCTCGCCTGGGCCGAGGCGCCGAACGACTCGGCTCGCAGCTGCTGCAGCAGTTCCGGATCGTGCACCGTCCCGTAGCCCATGGATGGCCAGCACACCGCGACCAGCACCTTCGACGGCTGGGGCGCCGGCGGAAGCGGTGCGCGGGTCGCGCGGATCCGGAGCACGTCCGCGAACTCCGGGGCGCCGAAGCGTCTTGCGGATCGAGACTCCTTCGGGCGGCTGGTCGCGTTGGTCCATGACGGAAGCGACTTGTCGGCACTGGCGCCGACCTTTCTCGGTGCCGCGAGAATCTGCGAACGCGTCGCCACCCACCCGGGTGGTCGCCGACGGAAACCAGGAGCCAGCAGCGCCTGGACCGAGAACGTCACCGCCGACACGCCCGTGGACTGGCGCGCTCCTCAGCCCTTCGTCGCGGCGCGCCACCATGCGCCCAGTTCGCTGTCGACCGTTGCGACGATGGCGGGCGTGCCGGTGGGATCCGCACCGACGAGGCGCGCGGGCCGCGGCCCGTACACCGCATTGCTGTGCGCCAGCGCCGAGGCAGCGTGCAGGTCGCCGAGGCCGACCGCGCGCTCGTGCACGGCGACGCCGCGTCGACGGGCTTCGGCGAGCAGCAGCGCGCGCGCGATGCCCGGCAGCACGCGGCCGTCGAGCGGCGGCGTCACCCAGCCGTCGGGGAAGCGCAGCCACAGGTTGCCGAGCGCCGTCTCCAGCACGTGGCCGTCACGGTCGACGACGAGCCCGTCGTCGGCGCCGCCGTCCTGCGCCTGCTGGCGCACGAGGTCGTAGTAGGCGCGCGGCTCGGCCTTCAGGTCGCCGGGCGGCGCCGACGCGGGGCGAGGCACGACCGTCGGCAGCAGCTGCACGACCTTGGTCGGCGACCGCGGCCGCGTCGTCAGCACCGTGTGCACGCCGTCGTGGCTCGGCAGCAGCAGGAGCCGCAGCACGCCGTCGTCTTGGTCGTCCTGGCGCAGCAGTTCGCGCGCCGCGGCGTGCAAGGCGGCGTCGGGACGGAACGGCAGCCCGAGGCGGGCGGCGTTCGCCTGCAGGCGCGCGAGGTGGTGCGGCCACAACGGAACGTCGCCGTGCACAGCGCCCATCGTCTCGAACGGGGCGAACGACGTGCGCTCAGGCAGCTTCTGCTCACCGACGAACTGGCCGTCGATCCAGGTGCTCATGCGTTCGCTCCGTCGCGTTCCGCGGCTGCGTCGTCGTCGGGGAACACGAGGCGCGCCTGCAACGCGCGTTCGAGCCCGGCCATCTTGGTCAGCGTCTCGCGCCATTCGCCGTGCGGATCGCTGAGGGCCGTGACGCCGCCACCGGCGTTGCCGCGCAGCCGCCCGTCGCGATGCACCAGCGTGCGGATCGCGATGTTCAGGTGCATCGTGTCGCCGGGGCCGAACCAGCCGATCGCGCCGGTGTAGACGCCGCGGCGCGCGACCTCGAGCTGTTCGAGGATCTCGAGGCAGCGCAGCTTCGGGCAGCCGGTGATCGAACCGCCGGGGAACGTGGCGCGCAGCAGGTCGACGTGGCTGGTGCCCGGCCGCAGCTGCGCCTGCACCGTCGTGTGCAGGTGGTGCACCTGCGCGAACGTGCCGTGCTCGGGGAACGGCCCGACCTGCACCGAGCCGATCGTCGCCACCTTGCCGAGGTCGTTGCGCAGCAGGTCGACGATCATCGCCAGCTCGGCGAGGTCCTTCTCGCTGTGCACCAGCTCGGCGAGCAGCGCGTCGTCGGCGGCGGCCGTGGCCCCGCGCGGGCGCGTGCCCTTGATCGGCCGCGTGCGCACGAGGTCGTGTTCGCGGAAGAGGAACTCCTCGGGCGAACTGCTGAGCACCGCGGTGCCGCGGCCGTCGGCGACGTAGGCGGCGAACGGCGCCGGGCTCGCGGCGCACAGCCGCCAGAACAGCGCGCGTGGGTCGCCGTGCCAGTCGGCGGTGAACGGCTGCGTCAGGTTGCCCTGGAAGATGTCGCCGGCGCGGATGTGCTCGACGACCGCGGCGACGCGCCGTTCGTAGTCGCGGCGGCCGACGTGCGCGCGCAGGGCCGAGGCGGCGGCGACCGGCGGGGCGGGTGGTGCTGGTGCAGGCGCGAACTCGCGTACGGTCGCATAGGCGGCGACGTGCAGCACCGGCACCGGGAAGTCGTCGGCGAGCTGCACCGGCCACGCTTCGACGTCGAGGCCGAGGTCGTAGCCGAGCCAGCCGACGACGCGCCGTTCGCGATGGTGGCGCAGGAACGCGTCGAGCCTGGCGAACGCGCCCGCCCAGGCCCCGGCCGGCAGCGTCAGCGCGTCGACCGGATCGGTGCACAGCCACGTCGGCCCGGCCCCGCCACTGTGCAGCAGTGCCAGCGGCCGATCGTCGGGCGCTGCCAGCAGCGCCGCGAACGGCAGGGCCGCTTCGGCCTCGTTCACGCGCGGAGCCAGCCCGGCTTGCGCTTCTCGAGGAAGGCGGCCATGCCTTCCTTCATCTCGGCGGTGCTGCTGATGGCGCCGAACAGGTCGGCCTCGAGCGCCAGGCCGTCCTGCATCGACAGGTGCACGCCGCGGCGCACCGCCTGCTTCGCCAGCGCCAACGCGGTCGGGCCGCGCGACACCATCTTCAGCGCGATCGCCTTCACCTGCGCCAGCAGCTCGCCGGGCTCGAACACGCCGTTGACCAGGCCCACGCGCATCGCCTCGTCGGCGGTCACCGGGTCGCCGGTCAGGATCAGCTGCAGCGCCGTGCCGGTGCCGCACAAGCGCGCGAGGCGCTGCGTGCCGCCGTAGCCCGGGATGATGCCGAGCGACACTTCGGGCAGGCCGAGCTTCGCCGTCTTCGCCGCGAAGCGCACGTCGCAGGCGAGCGCCATCTCGAGGCCGCCGCCGAGTGCGAAGCCGTTGATCGCGGCCAGCACCGGCTTCTTGTTGTTCTCGATGCGCAGCGTCAGCTGCTGGCCGGCGCGCGCGTTGTCGCTGCCGTCGAGCACGCCCTGCTTCGCCAGCACCGAGATGTCGGCACCGGCGATGAACGCCTTCTCGCCGGCCCCGGTCAGCACGATGGCGCCGCAGCTGGCGTCGCCGTCGAGGGCGAGGAACACCGCGTCGAGCTCGGCGATGGTCTGCCCGTCGAGCGCGTTCAGCTTGGCGGGGCGGTTGACGGTGACGATCGCGAGGTGGCCCTCGCGCACGAGCTGCACGTTCTGCAGCGAGTTCAGGTCGACGCTCATGTCAGTTCTCCTGCTCCATCTCCTTGCCTGCCGCGTCCTTCGCCTCGCCCACCGGTTCGCGCTGCTGCCGCGGGCGCAGCTCGATGCGCAGGATGTCGATGCGCTCCTTCGGCTTGCTGCGTTCGCCGGTCGGGCCGAAGTCGCAGTCGACGCTGCCGATCGCATCCAGCACGTCGAGGCCTTCCTCCAGCTTGCCGAACACCGAGTACTGGCCGTCGAGGTGCCGCGCATGGTCGGCGAGCACGACGAAGAACTGCGAGCCGCCGGAGTTGACGTCCGGCCCGCGCGCCATCGACAGCACGCCGCGGTGGTGCGGCAGGTCGCTGAACTCGGCCGGCACCGTGTAACCGGGGCCGCCAGTGCCGGGGATCCCGGTCGCCGAGCGCTTGCTGTGCGGGCAGCCGACCTGGACGACGAAGTTGCGGGCGACGCGGTGGAACGCCACGCCGTCGTAGAACCCCTGGCGCGCCAAGGTCAGGAAGTTGCGCACGTGGCGCGGCGCCTGCTCGGGGAAGAACGTCGCCACCATCGTGCCCTTGCTGGTGACGATCGCCGCTTCGACGGTCGCATAGTCGGTCTGGTCGAGGTCGATGGTCATGCGCGGATCCTGCCGGAAAAACGACCCCTGCGCGAGCGCGCGCACGCGACTTCTTCGCCGGCTGCGCCCCGTCTGCCGCCCCACCGACGGCACCCCCGCCGGCCGGCCGCCTACGCACTCCGGCGGCTACTTCTTCAGCACCGGCAGCACGATCGCCTGGTAGAGGACCACCGGCTGCACCGGCAGCGAGTTGGTCGGGCCGCCGACCGGCACGCGGGCGATGCGATCGAGCGTGTCGGCGCCCTGCACCAGGTTGCCGAACACCGTGTAGCCGCCGTCGAGCTGCGGCGCGTCCTTGTGGCAGATGTAGAAGCCCGAGCCGGCCGAGTTGTAGTCGTTGCCGCGCCGCGCCGCCGCCAGCGTGCCGCGCAGGTGCCGCAGGTCGTTGAACTCGGCGTTCAGCGTGTAGCCAGGGCCTCCCTGCCCCCACTCGGCGATCTTGCCGTCGTCCTTCGTCAGCGGGCAGCCGCCCTGGATCATGAAGTCGCTGATGACGCGGTGGAACTTGGTGCGGTCGAAGAAGCCCTGCAGGCTCAGCTTGACGAAGCTCTCGACGTGCCGCGGCGCCTTGTCGGGCCGGAACTGCAGCAGCATCTCGCCGTAGTCGGTGACCAGCACGACCTGCGTCTTCGCCAGGTCGAGCGATTCGAAGCGCACGCGGCTCGGATCGGGGGCGATGCGGAACGTGCAGTTCGCTCCCGGCATGCCTTCCCACGCCAGCGACACCGTCGCCGTCTGCTGCAGCTCGACGTTGGTCAGGAACGTCGCCGCCGGGAACTTCAGCACGCGCTCGATGCGGGTGTTGGCGGTCACTGCCACCGCCCCGCCCTTGCCCGCCTGGCGCACCGCCGGCCCCGGGTTGTCGTCGACCTTGACCTGCAGCTGCACGCCGCTGACCAGGTCGGCCGGCAGCTCGGCGTCGAGCTCGGCCAGGATCACCATGCGCACGTCGACGGTGCCGTTCGCGGTGACCAGCGAACGCGGATACAGGTCGACGCGCACGCCCGGGATCTGGGCCACGGCGGCGAACGCGAACGACAGCAGGACGGCGAGCGACAGCAGGAGTCGTGGCATGGGCGCAGCTAGTACCGCAGGAAGCCTGCGTCATACCGGCCGCGCCGAAATCGCGGAAGCGCGCTCAATCCGCCGGCTGCGGGCTCGGCCGCTGGCGCCCCGGCAGCAGGTCGCCCAGCGTGCCGCGCTGCCACCGTTCGAGCACCAGGTCGGGCCCGAACCACAGCACACAGCCGGGCAGTTCGGTGTCGGCCAGGTTGAACGAGAAGCTGGCGGACGCGTCGTCGGAGCCGCCCGAGACGTCGACGCCCCAGCCGGCAGCCTCGCGCCAGACCCACAGCAGCGCCACACCGGACGTGCCGTCCTGGCCGACGCGGTACTCGAACACACGATGCGGCGCCCCGAGCTGCGCCAGGCAATGGGCCAGCGTGTCCACCCCGGGACGCAGCGGCGCCACCAGCTCCTCGCGCAGCGGCTCGTCGACGGTGATGCGGTTGTATTCGCCCTGCACGCAGCCGGCCGCCAGCATGGCGAGCAGGACGGCGGCCGTGGCCTTCACTTGCCGACTCCCGGGCGCTCGGCGTCGGCTTCGGCGATGTCCTCGGCCTCGTGCACGTCCTCCCACGGCATCGCGTACTGCGGCCGGTGCGTGCCGTACCAGGCACCGTGGTGCGTCAGCACGTTGCTCTCGTCGAAGAACACCCACAGGCGGTCGGTGCGCGTGTCCTGGTTGGCGAAGTTGACCAGCAGCAGGATCAGCGCCGTGCTCTTCGTCGCCGACGCGTCGTAGCGGTAGGCGGTCCGGCGGCCGAGCTGCACGACCTCGGTCGGGGCGCCGAGGCGCTCGACCACCTCGCGGGCGGTGGTCTTGCCGGGTTGCAGCGAACGGATCAGCTCGGCGTCGAGCGGTTCGTTGGTGGCCTGGCGGGCGAGCGCGCAGGCGGGCAGCAGCAGCAGGGGCAACAGCAGGGCGGAGAACAGCAGGGAACGGGTGGTCTTCATGCCGGACGGGATGGGGCCCGCGGTGCGGGCCGGAGGAACGAGATAGGCGCCGCAGAGCGGCGCCGCCTGGACGTCGTTGCACCTTCGCAGGAAACGCGGCGAAACGACGCAGGCAGGTGGCCGAGATCGCCGCCGTTCAGTCGCGTTCGAACTCGATCGCCATGCCCATGCCGCCGCTCATGCACAACGTCGCGAGGCCGCGCTTGCTGGAGCGCCGCTGCAGCTCGTGCAGCAGCGTGACCACGATGCGGGCGCCGGTGGCACCGATCGGGTGGCCGAGTGCGATGGCGCCGCCGTTGACGTTCAGACGGTCCGCCGCGACCGGCAGGTCGCGCAGGCAGGCCAGCATCTGCGCGGCGAATGCTTCGTTTAGCTCGACCAGGTCGTAGTCGCCGAGCGAACGGCCGGTCTTCGCCAGCAGGCTCTTCACCGCCGGCACCGGGCCGATGCCCATGATGCGCGGCGGCACGCCGGCGGTCGCCGAGGCGCCGAGCCAGGCCATCGCGCGCAGGCCGCGGCGCTGGATCTCGCTCGCCGGCATCAGCACCAGCGCGGCACCGCCGTCGGTGATGCCCGAACTGTTGCCGGCGTGCACGGTGCCGTTCTTCGGCCGGAACACCGGCGGCAGCTTCTGCAGGTCGGCGATGGTGACGCCGGGCCGCACGTGTTCGTCGGTGGCCAGCGTCGTCGGGCCCTTCTTGCCGGCGATCTGCACCGGCGCGATCTCGGCCTGGAAGCGACCTTCCTTCTGCGCCGCTTCGCCGCGCTGGTGCGAACGCAAGGCGAACTCGTCCTGCTCGGTGCGCCCGATCTTGTAGTCGTCCGCCAGGTACTCGGCGGTCATGCCCATCGGCTCGCCGAGGATGCCGCAGGTGAAGCCGTCCTGGTAGTTGCCGTCCTTCACCTCGACGTGGCCGAGCCGGTAGCCATTGCGGAAGTTCGGCAGCAGGAACGGGATGTTCGTCATGCTCTCCATGCCGCCGGCGACCACGCACTTCCTGCCGTCGAGCAGGATCGAAGCGCGCGCCAGGTCGATCGCCTTCAGGCTGCTGCCGCACGCCTTGTTCACGGTCGTCGCCACGCAGCCGTCGCCGCAACCGGCCTTGATCGCCACCTGCCGGGCCGGGTTCGGGCCGGACCCGAGCTGGCGCGCCTGACCCAGGATCATCTCCTCGACGTCGGTCGGGGCGAGGCCGGCGCGCGCGATCGCCGCCTGCGCGGCAGCGGCGCCGAGGTCGACGGCGGTCAGCGGGGACAAGCCGCCCAGGAACTTGCCGATGGGCGTGCGGGCGGCGGCGACGATTCCGATGCGTTCCATGGGGCGAACAGTGTCGACAGCAGAATGCGCGCTGGCAACGACGCCGCCGGGGATTCCCGTAGGTGGTCTCCACCGCGCGTCACGAGGGTTTCACTGCGGTCGACCGCGTCGCCGATAGCGGACGCACCGCGATGTCGCAGCGCCCCCTCGAACCCCAGCACGCCGTGCCGGCCTTCGGCGAAGCCGTCGCGCAATGGCGTCTGGCCCTTCGCACCGAGGTCAAGCGCGCGTCGTCGCTGCCGTCGTCGATGTTCGACGCCTGCGATCCGATGCTCGAGACGCGGCTCGCCGAGACCACCGAGGCGATGTTGGCGCTGCTGCACGAACCCGACCAGGCGATCGCGCAGCCGGCGGAGCAGGGCGAGAAGCGGCTCGAACAGGTGGCCGCGGCGGAACTGGCGGCGCTGCCCAACCGCGTGCGCCAGAACGGCTGCGACACCGCGCCCCCGCTCGACGTCGACGACGGACTCGACGCCGAGTATCTCGGCATCCTCACCGACACCTGTGCGACCGCCGACGGCCAGGCCAGAGCCGGCGCCGCCTCGCTGCTGGTGCGCGACTTCGGCATCGCCCCCGACTTCGACCTGGACCGCGCCACCCGCGAACTGGCGACGGCCATCCGCGGCACCACGGGAATCGAGACGATCGACGAGGTGTGCCGCCGCGTCGCCGCGGCCGTGGCGCTGGCCACCGACCTGGACCGGAACGCCCGGGAGCGCGCATGACCGCGTCCACGACCGCGCTGCGGGCCTCTGCCGTCGTCGACTTCGCGCACGCGCTGGTCACGGCCGCCCTGAACCGCCTGCTGCACGCGCGCGACAGCCGGTTCGTGCTCGACGCCATCGCCGAACTGACCGCGAACCTGCGTCGCTGCGACCAGCTCGGCGTCGACATGCCGCTCGGCCTCGGCATCGCCGACGACTGCCTGTTCCACGGCGACTCGCCACTGGCCGGTCCGAGCCTGCAGGCGCGTTCGCTGCTGCGCTGCTGCAGGGAACGCGACATCGGCGTGCTGTCGTTCCAACCCGAGCTCGGTGTCGAGGAGTGCAACCGACTGCTCGACCTGCTGCTGTCGCCGCAGAACCGCGAGGCCTTCGCGCGCAGCAACCGCGACGCCGCCTTGTCGGCGCTCGGCATCAAGCACGTGCGGGTGACGCTGCGTTCCCCGGCGGCACCGGACGACCGGCGCAGCTCGATCGCACCCGACACCGACCCGGCGAAGGCGGCGGCAGCCCTGCACACCTACCAGGACCTGGCCGAGATCCTGCAGCAGAACCACGTGCGCGCGCACCGCGACCAGGAGCTCGCCGTCGACCAGGCCGCCGGCGCCGTCGAACGCACCGTCGCCGACCTCGACGAGCCGAGCATGCTGCTGGCGCTGGCCACCCAGGACGACGTCGACCGCTTCACCGTCGGCCACTCGGTGCGCGTGGCACTGCTGGCGCTGCAGGTCGCGCGCGCCGTCGGCGCCAGCCGCGAACAGCTGGTGCAGGTCGGCTCCGCCGCGCTGCTGCACGACATCGGCAAGTCGCGCGTGCCGCAGGAAGTGCTGTTCAAGCAGGGCCGCCTCGACGCCGACGAGTGGGCGTGGATGGCGCAGCATCCGCGCCTTGGCGCGCAGATCCTGCTCGAGCAGCACGAGACCGTCGATCGCCGCGCCATCGGCGCCGCGTTCTGCCACCACATGCGGCCCGACGGCGGTGGCTACCCGAAGGCGCAGGTGCCGGTGTCGCCGAGCGGCACCAGCCTCCTCGTGCGCGTCTGCGACGTCTTCGAAGCCCTGACCTCGGTGCGCCCCTACAAGAAGGCGCTGACCCCGGTCGAGGCCTACGCGGTGATGTTCCGCAACGAGTGCGACTTCGACCCGCAATGGCTGCGCGTCTTCGTCCGCACGCTCGGGATGTTCCCGATCGGCTCGCGGGTCAGCCTCGCCGACGGCGCCGAGGCGATCGTCGTCGCGCAGACCAACTGCCCGGCGTCGCCGGTCGTGCAGCTGCTCAGCGGCGCCGCCGGTGGTTCGCTGGCCAGCGACCAACCCCATCGCCTGCGCGTCGGCGAACGCATCGACGGCCACGCCGTGCGCATCGCCTCGGTGGCGATGCACGATCGTCTGGTGCCGATGCCGGAGTTCGACCCGGCCGAGCCGCAGATCCTGACGCAGACCGCGCACGGCGCGTGCCTATCGTCGGGACTCGCACAGGGCGTGATGGCCTCGCCGCAACCGATCCGCGGCTGACCGGGGAACGGTCGGCGTCGGTGGCCTCCGTCCCCGCCGCCGGCGCTGGTGGCAACCTGCGGCCGCATGTTGCTCGCCACGACGTCCGTGTTCTCGTTCGCCTTGCTGGCCCTGCCGCAGACGCCAGCGCCGAAGCCGTCGCCCACCCCGTCGACGAGCGCCACCGCGCCCGCCACCCCCGCGGCGGCCTACGACCCGATGCAGCTGCCGGAACGCCGCGGCACGTCGTTCCAGTTCACCGTGCACGACCTGCAACGCGCGCGGCAGATCCCGCTGCGCGTCTACCTCCCGGCCGACGAGGCGCCGGCCCCGGTCGTGCTGTGGAGCCACGGCCTCGGCGGCAGCTGCGAGAACAGTCCCTACCTGGGCAAGCACTGGTCGGCGCGCGGCTACGTCGTCGTCATGATGCAGCACGCCGGCAGCGACGAAGCGGTGTGGAAGGACAGCAAGCCGCGCGAACGCTATGCGACGCTGCAGAAGGCGGCGTCGGGCAAGAACCTGCAGTTGCGCGCCGAGGACGTGAAGGCGGTGCTCGACCAGCTGGCCGTGTGGAACGGCGAGAAGGACCACCTGCTGCGCGCCCGCCTGGACCTCGAGCACGTCGGCATGTGCGGCCACTCGTTCGGCGCGGTGACGACGCAGGCGGTCAGCGGCCAGAGCCTGCCGCTGTTCGGTGCGAAGTGGACCGACCCACGCATCGACGCGGCGCTGCCGATGAGCCCGAGCAAGCCGCGCGCCGGCGACGTCGGCAAGGCGTTCGGCGCGGTCAGGATCCCGTGGCTCCTGATGACCGGCACCGAGGACACGGCGCTCATCGCCGACCTCGAAGTGGCCGACCGACTGGTCGTGTTCCCGGCCTTGCCGAGCACGATCGACCGCTACGAACTGGTGCTCGACGGCGCGCAGCACTCGGTGTTCGGCGACCGCGCGCTCCCCGGCGAGCGCGAACCGAAGGAGGCGCACCACCGCACGATCCTGGCGCTGTCGACGGCGTTCTGGGACAGCCACCTGCGCGGCGACCCTGCCGCGAAGCAGTGGCTGCACGGCGACGGCGCGCGGACGGTGCTGACCGGCAAGGACAGCTGGCGCTGGGCCGCCGCCGGCGACACCACGAAGTTCCAACCGGCCGGGACGCCAGTGGCGACGCCGCGCTGACGATTGCGGGGTCGCGCGCACGGCGGCAGCATGCGGCGATGCGCGACCCTGCGGCCCCATCGTACGAGGCCCCGCCGCCCGAACCGCTGCGGCTGCTGCATCCGCCGCGCGGCCGCGTGCTGGTGTTCGCGCCGCATCCCGACGACGAGGTCGCCGGCCCCGGCGGCGCGCTCGCGCGCCATCGTGCGCAAGGTGACGCCGTGCGCGTGGTCGTCGCCACCGACGGCCGGAACGGCGACCCCGAGCGCCGCTTCGATCCGGCGAGCTATGCCGCGCTTCGCCGCGACGAGTCGCGCGCCGGCCTCGCCGCGGTCGGCGTCGACGACGTGGTGTTCTGGGGTTTCCCCGACGGCCACGTGCCGTCGCCCGGCGACCTCGCGCGCGGAGCCTCGCTGGCGGCCGACGTGCTGCGTGCGTTCGCGCCCGACGTCGTCTACCTGCCGTGGGCGCGCGAAGGCCATCCCGACCACCATGCCGTGCACGTCGCGGTGGTCATGGCCCTCGACGCGGTGGCGTTCCGCGGCATCGCCCTCGGCTACGAGGTGTGGAACGCGCTCGTGCCCGACGTCGTGCTCGACGTGACCGCGGTGATCGAGCAGAAGCTCGCCGCGATGCGCGCGCACCGTTCGCAGATCGACTACGTCCGCTACGACCACGCGATCCTCGGCCTCGCCGCCTACCGTTCGCTGGTGCACCAGCGCGGCCGCGGCTACGCGGAGGGCTTCGTCGTCGTGCGCGGCTCGCTGCCGCCGGACGTCGTCGACGGCGCCGGCAGGTAGCGCGCGAGCACGAAGCCGGCGGCGACCACGGCGATCGTGCTGGCGAGCACGACGAGCGCGACCGCCCACTGCTCGGAGAATCCCTCGCGCGTCACCCACCAGGCGTCGGCGAACGCCATCGGCTCGCCCGCCTTCAGCTTCTCCTGCCCGTGCAGCTGCGCCACGCGCGCGAACATGGAGGGAGCCACGTGGGTGAAGGTCTTGCCACCCGCGAGGCTGTCGGCCGGATGCTGCCACACGTGCACGGCGATCGCCGCCACCGCGAGCCCAGCGAACACAGGGCGACCACGCGGGCGCTGCAACAGTTCGACCCCGTAGACCACGAGCGGCAGGCCGAGGAACGCCGCCCAGCGCATGACGTCGTAGGCGAGCACCATCAGGCTCAGCACCGAGAACAGGAACAGGCCGGAATCGATGGAGCCCTTCCGCCCGGTGCGCGCCCCGAACACCCACACCACCAACAGCGGACCGAACTCCGCCAGCGTCACCAGCAACCACAGGAACCACAGCGCCGGCAACAGCCACGGCGCCCAGAAGCAGTTCTTCAAGTAGTAGGCGAAGCCGTAGCTGCCGCCGCCACTCTGCGCGGTGACGAACGCGCGCCAGGCTACGTGCAGAGCGAACGCCGCCGCGAACCACGGCAGCTCGCTGCGCCACCCGGCACCGTGCTGCCGGCGCTGCCACCACAGCCATGGCGTGAAGAAGAACACGTTCTCGTGGCTGAACGAGGCCAACAGCACGAGTCCCCAGAAGCATGCGCGACGATGGGCAACGCCGACGATCGCCAGCATCAGCAGCAGGTTCAACGAGTCGGACATGCAGGTGACCTGCTTGAACACCTGCACCATGCCGGTGCCGGCGACAGCGGTCGCGAGCAAGGCCGTCTCCGTCCAGCCGAGCCCCCGAGAGCGCACGAACAGGACGACGCCGGCGATCAACGCCGCATTGCAGGCGTGCGAGAACGCAAGCACGCCGAGGCCGAACCAACCGGCGACGTGCGCCAGCAGCGGCCAGAGGATGCGCTGCGGGAACTCGCCACGAAACGCGAACGGCGCATCGACCATCGCGACGAAGCGCTCGCCGTGCCCGGCGAACGGCACCGCCGACGGCGCCACCAGCAGGTTCGAGGCCCACAACAGAGCAACGCCGCCGAGCAGTGCCAGCAACCAGTCGAGCGGTCGGAGCGGCGAAGGACGAAGCATGGGCGCGCGGCAGAGTAGCCGCGCATCCCGCGTTGTCATGCGCCGCGCAGGCCGACTGCGCTGCAGAGCCACCACCGCGCCGACCGTTACGACGTTGCCACGGGCCGAGTCGACGCCGATGCTGCCGTCCGTGACGACGAGCACGTCCATGCATGGGCGACGCGAACACCCTCTGCCAGCGCCGCTGCAACGCCTGTTGAACGTCGGGCCCGAGCCGCGCCACCCGTACGTCTACGCGCTGGTCGTCGTCGCCGTCGCCACGGTCGTGGCGTTCGCGCTGTATCCGTTCGAGGACCTCGCGAACCTGATCATGGTCTACCTGCTGGCGACGGTGATCGCCGCAGTGCGCCTCGGTCGCGGACCGTCGATCATGACGACGATCGTCGGCACGTCGGCGTTCGTGTACTTCTTCGTGCCGAACCGCTACTCGTTCGTGATGGCGGACCTGACCTACCTGCAGACGTTCTCGATCATGATCGTCGTCGGCATCATCGTGTCGACGCTGACGTCGCAGCTGCGGGCCGAACTGCTGGCGACCGAAGCCCGCGAACGCCGCAGCCGGGCGCTCTACGAACTGTCGCGTGCCTTGACCGCCGGCGACTCCACGGCGCAGCTCGAGGGGATCGTGCGAGAACACGTCCAGCTGGCCTTCCACGCGCGCGGTCGACTGATGCCCGCCCCGCCGCGCGAGTTGCCGGCGGAACCCAACACGCCGACACCGCTGCCGATGTCCGTCGCCGACCTGGCGGCGGCGGAGCGCGCTTGTGCGACGCGGCAGCCGCAGCGCACCGGCGCCTTGCACCTGCAGCCGCTGATCGTCGCCAAGGAGGTCGTCGGCGTGCTCGCGTGCGAGACGATCGAACCGACCGCGATCACCAGCCGCGGCGACGTGCAGCTGGTCGAGTCGTTCGCCAACAACATCGCCGTGGCGCTGCATCGTGTGCTCGCCGGCGAACAGGTGCAGCGTGCCCACCAGCGCGCCGAGGAGGAGCGCCTGCGCAACGTCATGCTGAGTTCGGTCAGCCACGACCTGCGCACCCCGCTGGCGGCGATCACCGGCGCGGTGACCACCTTGATCGCCGACGGAGCGCGCCTCGACGACGCGACGCGACGCGATCTGCAGGAGTCGATCCGCGACGATGCCGACGCGCTGGAGCGGCACGTGCGCAACCTGCTCGACCTGACGCGCCTCGAGTCCGGCGGCCTGCAGGCGAGGCGCGACTGGTGCTCGATCGAGGAGGTGGTCGGCTGCGCACTGCGCCGCGTCGACACGCTGCTGGCCGGCCGCCACGTCGACGTGCAGCTGCCGGCGGATCTGCCGCTGGTCCGCGTCGACGGCACGCTGCTCGAACAGCTGCTGGTCAACCTGCTCGAGAACGCGGTGCGCTACACGCCGCGCGGCAGCCCGCTGCAACTCACCGCCGGGGTGCACGGGGAGTCCCTGCAACTGGTGGTCGCCGATCGCGGCCCCGGCATCCCCGCCGCCGAGCGCGAGCACGTGTTCAGCAAGTTCTACCGCGGCGAAGGCCACCGCCACGCCACCGGCGCCGGCCTCGGCCTCGCCATCTGCCGCGCCATCGCCCACCTGCACGACGGCGACATCCGCGTCGACGAGCGCGACGGCGGCGGCGCTTCGTTCGTCACCACGCTGCCCACCGGCGGCCGACAACCGACGTCGCCGAGCGACGGCGAGGACCCAGCATGAACCACGGCGGCACCGGGCCCCACGTGCTCGTCGTCGAGGACGAGGAGCAGATGCGACGCTTCCTGCGCGTGACGCTGCGCGTCAACAACTACCGCGTCACCGAGGCGACGACCGCCGCCGAGGCGCTGGCGATGGCGCAGGAGCAGCGCCCCGACGTCGTCGTGCTCGACCTCGGCCTGCCCGACGGCGACGGCATGCAGGTGGTCTCGGGCCTGCGTTCGTGGTTCCGCGGCCCGCTGCTGGTCGTGTCGGCGCGCCACCAGGAGAGCGACAAGGTGCAGGCGCTCGACGCCGGCGCCGACGACTACCTGACCAAGCCGTTCGGCACCTCCGAACTGCTGGCGCGGCTGCGCGTCGCGCAGCGCCACTTCGCGCGCGCGGCCGGCGCCGCCGGCAACAGCGACCGCGGGCTGTTCGTCGCCGGTGAACTGAAGGTCGATCGCGACCGCCACGAGGTCACCGTGCGCGGCGAGGCGGTCAAGCTGACGCCGATCGAGTACAAGCTGCTGGTCACCTTGGTCCGCAACGCCGGCAAGGTCGTGACCCGCCGCCAGCTGCTGCGCGAGGTCTGGGGCGAGCAGCACCTCGACGAAGCCCACTACGTGCGCGTCTACATGTCGAACCTGCGCCGCAAGCTCGAGGTCGATCCGGCGCGGCCGCAGCTGCTGCTGACCGAGCAGAACATCGGCTACCGGCTGCAGGTCGACGTCTGACGAGGCGCCGCGCCGCACGTTCGGGGCACGAAGCTTGACGGCGGCGACCGCGCCGCCGACCCTTGCCCGCTCGATGTCGAAGCCGAAGGGCCTGCCGCTGCGCGCGTTCGCGATCTTCCTGCTCGCCGCAGGAATCGGCGTCGCCGGCGGCCTGCTCGGCAGCGGCTTCCAGACCGGCCTCGACGCGGTGCAGTCGCTGCTGACCGGCCGCGTGCTCGACACCGACCCGCTGCAACCGGGCAACCAGGCCGAACCCTTGTCGGAAGCGGTGCGACGCGACCTGCTCTGGTGGCAGGCGCTGCTGCTGCCGACGGTCGGCGGCGCCATCGCCGGCCTGTTCCTGCTGCTGCTGCGCGGCAAGAAGCCGCCGTTCGGCCTCGCCGACCTCGTCGTCATGGTGCAGCTGCGCAAGGGCGCCCTGCGCTTCCGCGACAACGTCGTGCAGCTGCTGTCGTCGGCGTGCACCATCGGCAGCGGCGGATCGATCGGCCGCGAAGGGGCGAACTCGCAGCTGGCGGCGCTGGTCGCGGCGCTGGTCGCGCGCTGGACCAAGGTCGGCTCGCGCCCGCGCGCGGTGCTGATCGGTTGCGGCGTCGCCGCCGGCATGGCGACCTCCTACAACGCGCCGATCGCGGCGGCGATCTTCGTCATGGAGGTCGTGCTCGGCAACTTCGCGATGGACGTGTTCGCGCCAGTCGTCGTCGCCTCGGTGCTGGCGACCATCGTGCGCAAGGAACTGCTCGGCGACCTCGCCGTCTACCAGGCGCAGGTCGCCCCGCTGTCGCCGAGCCTGGTGCTGGCGGCGCTGGCGCTCGGCATCCTGTGCGGCGTCGGCGGCATCTTCTTCCGCGCCGGCCTCGACCACGGCCGCACGTTCTTCCTGCGGCTGCGCCTGCCGCTGCCGCTCGGCATGGCACTCGGCGGCGCCGTCGTCGGCGCGATCGGCATGTTCATGCCGGAGGCCTGGGGCAACGGCATCGACGTCATCAACGAGTGCGCCAAGGGCTCGACCACGATCTGGGTCGTGCTGACGTTGTTCGTCTGGAAGCAGGTGGCGACGGTCGCCACCGTCGGCAGCGGCGGCCTCGGCGGCATCTTCACGCCGAACCTCGTCATCGGCGCCGCGTTCGGCTCGATGTTCGCGCACGTGCTCGGCCTGGTCACCCCGCTGTCGGGCGACCACACGGCGACGTTCGTCTTCGTCGGCATGGCCGGCCTGACGGCAGCGACGATGCACGCGCCGGTGACGTCGGTGGTGCTCGTGTTCGAGCTCACGCGCCACTACGAACTGACGCTGCCGGTGATGCTGTGCAGCATCGTCGCCAGCATCACCGCCTCGCTGATCGACCAGGACAGCTACTACACGGCGGCGATCAAGCGGAAGGGCGAGGAGCTGCCCGGCGGCGTCGAGGACCTGGCGATCCGTTCGACCTACGTGCGCGACGTGCTGCGCCAGGACACGCGCACCGTGCGTGACAGCGCCGGCTTCGCCGAGGTCATGGCGCTGCTCGGCACCCACCGCGGCGACACCATCTACGTCGTCGACGGCGACGACGCGCTGGTCGGGCGCATCGAGCTGCAGGACGTGAAGAACTTCCTCAACGACCCGAGCCTGACCTCGGTGGTCATCGCCGCCGACCTGACGCGGCCCGTGGTCAGCGCGACGATGGAGCAGTCGATCGCGGCGCTGCTGCCGTTGTTCGACGATCCCGAGCTGCGCGAAGTGGCCGTCGTCGCCGGCCCGCAGCGCCGCCTGCTCGGCCGCGTGCGCCACCAGGACGTGCTGACCGCGATCGGCGACGAGGTGCTGAGCCAGCAGCGCCGCACGAGCCGCGTCGCCGTCGGCACCGACGAACTGCAGCTGCCGGCCGACCACGAACTGCGCACCGTGCCGCTGCCCGACGCCTGGGCCGGCCTCGCCGTCGACGCGCTGCCGCCGGCGAGCGTGCGCGAGCTGGTCGTCGTCATGGCGCTGCGCCCGGCGGCCGGCGGCGACGAAGTGGTCGCGGCGACGCCGGAGCTGGTGCTGCAACCGGGCTGGCGCGTGGTCGTGCTCGGCAAGCGCGCCGCGATCCGCAAACTGCGCGAGGACGGCGAGGACGACGACGAGTAGGCTGTCGGCCCTGATCAGGGCAGCCGGATCGGCGCGTCCCTCGACGGTCCCTCGTCATGTACGTCGACAGAGTCAAGCTCCAGAACATCCGCGGGTTCGCCGACCTCGAGTTCGACCTGCGTCGTCCCGACGGAACGTATGCCGGCTGGACCGTGTTCACGGGCGACAACGGCTCGGGCAAGAGCGCCCTGCTGAAGGCGATCGCCATCGGCTTGGTGGGTCGCGACACTGCACGCTTGCTGCAGCCGAGCTTCCACCGGTGGATCCGACACGGCTGCCAGCCCCACGAGGCATCGATCGAGATTGCCGTCATCAAGGGCGACGACGATCGGGTGGTGGAAACCGGCCGCGAACCGAGAAAGCCGTTCCCGGCCAAACTCGTCCTCACGAATGGCGGCAAGGAGGCCCACCTGCGCGACGGACTGCCGGAAGGCAAGGGCGACGCCTACGTGACGCCGCAAAGAACCATCTGGGCCAACGACGCCGAGGGTTGGTTCTCCTGTGGCTACGGCCCTTTCCGGCGCGTCTTCGGCGACTCGTCCGAAGCCGCCCGCTTGATGGTCGCCCCGTCCACCGAGCGATTCGTGACGATGTTCCAGGAAGCTGCCTCCCTCGCCGAAGTCGATCGCTGGCTTCGCAGTCTGAAGCACAAGGAGCTCGAGGGCCGCACCGAGGAGAGCGAGCAACTCCGCCTGTTGATCGCTTTGCTGAACGACGACCTGATGCCAAACCAGATCCGCATCGATCGGATCGACTCAGAAGGTCTCTGGCTCGTCGATCGCAACGGCGCGCAGCTCTCTTGGAGCGAAATGAGCGACGGCTACCGGTCGTCGCTCGCATTGCTGGCGGACATCGTCAGACACCTTTTCAAGGCATTCGGTGCGCACGACCTGATCCACCGCGACGCGACGGGGAGGCTCATGGTGACGCGCAGCGGCGTCGTGCTGATCGACGAAGTCGATGCGCACCTGCACCCCGAGTGGCAGCGAGAGATCGGCTTCTGGCTGAAGCGTCACTTCCCCAACATCCAGTTCCTCGTCACGACCCATAGCCCGCTCGTCGTGCAGGCGGCCGACGCCGGCGGCATCTACCGATTGCCAGAACCCGGTAGTTCGGACGCGCCGCGCCGACTGACGACGGAGGAGTACGAACAAACCATCGCCTCGCGCCCGAACAAGATCCTGACCGGGCCAGCGTTCGGCCTGCCCTCGGTGCGATCCCCGGATGCGATCGCCAAGCGCTCGGCATTCTCCCGCCTCGCCGCGAAACGCCGCGCCGGTGCCACCCTCACCGAACAGGAGGAGAGTCGATTCCGACAACTGGAGCTCTTCAGCCAGCTCGACGCAGACGACGTCGACAGCACGGACTGACCGCGAATGCGTCGAGTCGTGCGTCAGCCACTCGCTCCCAGCGACGCCGTTGCTCTGGCGAAGCGACAGAGAGCCGTCGACGCCGAGCGGGCGAACGGCAGTGTCGACGTCCAGCAGCGGTGGAAGAACGCCCGTCAGACCCAGCTGCTGCGCCGCGTCACGAAGACCCTGGCCCGCATGGCCGGACCCGCAGAGCGTTGCATGTATTGCCTCGACTCGCACGGCACGGACATCGAACACTGGCGGCCCAAGACACGCTTCCCCGGGCAGATGTTCGTTTGGGAGAACCTGCTGCTGTGTTGCGCGGAATGCGGCAGGTGGAAGGGCGACGAGTTCCCGACCACGATGGATGGCCACGCCCTGCTGCTCGACCCGACGGCGGACGATCCGTGGGCCCACCTCGACTTCGACCCACTGACCGGAATGCTCGCCCCACGTTTCGATCCCGTGGCAGAGAGGTTCGACGCGCGCGGCGAAGCAACCATCGCACTGCTGCGATTCGCCGAGCGGGACGCTATGCACGAGCAGTACCGACGGACCTGGCGGCGACTGTGCCGTGTCGTGCGCGCGGCGGTGGCACGGCCCGATGCAGAGGGCTCGACCCTGCTGCGCGAACTCGCCGAAGAAGACGACCACGGGCTGCTGGCTTGGTGCTTCTCGACCCGGGGCGCCGCGGAGTCGCCGTTCCGTGAGCTCCAGCAACGACACCCGAGAGCGTTCGCCGAGTGCGCCGCCGCAGTGACTTCGTCGTGATCCGCAAACTGCGCGAGGACGCCGAAGACGACGACGAGTAGGCTCTGCCGCGCTGCGTGGTCCCGCGCGCGGCAAGGAGCCACCGGATGTCTCGTTCCCTCGTCGTGCGCACCGCGGCCGCCGTCGCCGCGTTCGCTGCGCTCTCGTTCGTCGCCGTCGCCCAGGCCCCCACCCAGCAGCCCGCGCAGGCTCCGGCCGCAGCGCCGCCGGCGCCCGCCCACCTCGGCCTCGGCGACGAGATCCCATGGCGCAGCGACGGCCAGGAGTTCAGCGAGGAGCAGAAGCGCGCGCCGAAGGTCAAGGTCGACCGCATGGCGCTGGTGCAGCAGGCCTGCGCCGAAGCCAAGGCGAGGGGCACGCTGGTGCTGTGGTACGTGCACCGCATCCAGGAACAGACGCTGCAAGGCAACCAGCTCTACCGCTCGCCGGTGCTCGACGTCTACGCGCGGCAGGTGCTGTGGTCGGACCCGGACCTCGCCGAGCTGGCGACGCACGCGTTCGTGCCGCTGCGCTGCGTGATCGACCAGAAGCTCAGCGACCACTACGGACTGAAACCGCTCGCGTTCGTCGAGCCGGCGGTGGTGTTCCTCGACGGCGACGGCAAGGTCGTGCACTTCGTCGAACGCATCCGCACGTTCCACGCACCGTGGTTCGCCGACCTGTGCGTGCGCGTGCTCGAGCAGAACCAGGTGAAGCTCGCCGCCGACGGCCACGACGGACTGCGCCGCGTCGGCCGCTGGCGCGAGGCGCTGGCGACGCTGAGCCAGCAGGAGACGAAGACCGCCGCCGACTGGCTCGCGCTGGCGCGGCTGCAACGGCTGCTGCACCAGTACGAACAGGCGCTCGCCAGCGTCGAAAAGGCGCTGCTGGCGCTCGGCGGTGCTGCCACCGACGACGAGAACGCACCGCGGCGCCGCCGCCGCAGCAAGGAGGAGCTGGCGCAGCTCGGCGACGCCGCGGCCGAACGCGGCCTGCTGCTGACGCTGCGCGGCGAACTGCTCGCGGCCCAGCCGCACCTCGAACAAGGCTGGCGCAGCGGCAGCACGCGCGCCGCCGAGGCCGGCTACTGGCACGCGCTGAACGACCTGCGCCTCGGCGACGAAGCCGGAGCCATGCGACGCTTCCAGCTGGTCGCGCAGAAGCACCCGGGCACGCCGTTCGGCAAGCGCGCGCTGGCCAACACCACGCTCGGCCCCGACGACCGGCCGCTCGGTGCTGCGTTCACCGGCTTCGAGTCGACCGCGGTGCTGCCGGAGGCGGCGTGGCACGGCCTGCCGCGCGACACCCGCTGGCAGGGCGAGGCGATGAGCAAGGAGGCGATCGCCCGGAGTGGCGTGGAGTTCCTGCTGGCGCAGCAGCGCGACGACGGCGGCTTCGCCGACTCGCGCTACGCCTACTGGCCGAACAGCGAGATCACGCCGAACGTCTGGGTCGCGATCACCGCGATCGCCTGCACGGCGCTGTGGGAACATCGTCAGGCCCACCCGACGCTGCACGAGCGAATCGACCGCGCGCTGGCCCGCGGCGAGGCCTACATGCTCGATCCGAAGCACCTGAACCGCGGCGTCAACGAGGACTGCTACAGCGACGCCTACCGGTTGATGTACTTCGCGCGGCGCGCCGTGGCCGCCGACGGCGACGCGCGCGCCCGCCACGTCGACCGCATGAACGAGATCGTCGCCGCGGCGCGCACGCGGCAGAAGCCGAGCGGCTTCTTCGCGCACGAGTACGAGAACGCGTTCGCCACCGGCGCCGTGGTCAGCGAACTGCTGGCGGCGCGTTCGGCCGGCGCCACCGTGCCCGACGAGATGACCGACAAGGCGGCTTTGGCGCTGCTGAGTGCGCGCACACAGAACGGCAGCTACGTCTACGGCGGCAAGGCCGATGGCGGCGAGGGCAGCCTGAAGGACGCCGCCGGCCGCATGCCGATCTGCGAGGGCACGCTGTTGCAGCTCGGCCGCAGCGACCTCGACAAGCTGCGCTTCGCCCTACAGAACTTCTGGGACCACATGGCGCGGCTCGAGACCGTCCGCCGCAACGACTTCCACAGCGACGGCGAGCTGGCCGGGTTCTTCTTCTTCCACTCGGTCTACCACGCCAGCGAGGTCGTGCAGCTGCTGCCGAAGGACGAGCAGCAGGCCCATTGGCAACGGCTGCTGCAGCTCGTCCAGCAGGTGCCGGAGATCGACGGCAGCTTCCTCGACAGCCACGAACTCGGCCGCAGCTACGGCACGGCGATGGCGCTGCTGACCTTGAGCAACCTGTCGCGTTCGTGATCCGCGCCGGCCAGGCTGGTAGCCTGCTCGCCCTCGAATGAGCCGACGCACCGCCGCTGCCCTGCTGCTGACCCGCGGCCAGGGTTCCGAACGCACCGTCTTCCTGGTCGAACGCTCGCCCGAGCTGCGCTTCTTCGGCGGCTACTGGGCGCTGCCCGGCGGCACGGTCGGCGACGAGGACGTGAGGCTCGGCGGCGGCGACGAGGCCGCGGTCATGCAGGCCTGCGCGCACCGCGAACTGTTCGAGGAGACCGGGCTCGTGCGGCACCGACTGCCGGCGACGCGCACCAGCGGCGACGCGTTGGCCGCCCTGCGCGAGCAGCTGCTCGCGCACGAGAAGGTCGATCGCAGCGAACGCGGGCCGTCGCCGTGGCCCGGCATCGTCGCCGGCAGCGTGCCGCCGCTGCCGATGCGCGAGCTGTGCCGCATCGAGACGCCGGCGTTCGCGCCGGTGCGCTACGACACCGTGTTCTTCCACGTCGCCCTCGAGGACTGCCTCGCCGGCACCGCCGGCGTGCGCCCCGAGGTGTGGTCCGGCGAGCTGGTGCAGGGCCGCTGGTGGCTGCCGCAGCAGGCGCTGGCCTCGTGGCGCAACGGCGACCTCGACCTGGTGCCGCCGCTGGTGATCCTGCTGCAGCACATGGCGCGCGCCGCCGACTTCGAGCACTTCGCACGCGAGATCGCGGCGACCGCCGCCGGCTACCGCGATGGCCACCTGCACCAGGTGCGCTTCTCGCCGGGCGTCGTGCTGGCGCCGCTGCGCACACCGACGCTGCCGCCGGCGACCACGACGAACTGCTACCTCGTCGGCCACGAACGGCTGTGGGTCGTCGATCCCGGCTCGCCCTACCCCGACGAGCAGCAGCGCCTCTTGGTGCTGATCGACGAACTGACGCGCGACGGCGCCGTCGTCGACGGCATCCTGGTCACCCACCACCACAGAGACCACGTCGGCGGCGTCGTCGCCCTCAGCAAGGCGCTCGACCTGCCGGTGCGCGGCCACCCGCTGACGCTGAGCCGGCTCGAGCCCGGCTTCCGCCCCGGCGCCGCGCTCGACGACGGCATGAAGGTGCCGCTCGGTCGTTCGCCCGACGGCCGCAGCGGCTGGGAACTGCTGGCGCTGCACACGCCCGGCCACGACCGCGGCCACCTGTGCTTCCGCGAGTCGCGCTACGGCACGATGCTGGTCGGCGACATGCTGTCGACGGTCAGCACGATCATCGTCGACCCGCCCGAGGGCCACCTCGCGACCTACCTGAAGAGCCTCGAACGGCTGGCGACGCAGCCGATGACGACGCTGTATCCGGCGCACGGGCCGGCGATGCGCGACGGCCAGAAGCTGGTGAAGCAGTACGTGCGCCACCGCCGCCAGCGCGAGACCAAGCTGGTCGAGGTGCTGACCGCGGGAGCGAGCACACTCGAGGAGCTGCTGCCGAAGGTCTACTGGGACGCCGACCCGAAGCTCTACGGCTTCGCCGCGCGCTCGCTGCTCGCCGGCCTGCACAAGTTGCAGGAGGAAGGTCGCGCGCGCGAAGACCACGGCCGCTGGCGCGGCCTGCCGGGCTGATCGCGCGCCATGCGCACCGCCGAGCTCACGCTGACGAAGGCCCTGCTGCTCGGCGGCCTGACGTTCCTGCTGATGCTGCCGGAGACGCTGCCGGTGCCGGTGCTGCGCGGGCTCGTCGTCGAACGCTTCGGCGTCGGCGATCGCGCCGCGACCTGGTTCATGGCGGCGAACATGGTCGGCGCGCTGCTGTTCACGCCGCTGGTCGGCTGGTGGATCGAACGCACCGGCCGCCGTCGCCGCCTCGCCGTGCTGCTGCTGGCGCTGGACGCGCTGCTGATGCAGGCGCTGGCGCACCCGGTCGACTACGTGTCGTTCCTGCTGCTGCGGACCTTCGAAGGTGCTTGCCACGTCGCCGCGCTGGTGACGGTGATGAGCCTCGTCGCCGACGCCGCCGGCGAACGGCGCGGACGCGCGCTCGGCGGCCAGGGAGCCGGGTTGACGCTCGGCGTCGCCACCGGCGCGGCGATCGGCGGCGTGCTCGGCCGCAGCGACCCGCTGCGCACGCTGCACATCGCGTCGGCGGTGCTGGCGGTGGCGGCGCTGGTCGCGGCGTGGCTGCTGCCGGCCGACCGGGCCCCGGCGGCGCGCCCCGGCTTCCGCGAGCTGTGGGCGGCGGTGCGCGCGCAGCCGCGGCTCGGCACGCCGGTGCTGGTCGCGTTCGCCGAACGCTTCACGGTCGGCTTCTTCACCACCGGCTTCCCGCTGCTGCTGACCAGCGTCTACGAGCTGGCGCGCCCCCAGGTCGGCATGCTGCTGGCGGCGTTCCTCTACCCGTTCGCGCTGCTGTCGTATCCGTTCGGCAAGCTGGCGGAGAGCCGCTCGCGGCGCACCCTGGTCGCACTCGGCAGCCTCGCCTACGGCAGCTGCGTGATGCTGGTCGGCGTGACCCCGCCGGGGCTCATGTGGGTGCTGATGCCACTGTGCGGCATCGGCTCGGCGGTGATGTTCGTGCCGTCGCTGCTGTGGCTGCTCGACGAAGCGCCGGGACTAGGCCGCGCCACCGCGATCGCCGTGTTCCACGCCGCCGGTTCGTTCGGCTTCCTGCTCGGCCCGTTGGTGTGCGGCGAGCTGCTGGCGCTCGGCGGCACGGCCGACGGCGATCGCACCGGCTACGTGCTGGCGTTCGCGGTCGCGGGCCTGGTGCAGATCGGCGCCGGGCTCTGCGTGCTGGTGCGACGGGAGCAGCCTGGCGGACGCTCGTGACGGCCGCGTGCGAGCAGACGACGCAGCGGGGCGGGTTGCGCCAACTTCGCGGTCGATGGGCCCCGCGTTGCGGCGTCCCGGGAATCCCTGAGCCTGCTGGCCCCGCGGGCCAGGAGGCTGCCGAGCAGACGACGCAGCGGGGCGGGTTGCGCCAACTTCGCGGTCGATGGGCCCCGCGTTGCGGCGTCCCGGGAATCCCTGAGCCTGCTGGCCCCGCGGGCCAGGAGGCTCACGCCAACTTGCCGCAGCACTTCTTGAACTTCTTGCCGCTGCCGCAGCGGCACGGCTCGTTCGGCCCGAGCTTCTTCTCGGTGTGCTTGAACGGGCGCGGCTTCACCTCGACGCCGTCGACGAAGTACCAGGTGTCGTCGACCTTGCGGAACGACGCGACCTCGTGGTGCGTGATGTCCTCGGGGCCGAGCGTGTAGTAGGCCTTGAAGTCGACGAAGCCCTCGGCGTCGTCGACGCCGCCGTCCTGCACCGCCAGCACCTCCATGCGGTGCCAGGTCGCGCGCTTGCTCCACGCCTCGGTGGCCTCGCGATCGACGAACTGCCGGCCGTCCGGCGACTGGCTCTCGACGATCCAGTCGATGTGGCCGAGCGCGTAGGCGCTGTAGCGCGAACGCATCAACTGCTCGGCGGTCGTCGCCTTCTGCTTCTGCGTGATGATCGGTTCACAGCAGACGGCGTAGTCCTTGTCACTGCAGCACGGGCACTTCATCGCGCGGACCGTAGGGAACGGCGGCGGGCCGGTCAACGACGCGGCTGTTCGCGGTCCTGGTGGTCGAAGCCCTCGCCGGTCAGGCGCGCCGCGCCGACGAACCGAGCAGGTCCTGCACCAGCTCGAGCGTGCGCGCGGTGGCGCCCTGGTTGTCGGCGATGACCTTCTCCGCCTTCGCACCGAGGTCTCGGCGCCGTGCGTCGTCGCGCAGCAGCGCCGACAGCTCGTGCGCGAACGCGTCGCGGTCGGGCACCTGCACCACCGCCTGCGACGCCAGCAGCAGCTCGACGTCGCGGCGGAAGTTGGTCGTGTGCGGACCGAAGACCACAGCCCGCCCCTGCGCCGCCGGTTCCAGCATGTTCTGGCCGCCGTGCGGGATCAGGCTGCCGCCGACGAACGCGACGTCGCAGGCGGCGTAGAACCGCTGCAGCTGGCCGATGGTGTCGATGACGACGACGTCGCCGGGCGACAGCGGCGGCAGCGACGCCGCGACCGCGGTCCAGCGCACCGGCCGGTGGCCGAGCGCCTGCACCTGCTCGCAGATGGCGGCGGCGCGCTCGGGATGGCGCGGCACCAGCACGACGCGCAGCGGCAACGGGCCCGCGGCCTGCACCGCCGCACACGCGACCAGCACCGCGTGCTCCTCGTCGTGGTGCGTCGAACCGGCGACCAGCACCTTCTCGCCGGCTGGCGACAGCCAGGGCCGCAGCAGCGCCGCCGCTTCGTCGTGCCGGGCCATGACGACGCTGTCGTACTTCATGTTGCCGGTGACGCAGACGCGCGCCGGATCGACGCCCAGGTCGAGCAGCCGCTTCTGGTAGGCGCGATCCTGCACGCAGTAGCGGGCGATCAGGTCGAGCTGCGGCAGCAGGCCGCGCGCCAGGCGATAGCCCTTGAACGTGCGCTCGCTGATGCGGCCGTTGATGACCGCGACCGGGATGTCGCGGCTGCGCGCGGCCTGCAGGAAGTTCGGCCAGATCTCGAGCTCCATCAGCAGCACGCAGCGCGGCCGGATGCGATCGAGTGCCCTGCCCGGGAAGTTGGCGAAGTCGAGCGGGTAGAAGACGACCGGCAGGTCCTTGTACTCCTGCCGCGCCACGATGTGGCCGTTCGGCGTCGTCGCCGACACCAGCAGCTGCAGGTCCGGGCGCTGCCGCCGCAGCTGCGCGATGAAGTTGCTGGCCGCCTTCACCTCGCCGACCGAGACGCCGTGGATCCACACCACCGGGGCGTCGCCGCGGAGGCGCGGCACGAAGCCCATGCGTTCGCGCAGGCTCGGCCGCGGCCGTTTGTCGAACAGCGCGCGCCACAACAGCACCGGGCTGTAGAGCAGGAACGCCAGCACGAACAACGGCTGGTACAGGCCCATCGTCAGCCAGCCGCGCATGCCACTGCGCGGCAACGGCAACGTGTTCGGCGCTGGCTCGCGGGTCGCCATCAGGCCAGGCCCCGCATCAGTCGAACGCCGGCGCGCAGCACTTCTTGTACTTCAGCCCCGAACCGCACGGGCAGCTGTCGTTGCGCCCCGGCTTCTGGCCACCGGGGGCCGCGGCGGCGGCCGGCGGCGGCGTCGGCCGCGGCGGCATCATCGGGGCGAGG
>ERZ1066117.338-NODE-338-length-40793-cov-11.415042_pt1 | contig 40793 bp, 24 predicted proteins | sample MGYA00382764_ERZ1066117 | MGnify/ENA primary metagenome ERZ1066117 (study PRJEB33369, sample SAMEA5778347) | biofilm metagenome | biome: Industrial cooling water; feature: Water cooling tower basin; material: Biofilm | place: United Arab Emirates | collected...
GTCGCAGAATTCCCGCGAATCCACCGCAGCACCAACAACCAAGGGATCAGTTCCGAGCGGCCGCGGGCGCTCGCCCGTGACCGCGGATGCCCCACCTGCCTCGGCGCCGACAGGTCGTGCGCGAGCTGCGCTCGGGTTGGCCGCGGGCGGGAGGGGATCTGCGAAGCCTCGGCGTGGCCGCATGCTCGCAGAGAGACCGGATCATGGTCTCTCCTCTGCCTCTGGCGCAGCTCGCTCTCAACGCAGCTTGCGCATTGCCTGATCGAGGTCGGCGATCAGGTCCTCCGGCTCTTCGATGCCGACGCTGAGTCGGATCAGGCCGTCCTGCAGGCCGCTGCGGCGGCGCTCCTCCGCCGGGATCGACGCGTGCGTCATCGACGCCGGATGGTCGACCAGGCTCTCGACGCCGCCGAGGCTCTCGGCGAGCGAGAACACGCCGAACGACGAGCAGACCTTCTTCGCCTGGGCGACGGTCGCCTTCAGCTCGACCGACACCATGCCGCCGCCGGCGCGCATCTGCTTCTTGGCGACCGCGTGGTTCGGGTGGCTCGGCAATCCCGGGTAGTAGACGCGGTCGACGCGCGGATGTGCCTCCAGCCACTTCGCCACCTGCAAGGCGTTGCTGCAGTGGCGATCCATGCGCACGTGCAGCGTCTTCGTGCCGCGCAGCACGAGGAAGCAGTCCATCGGGCCCGGGGTGCCGCCGCAGCTGTTCTGGAAGTGGGCGAGCCGCTTGTGCAGCGCTTCGTCGTCGCTGACGAGCACGCCGCCGACGACGTCGCTGTGGCCGCCCAAGTACTTCGTCGTCGAGTGCACGACGATGTCGCACCCGAGCGCCAGTGGATTCTGCAGGTAGGGCGTCGCGAACGTGTTGTCGGCGAGCGTCAGCAGCCCGCGCTTCTTGCAGATCTTGGCGATGGCGGCGAGATCGCAGCAGCGCAACAGCGGGTTGGTCGGCGTCTCCAGCATCACCAGCTTGGTGGTGGGGCGGAACGCGCCCTCGAGCTGCTTGTGGTCGGTCAGGTCGACGAAGGTCGTCTCGATGCCGAACTTGGCGTAGAGGGTCCGCAGGATGCGGTAGGTGCCGCCGTAGAGATCGTTGCCGGCGACGACGTGGTCGCCCGACTGCAGCAGGTTCAGCACGCAGTGGATCGCGGCCATGCCACTGGCGAAGCCGAGTCCGAAGCGTCCGCCTTCGAGGGCCGCCAGGTTCTGCTCCAACGCCGTGCGCGTCGGATTGTGGGACCGCGAGTAGTCGTAGCCCTTGGTCTTGGCCGGCGCCTCCTGCACGTAGGTGCTGGTCATGTAGACCGGCGTCATGATGGCTCCGGTGGTGGGGTCGGGCGTCTGGCCGGCATGGATCGCCTTGGTGCCAAAGCCCACGGTGCGTTCGCTCTTCATCGGGCCACGGAGTTTACATCGACGCCGCTGCCGGCAACATGTTCGGCCCGATGGCATCCGCTGCTCCTTCGCGCCCCTTCGACCTCGATGCGCTCGAGTTCCATGTCGTGCGCAACATGCTGACGGCGCGCCTGGCGACGCCGGTCGGTGGCTCGGCGGTCGACGAACTCGCGCCGGCGGCGACGCATGCCGAGGCGGTCGACCGGCTCGCCGCGACCCGCGAGCTCGCGGCGCGCCTCGCGGAGCGCTCCGAGCTGCCGTTGTCCGGAGCCATCGACGTGCGCTCCTGGTTGGCCTCGTTCCATGCTGGCGAACACGTGCTGCAGGCGCGCGACCTGGCCGACTTGAAGCGGCTGCTGCGGGCGGGGCATCGTTGCCGGATCTGGTTTCGCGCCGCGTCGGGGGCGCTGCAACGCATGGCGAGCGAAGTGCCAGACCTCGGGGACCTGGTCGACGAGCTCGAGCTCCTGGTCGACGATCGCGGCGAAGTGCTCGACTCGGCGTCGCCGAAGCTGGCGTCGGTGCGGGCGCAGATCGAGGTGGCGAAGCTCGCGGTCGACACCACGATGGCGGCGGTTCTGGCCAACGCCGAGGTGCGCAAGTGCCTGCAGTCGGGCGAGCCCGCCTGGCGGCATGGGCGGCCGCTGCTGCAGGTGAAGGCCGAGTTCCGGGGGCGCGTGCAGGGCGTGCTGCACGATCGCAGTGCTTCTGGTGCCACGTTGTTCATCGAGCCCGAGGCCGTCGTCGACGCCGCCAACCGGTTGTCCGACGCGCAGGCCGCCGAGCATCGCGAGATCAACGTCGTGCTCGCCGATGCCGGGCGAGGACTGCGGCGCTACGCGCGCGAGATCGACGTCTGCGTGGCGTTCGTCGCGGCGGCCGACCTGCTGCAGGCCAAGGCTCGTCTGGTGCGAGAACTGGGCTTCGTGGTGCCGGACGTCGTCGCCGACGGCCCGTTGCGGTTGCACGGGGCTCGGCATCCGCTGCTGCTGCAGCGCGGGGACGGCATCGTGCCGTTGGACGTGGCGCTCGGGGATCCGCACCACCTGCTGGTGGTCACCGGTCCGAACACCGGCGGCAAGACCGTGGTCCTGAAGACCATCGGCCTGCTGGCGTGCATGGCGGTCAGCGGCCTGCCGATCCCGGCGGACGTCGGCGCCCAGGTGCCGTTCTTCACGGCGGTGCAGGTCGACATCGGCGACGAGCAGGCGATCACCCAGAACCTGTCGACCTTCAGTTCGCACGTGCAGCGGATCGCGCGGTGCCTCCGCCACGCGTCGCCGACGTCTCTCGTGCTGCTCGACGAACTGGGGGCGGGCACCGACCCGGAGGAGGGTGGGGTGCTGGGCTACGCGGTGCTGGAGCAGCTGCTGGTGGCGCGGGCGTTCGCCGTGGTCACGACCCACCTCGGCCGCTTGAAGGACTTCGCCTACCAGCACAAGGGGGCCGAGAATGGTTCGATGGCCTTCGACGGCGCCACGCTGCGGCCGCTGTACCGGCTCGACCTGGGCATCCCCGGCAACAGCCATGCGCTGGACATCGCCAGCCGAGTCGGCATGCCCGAGGTGGTGGTGGCGCGCGCCCGTGCGCTGCTCGGCGTCCGCGACCACACGCTCGACCACCTGATCGAGCGCGTGCAGGTCGCGCGCCAGGATGCCGAGGCCGACCGCCGGCGAACCGCCGACATGTCGCGCGCCGTCGAGCAGAAGCAGGCGGCCCTGAGCGAGCGCATGGCCGATGCCGTCCGCAAGGAGGCGTGGCTGCAGGAGGAGGCCGACGGGGTGGTCGAGGCGGAGTTGCGGCGGGTGCAGGCCGCCTTGGCGGAGCCGTTGGCAGCGCTGGCCAACGCGCCGGCGCCACACGGCGAGCGCGCCCGTTCCTTGCGCACGTTGGTCGCCGGGCTCCTGAAGCAGGCTGCGCTGCACCGGCGTCGCATGGCGTTCTGCAACGGCCTGAAGAAGGGGGACCAGGTGTTCCTGCCGCGGTGGCGCCGCCTGTGCGTGGTCCACAAGGTCGACAAGGTCCGCGAGATGCTGACCGTCGACTACGGCAACGTGAAGATGGAGGTGCCGTTCGAGGACGCCTCCTGGCTGCAGCCCCTGGGCAGCTGAGTCCGGTTGCCAACGCGAACTTGCGGTCGAGGGGGTTGTTGCTACGCTGCCCCGCGCTGGGCCTCTACCCGTCGGGCGCAGCGGAGATCTTCCGTGCCAACGGTCTTGATCGCGGACAACGACACCGAGGTGAGCTCCCTGCTCGCGGACGTGTTGATGCGCAGCGGCATGAGCGTGCAGTGTTGCTTCGATGGCGAGGCGGCATGCGCCTTGGCCCGCGCGCCGGAAGTCCGGGTGCTGGTTTGCGACCTGGACATGCCCCGCGCCTCCGGGGTCGAGGTGGTGGAGTCCTTGCGTGGGCTCGCGAGCCCGCCCGCGGTGGTGGTCGTCTCCGGCTACATGGATCCAGCGGTCGAGTCGCGGCTCGCGGCCTTGCCGTTCGTGCGCGAGGTGCTGAGGAAGCCGTTCGACCTGCTCGTCTTCGCGCGTCGGGTCGCCGAGCTCGCTGGGCTGGCGGGTGCCGCGGCCACCGAGGCGTGACGCCGGCGTGGAAAATCCCGAAGCGACCTTGATCTCGGAGGGGTCGTCGTTATCCTCCTTCGTCCTTTCTGCAGCAGCTAGCTCGCTAGCGTAGCTCAACTGGTAGAGCACCTGATTTGTAATCTGGAGGTTGTGGGTTCAAGTCCCATCGCTAGCTCCAGATCGGTCGGTGCCCTGCGGTGGCTACCGGTGGATGGCTGCAGGAGAGGAACGCGCGCACGGCAACGTCGGGCGGATACCAAAGTGGCCAAATGGATCAGACTGTAAATCTGACGGCTCTGCCTTCGCAGGTTCGAATCCTGCTCCGCCCACCAAGTCTTCCGTCTGGCCGCTAGGGCCTGGCGGCGGGCGCGTGAAGTGACAATTCGTTTCTCCTGTCGTCAGCGCCAGCTGCCCGAGTTGGCTTCTGGCGGCTGGGGGCGGGATCCAGCTGTGCGGGTGTAGCTCAATGGTAGAGCTCCAGCCTTCCAAGCTGGTGGTGAGGGTTCGATTCCCTTCACCCGCTCCAGGTCGTTCCATCGTTCTTTCTTCGCGGTCGTTCTTTCTTTCCGAACAGCGTCTGCTGCTATAGCTCAGCTGGTAGAGCACCTCCTTGGTAAGGAGGAGGTCGTGGGTTCAAGTCCCGCTAGCAGCTCCATCTTCTGTCCCTCTGTCGGGGCCCGCGCGGACCCCTCCGAATTCGAGATCCCATGGCCAAGGATGTTTTCACGAGAACCAAGCCCCACGTGAACGTGGGGACGATCGGGCACGTTGCCCACGGCAAGACCACGACGACGGCGGCCATCACCTATACGCTCGCCTCGGTCGGTATGGCGAAGTACAAGGAGTACGCCGCGGTCGCCAAGGGCGGCACGGTCCGCGATGCCACTCGCGTCGTCACGATCTCGGCGGCGCACGTCGAATACGAGACGAAGAACCGCCACTACGCCCACGTCGACTGCCCCGGCCACGCCGACTACGTGAAGAACATGATCACGGGCGCGGCGCAGATGGACGGCGCGATCCTCGTGGTCGCGGCGGACGACGGCCCGATGCCGCAGACCAAGGAGCACGTTCTCCTGGCTCGCCAGGTCGGTGTGCCGGCGATCGTCTGCTACCTCAACAAGTGCGACCTCGTCGACGATCCGGAGCTGCTGGATCTGGTCGAGATGGAGATCCGCGAGCTGCTCAACAAGTACGACTACCCCGGTGACACGGCGAAGGTCGTGCGCGGCGCGTCGTTCAAGGCCCTCCAGACCACGACGCCGGGCCCGAACAACCCGGACAGCAAGTGCATCTTCGACCTGATGGACGCGATCGACGCGGCCATTCCGGAGCCGAAGCGTGAGATCGACAAGACGTTCCTGATGCCGATCGAGGACGTGTTCTCGATCGAAGGTCGCGGCACCGTGGCCACCGGCCGCGTCGAGCGCGGTCGCGTCAAGGTCGGCGAGACGGTCGAGATCGTCGGCATCCGTGAGACGCGTGACACGACCGTCACCGGCGTCGAGATGTTCCAGAAGACGCTGGACGAAGGCATCGCCGGCGACAACGTCGGTCTGTTGCTCCGTGGCCTCAAGAAGGAGGACATCGAGCGCGGCATGGTGCTCGCGGCCAAGAAGACCGTGACCCCGCACACCAAGTTCGAAGCGCAGGTCTACGCGCTGACGAAGGAGGAAGGCGGTCGTCACACGCCGTTCATGAACGGCTACCGCCCGCAGTTCTACTTCCGCACGACGGACGTGACCGGCACCGCGAAGCTCAAGGGCGCCGAGATGTGCATGCCTGGCGACAACGTCGAGATCGAGGTCGAGCTGATCACCCCGATCGCGATGGACGAGCACCAGCGCTTCGCCATTCGCGAAGGTGGCCGCACCGTCGGCGCCGGTCGTGTGACGAAGATCATCGCCTGACCCAGGCGTCACTCGGGCGCGCCTCGGTCCACTGGGCTGGCGCGACCGACACCGCGAAAGATGGCTTGTCAGATCTTCGCGGTTGCACAGGGCAGTAGCTCAATTGGTAGAGCTGTCGATTCCAAATCGACGGGTTGAGGGTTCGAGTCCTTCCTGCCCTGCCATTTCGATCGCTGCGGCGATCGCATGATCGAGCATCGCTCGCACGCTGCGGCAACGCCGGAGCGTGCGGGGTGCGCAAGCGGGCCATGGCGCTTCGGTGCTGTGGCCCGTAGTGTTTCGTCTCGTAGGTGTGGTGGCAGGGTGCGCTGCCACACTTCGCTGGTGGCCAGCCTCGGCGAGGACGGCCAGGAGCTTGGAACGTGAGCTATCGCAAGGAACACGGAATCTACGCGCGGATGTTCGCCTTCTGGGCGATCTTCCTGCTGGTCGCCTACGGCTGTTTCCACGGCGGAGGCTTGGTCGACACGCTCAACCGATGGATGGGAGACGGCGACAAGGAACTGGTCGCCTCGTTCCCGCTCGTGAAGACGCTGCGCGTCTCCACCTGCATCGCGGCGGGGTTCTTGTTGGTCATGGCCTTCGTGATCCACGCGGTCCTGAACCGGCCCCGTATCGCCGATGCGCTGATCGACACCGAGAACGAGATGGTCAAAGTGACGTGGCCCACTTGGCAGGAAGCTTGGCAGGGGACCGTCGCCGTCGCGGTGATGGTCTTCGTGCTGTTCGTGTTCCTGACGGTCGCTGACCTGGGTCTCGTTGCCTTGCTCCAGTCCTTGCTCGGAGGGGGTGCTTGATGGCTCTCGACTGGTACTTCTTGCGCGTTCAGGTCAACCGCGAGGATCGCATTCGCGAGAACATGGTGCGTCGGCTCAAGCAGGCCGGCATCGAGCAGCTCGTTCCGCAGATCGTGGTCCCGATCGAGATCATCGCCGACCACAGGCAGGGCAAGAAGATCGTCAAGAAGAAGAAGCTCTACCCTGGCTACTTGATGGTCCAGATGGAGCTTTCGGACTCGGTCTGGTTCGTGTTGCGGGAGACCCCGGGCTTCGGCGACTTCGTCGGTGGCCAAGCGCAGCCGACCCCGGCTCGATCCGAGGACGTCGAGAAGGTGCTCGCCCACATGGACGCGAGCAAGGACCAGCCCAAGGTCGCCATCTCCTTCAAGAAGGGCGACCGCGTGAAGATCAAGACGGGGGCCTTCGAGAACACCGATGCGGTGGTCGAGGAAGTGCACCCTGACAAGGGGACTCTGGACGTCTCGGTGAACTTCTTCGGTCGCCCGACTCCGATGTCGCTCGGATATTGGGAAGTGGAGTTGATTTAACCGTCGCGATCTGGTTGAATCTTCGCCCCCTGAACGCGCCTAGCCTCCCTGGCTAGGTGCTCCCGCCGCAAGGTGGGCTCCTCGAGTGGGAGGGTGCTGCTCCGGCAGCATCCGTCATGACCGCTGAGAGAATGACATGGCCAAGGAAGTAACCGCACTCGTGAAGCTGCAGTGCCCGGCTGGGCAGGCGACGCCTGCTCCGCCCGTCGGTCCTGCGCTCGGTCAGCACGGCATCAACATCGGGCAGTTCGTCAAGCAGTTCAACGACGAGACTCGTGCCCAGGCCGGCTTGATCATTCCCGTCATCATCACGGTCTACAAGGATCGCACCTTCAGCCTCCAGTACAAGTCGCCGCCGGCGGCCGTGCTGCTGAAGCGTGCCGCGAAGATCGCGACCGCCGCGGGGGCCCCCGGCAGCCAGGTGGCTGGTCAGGTCACCAAGGCGCAGGTTCGCGAGGTCGCGCAGCTGAAGATGAAGGACCTCAACACCACGGACGTCGCCGCCGCGATGCGCATGGTGGAGGGCACGGCCCGCTCGTGCGGGATTCGCGTCGTCGACTGAACTTCCAGAGGCACGAGTCGTCCGGGCTGTTCACGGCTCGGTGCTATGTGCCCGCCGTCAACTCAACAGGATTCCATTCATGGCTCGCAAGCGCAGCCGTCGCTACCAAAAGGCCGCCGCGAAGGTGGACCGCAGCAAGCGTTATCCCGTGGTCGAAGGGATGACGCTGATCAAGTCCCTGGCGACCGCCAAGTTCGACGAAGCGGTCGACGTCGCGGTGTGCATCGGCATCGACGCGAAGAAGACCGACCAGCTCGTTCGCGGTTCGGTCAGCCTGCCGAAGGGCACCGGCAAGTCGGTCAAGATCGCCGTCTTCGCCGAAGGTGCCAAGGCGCAGGAGGCCCTCGCTGCCGGCGCCGACTTCGTCGGTTCGGCCGATCTCGCGGACAAGATCGAGAAGGGCTTCACCGACTTCGACATGACCATCGCCTCGCCCGACATGATGAAGTATGTCGGCAAGCTTGGTAAGGTCCTCGGCCCGCAAGGCAAGATGCCGTCGCCCAAGGCTGGCACCGTGACTCCGAACGTCGCTGCGGCGGTGAAGGAGTTCAAGGCTGGCAAGATCGAGTTCCGCACGGATGCGGGCGCGAACGTGCACGCCGCGATCGGCAAGAAGTCGTTCGGAGCCGAGGATCTCGCGGCCAACCTGGTCGCGTTCCTCGACCACCTCCGCACGCTGCGCCCGGCGCAGGCGAAGGGCGAGTTCATCCAGAAGGTCGTTGTTTCCACCTCGATGGGGCCGGGCGTCGCCCTCGCTGTCGAATAAGGAGCACGCATATGCCCAATCTAGTCAACCAGATCCTGCTGTCGGAGCTGCAGCGCGAGTTCCAGTCGATGGGCTCGTGTGTCGTCGTCGAGTTCGGCAAGCTGCTCCCGAAGCACGACATCGAGATTCGCGGCAAGCTGCGCGCGGCTGGCATTCGCTACCGTGTCGTTCGCAGCCGTCTGGCCAGCCGGGCGTTCGCCGGGCTGAAGCTGGACCTCAGCACCGCCCTCAAGGGTCGCTGTGGCATCGCCATCGCACAGAAGGAAGGCGCCATCCAGGCCGCCAAGATCCTGCGCGAGTGGATCAAGAAGACCAAGGACGCGCCTCTCACGATCAAGGGCGGTGTCGTCGAAGGTGCGGCGTATGTGGGCGCGGCGGCTGGCAGCATTGCCGACCTGCCCGATCGCAACACCGTCAACACGCAGATCGTCTCGGCCATGTCCGGTCCGGCGCGGTCGCTGGCAAGCTTGGTGAGCGCTGTGGCCGGTGGCCTGGCGCGCTGCATCCAAGCCAAGGTCGATGCCTCTTCGAAGGGCGCCGGCTGATCTCCCTAGTTCCTGCTTTCTGCATACCAACCACCAGAGGTCGTATCCGTCATGTCGGACAATGCAAACGTGGTTCTCGACGCTGAGCTCGAGGACATCTTCAAGAAGATCAATGACCTGAGCCTGGGCAAGGCTGCGCAACTCGTCAAGGCGATGGAGGCTCGCTGGGGTGTCTCGGCCGCCGCTCCGGTCGCTGCCGCTGCGGCGCCGGCCGCCGCTGCTGCCGCTCCTGTCGAGGAGAAGACGGAGTTCTCTGTCATCCTCAAGGATGGCGGTGCGAACAAGATCAACGTCATCAAGGTGGTCCGCGAGATCACTGGTCTCGGCCTGAAGGAGGCCAAGGCCCTCGTCGACGAAGCGCCGAAGCCCGTCAAGGAAGGCGTGAACAAGGACGAGGCCAACGAGATCAAGAAGAAGCTGACCGAGGCTGGCGCCACGGTCGACCTGAAGTAGTGCAGCGGACCTCTCAGGTCCGACTGATGCATCGACGAGCGACCAAGATCATCTTGTCGCGCTCGTCCGATGCCAACACGCCCCGATCCACCTTCGCGATTTGCGTTGCGAAGAGGTGACCGGGGCGTCTACGCTTCCACATTATCATGGGTTCGGATTTTGCAGCTAGCGTGCGCCCCATCCGGATTGCGCGCGTCTCGCTGACCCCGAATGGCCTCGAGGCTCTGCTCTCGCGATCGAGCTGAGCAGTGGACGAGTCCGAGCAACCGCGACGCAGCTTCCCTCACGACGCAGTATCGGCCCCTGACCGGGGCCCCAGGTGGAACAGCATGGAGACCGTTGTCTACGGGCGGTACAGGTCCGTTGCCGAGATCCCCGACCTCGTCGAAATGCAGACGAAGTCGTACCAGAGCTTCCTGCAGCCCGACACGGCGCCCAACCGGCGCAGGGTCGAGGGGCTGGAGGCGCTGCTCCGTGAGATCTTCCCGATCTACTCGTACGACAAGACCCTCTGCCTCGAGTATGTCAGCTACGAGCTGGGGCGCCCGCGCTACACGGTCGAGGAGTGCCGCAAGCTTCGTGTCACCTACGGCTATCCGTTCAAGATCCGCGTCCGCCTGGTGAAGGCGGAGCCAGTCGAGGAGGACATCTACCTCGGCGAGATCCCGATCATGATCGGTGGCGGTGAGTTCATCGTGAACGGCAGCGAGCGCGTCACGGTCAGCCAGCTGCACCGCTCGCCGGGCGTCGACTTCTCGGTCGAGCTGCACACCGGCGAGAAGAAGCTGCACTCGTGCTGGATCATCCCCGAGCGCGGCTCGTGGATCGAGCTGAACGTCACCAAGAAGGACGCCGTCGCGATCCGCATCGACCAGTCGGGCAAGTTCTCCTGCACGACGCTGTTGCGCGCGATGGACCAGAAGTACTCGACCGACGCCGCGATCCTGCGCGAGTTCTACGACGTCGAGAAGGTCAGCCGGAAGAAGACCGATCCCGAAGCCAAGTTCGCGAAGTCGCTGGTGGGCACCTACGCCGTCGGCGACATCGTGGACGCGGCCAGCGGCGATCCGTTCGTCCGCAGCGGCGAGGAAATCACGGAAGAAGCCGCTCGCGCGATCTCGGGTTCGGAGCTGCGCGATGTCGAGGTCCTGCGTGACCCCGAGGATTTCCTGATCCTCAACACGCTGCGCGAGGACACGACCAACAGCCACGAAGAGGCCCTGCTCAAGATCTACCAGCGCCTCCGCCCAGGCAATCCGCCGCAGATCGAGAAGGCGCGCGAGCTCTTCCACGAGAAGTTCTTCGACGAAACCCGCTACCGCCTCGGCCGCGTGGGACGCTTCCGTCTGAACCGCAAGTTCGGCACGGAGACGCCCGAAACCCAGCAGACGCTCGGCGCCGCCGACTTCGTGCAGGCGATCAAGTACATCTTGTCGCTGCGCGCGGGCGAGGGTGAGATCGACGACATCGACCACCTGGGCAACCGCCGCGTGCGCACGATCCAGGAGCTGGCCGGCGACGAGTTCCGCAAGGGGTTCCTGAAGCTGCGCCGCACGGCGCAGGAGCGCATGAACCTCGAGAACGTCGACACGGTGACGCCTCGAAACCTGATCAACAGCAAGACCTTCTCGTCCGCAATCGAATACTTCTTCGCGCGCGGTGAGCTGAGCCAGGTCGTCGACCAGACCAATCCGCTTTCACAGTTGGCGCACGAGCGCCGTCTGTCCGCGCTCGGTCCGGGTGGTCTGAACCGCAAGCGCGCCGGCTTCGAAGTGCGCGACGTGCACATCTCGCACTACGGGCGACTTTGCCCGATCGAGACCCCGGAAGGCACGAACATCGGCCTGATCTCGAGCCTTGCGATCTACAGCTCCCTGGACGACTACGGGTTCCTCACCACGCCCTATGTCGTCGTGAAGAACGGCAAGGTTACCGACGAAGTGGTCCGCCTGCGCGCCGACCAGGAGAACAATGCCACGCTGGCCCCGGCAGACACCGAGGTCGACAAGAACGGCAAGTTCCTCGCGGACGAGCAGGGCCGCATCATCGCTCGCGTCAAGGGCGATCCGGCGCTCGTCGACGTCAAGGACGTCCACTACATGGACGTCAGCACGAAGCAGGTGGTGGGCGTCTCCGCTTCGCTGATTCCGTTCCTCGAGCACGACGACGCCAACCGAGCGCTGATGGGTTCGAACATGCAGCGGCAGGCGGTTCCGCTGCTCATCACCGACGCCCCGGTCGTGCAGACCGGCATGGAAGAGGTCGTCGCTCGCAACTCGAGCATGGTCGTGCGGGCCCGCAAGGGTGGCACGGTCAGCGCCGTCGATGCGACCCGCATCGTGATCGGCGACGACGTCTACAAGCTGCGCAAGTACGAAGCCCTCAACGAGCGCACCTGCCAGAACCAGACCCCGATCGTGAAGCTCGGGCAGAAGGTCAAGGCTGGTGAGGTCATCGCCGACGGTGCGGCGACCAAGCTCGGCGTGCTGGCTCTCGGCAGGAACGTGACCGTCGCGTTCATGCCGTGGGACGGCTACAACTACGAAGACGCGATCCTGCTCAGCGAAAACCTCGTCAAGGACGACGTCTACACGTCGATTCACATCGACGAGTTCGAGATCGAGATCCGCGAGACGAAGCTGGGCCGCGAGGAGTTCTCCCGCGACATCCCGAACGTCTCCGAGAAGGCTCTCCGTCACCTCGACGAGAGCGGCATCGTGCGGGTCGGCACCCGCGTGAAGCCCGGAGACATCCTGGTCGGCAAGGTCGCCCCGAAGAGCAAGAGCGAGCTGACGCCGGAAGAGAAGTTGCTGCACGCGATCTTCGGTCGCGCCGGTGAGGACGTGAAGAACGCCTCGCTCGAAGTGCCGACCGGCGTCGAGGGCATCGTGATCGGTGCCGAGAAGTACAGCCGCAAGGTGAACCTGACCGAGAACGAGCGCACGCGCAACCTGGAGGAGATCAAGAACGCCGAGATCGAGTTCTTGAAGCAGTTCCGGGCCAGCACGAAGCGCCTGCTCGAAAGCGCCAAGGAGATCCTGGGCGCAGCCGTCACCAGTGCCGACGGCAAGAAGCTCGGCGTCAACGAGGAGATGCTGATCCTCGACCTCCGCACGATCCGCGATCGGGTTCGTCAGGTTGCGGAGGAATCGACCGATGCCAAGCAGCGGGCGGCGCTGATGCAGGTCCTGCAAGAGTTCGGCGAACGCGTCGAGGAGTCGGAGGCCGACAAGAACAAGTTGGTGAACCGCCTGTCGCGTGGTGACGAGCTGCCGCAGGGCGTGCTGGAGATGGTCAAGGTCTACGTGTCGACCAAGCGCCGCATCTCGGTCGGCGACAAGATGGCTGGTCGCCACGGAAACAAGGGCGTGATCAGCAAGATCCTGCCCTGCGAAGACATGCCGTTCCTCGCGGATGGCACGCCAGTCGACATCGTGCTGAATCCGCTCGGTGTGCCGAGCCGCATGAACGTCGGCCAGATCCTCGAGACGCACCTCGGCTGGGCGGCCCGGAAGCTCGGTTGGCAGGTGCAGTCACCCGTGTTCGACGGCGCCAGCGAAGCCGACATCGAAGCCGCCTTGCAGAAGGCGGGCTTCGCCAAGGACGGCAAGTCGATCCTGTTCGACGGCCGCACCGGCGAGCAGTTCACGCAGCGTGTCACCGTCGGCACGCTCTACATGCTGAAGTTGCACCACCTCGTCGACGACAAGGTCCACGCTCGCGCGACCGGACCCTACTCGCTGATCACGCAACAGCCGCTCGGTGGCAAGGCTCGTTTCGGTGGCCAGCGCTTCGGCGAGATGGAAGTGTGGGCACTGGAGGCCTACGGCGCGGCCAACATCCTGCAGGAACTCCTGACCGTGAAGTCGGACGACGTCGACGGCCGCACGAAGATCTACGAGGCGATGGTCAAGAACGAGAACATCCTCGAGCCGGGCACGCCGGTGTCCTTCGGTGTGTTGTGCAACGAGATCAAGGGCCTCGGCCTGAACATCGAGCTGCACAAGCGTGGTGCAGCGGAGCAGGTGATGCCCGGCTGACCGGCATCGGTTCCGTTCGTCTTCCCCAGCATTCCCCTAGCGATTCCCGCCGGACCGGTCGACGACTGGCTCCGGCCCACTGAACAGGCGGCGCACGATGGTCGAGCCCATCTACGACAAGATCAACGACTACGCTTCGGTCACGATTCGGCTGGCCTCGCCCGAGGACATCCGGACCTGGTCGTTCGGCGAGGTCAAGAAGCCGGAGACGATCAACTACCGCACGTACCGTCCGGAGCGCGACGGCCTCTTCTGCGAGCGCATCTTCGGTCCGGAGAAGGACTGGGAGTGCTCGTGCGGCAAGTACAAGGGCATCAAGCACAAGAACATCACCTGCGACAAGTGCGGCGTGATGATCACCCACAGCCGCGTGCGTCGGCGTCGGATGGGCCACATCAACCTGGCCGCCCCGGTCGCGCACATCTGGTTCTTCAAGGCGATGCCGTCCCGTCTGGGCACGCTGCTCGGCTTGAAGACTGCCAGCCTGGAGAAGGTCATCTACTTCCAGGACTACATCGTCATCGAGCCGGGTGACACGCCGCTGAAGGCGCAACAGCTGCTGTCGGAGGATGAGTTCCGTCAGGCCCGTCAGAAGTACGGCATGGGGTTCCAGGCCGGGATGGGGGCCGAGGCGATCCGCGAACTCCTCCGTCGCCTCGACCTGCCGACGCTCAGCGAGACGCTGCGCGAAGACCTGAAGCGCACCGAGTCGAAGCAGAAGATCAAGGACATCATCAAGCGGCTGAAGACCGTCGAGATGCTCCGCGACTCGGGCAACAAGGCCGAGTGGATGATCCTCGACGCGATCCCGGTGATTCCGCCGGATCTGCGTCCGCTGGTTCCGCTCGACAGCGGCAACTTCGCGACGTCGGACCTCAACGATCTCTATCGCCGGCTGATCAACCGCAACAACCGGTTGAAGAAGCTGCTCGACCTCAACGCCCCCGAGGTCATCATTCGCAACGAGAAGCGAATGCTGCAGCAGTCGGTCGACGCGCTGTTCGACAACAACCGCTGCCGTCGGCCGGTGCTCGGCTCGAGCAACCGTCCGCTGAAGTCGCTGACGGACATGATCAAGGGCAAGCAGGGTCGCTTCCGCGAGAACCTGCTCGGCAAGCGCGTCGACTATTCGGCGCGCTCGGTCATCGTCGTCGGCCCCGACCTGAAGCTGCACCAGTGCGGTCTGCCCAAGGTCATCGCCCTCGAGCTGTTCCAGCCGTTCATCATCCGGCGCCTGAAGGAGCTGGGCCACGCCGACACGATCAAGTCGGCCAAGAAGATGCTGGAGCGCAAGGACGAGGAGGTCTGGGACATCCTCGAAGAGGTGATCCAGAACCACCCGGTGCTGCTCAACCGCGCGCCGACGCTGCACCGCGTCGGCATCCAGGCTTTCGAGCCGGTCCTGGTCGAAGGCAACGCGATCCGCATCCACCCGCTCGTCTGCTCGGGCTTCAACGCCGACTTCGACGGCGACCAGATGGCAGTGCACTTGCCGCTGTCGTTCGAGGCGCAGATCGAAGCGTCGACGCTGATGCTGTCGACGAACAACATCTTCTCGCCGGCGCACGGTGGTCCGATCATCGCACCGAACCAGGACATCGTCCTCGGCTGCTACTGGCAGAGCCTTGCTCGCCCGGGCGAGCTTGGCGAGGGCAAGCTGTTCGCCAGCCGTGACGAAGTGTGGATGGCCTACTCGATGGGCAAGATCCACATCCACGCGAAGATCAAGGTGCAGTTCGCGGCCGGATTGGAGATCCGCAACCAGGGCAACACCGTCAAGACCGACGGCAAGACCCCGGTGGAGACCACCGCGGGTCGCATCATGTTCAACGAGATCCTCGAAATGGGGATGCCGTTCTACAACCACGACCTCGACAAGAAGGGCCTGGCGAACATCATCGCCGATTGCCACCTCCTGCTCGGTCGCGATGCGACGCTGCGGCTGCTCGACAACCTGAAGGAGACGGGCTTCAAGGCGGCGACTCGCGCCGGTCTGTCCTTCGGCAAGGACGACATGGTCGTGCCGCCGGCGAAGGACAAGATCATCGCGCAGACGCAGAAGGACGTGGAGAAGATCCACGTCGCGCACCAGCGCGGCATCATCACCGAGGGCGAGCGCTACCTGAAGGTCATCGACGCGTGGACCCACGCGCGCGAGCGGATTGGCGAGGACATGCTGCACGAGCTGCGCAACGACACGCGCGACGGCAAGCTCTACGTCAACCCGATCTTCTGCATGGTCATGTCGAAGGCGCGTGGCTCGGTCGAGCAGATCCGTCAGCTCGCCGGCATGCGTGGCCTGATGGCGAAGCCGTCCGGCAAGATCATCGAGCAGCCGATCAAGGCCAACTTCCGCGAAGGCCTGCGAGTGCTTGAGTACTTCTCGTCGACGCACGGCGCCCGCAAGGGCCTGGCCGACACGGCGCTCAAGACCGCCGACTCGGGTTACCTGACCCGCAAGCTGGCCGACGTCGCGCAAAACGTCGTCATCGGCTTCGACGACTGCGGCACCGAGAACGGTGTCGACAAGGGCACCGTCTACCAGGGTGACAAGGTCGCAGTGTCCTTCGTCGACGCGGTCCGCGGTCGCGTCGCGTTGCGCGCGGTGGTGGACCCGATGACCGAAGAAGTCATCGTCGACAAGAACCAGCTGATCACCATCGACATCGCCAAGCGCATCGAGCGCGTGGTCAGCAGCGAGACGATGCGCGTGCGGTCGCCGCTCACCTGCGAGGCGCCGATCGGCATCTGCGCCCGTTGCTACGGCATGGACCTGTCGCGCAGCGCTCTGGCCGAGCCGGGGCTCGCGGTCGGCATCATCAGCGCCCAGTCGATCGGCGAGCCGGGCACGCAGTTGACGATGCGCACGTTCCACATCGGTGGCACCGCGTCGAAGAAGGTCGAAGAGTCCGAGATTCGCAACAAGCGCGCTGGTCGCGTGCAGTTCGCCAACCTGACGACGGTCGAGGTTCAGGCCGAAGAGGCCAAGGGCAAGGGCGCCACCCAGGTGATCGCCCTGAAGCGCAAGGGCGAGATCCTGCTGGTCGACGCCAAGGACCGTGAGCTGGAGCGTCACTCGGTGCCGCTCGGTGCCGTGGTGCACGTCGTCGAAGGGCAGGAGCTCAAGGAGCCGTCGGCCCTGTGCTCTTGGGACCCGCATCACAACCCGATCCTCGCTGAGGTGGGCGGCATCATCCGGTACGAGGACATCCTCGAGGGCAAGACGTTCCGCACCGAGCGCGACGCCGAGACGAAGGTCCAGCGCAAGGTGATGATCGAGCACAAGGGCGACTTGCACCCGCAGCTCATCATCGAGGACGAGAACGGCAATCGCCTTGCCATCAACCCGGTGCCCGAGAAGGCCTACATCGAGGTCGAGAACGGCCAGCGCGTCACGGCAGGCATGCTGCTCGCCAAGACCCCGCGTGAGATCCAGGGAACCCAGGACATCACCGGTGGTCTGCCGCGCGTCACCGAGCTGTTCGAAGCTCGGCGTCCCAAGGATCCGGCCGTGCTGTCGGAGATCGACGGCATGGTCGAGCTCGGCGACAAGCGTCGCGGCAAGCGCACGATCATCGTCAAGGGCGAAGGTGGCGTGGACCGTGAGCACCTGGTGCCGCAGGGCAAGAACCTGCGTGTGCACCGTGGTGACCACGTGCGCGCCGGCGAGGCTTTGGTCGACGGTCCGCTCGTCCCACACGACATCCTGGCGATCCAGGGCGAGACGTCGGTGCAGAACTACCTGCTGCGCGAAGTCCAGACGGTGTATCGCGCCCAGGGTGTGAGCATCGACGACAAGCACATCGAGGTCATCCTGGGCCAGATGATGCGCAAGGTGCAGGTGGACGATCCAGGTGACAGCGACTTCCTGCCTGGCGCCGTGGTGGACAAGTTCCGCTTCCGCGATGTCAACGCCCAGATGCGCAGCCAGCGCAAGAAGCCGGCGACCTCGTCGCCGCTGCTGCTGGGCATCACCAAGGCGTCGCTGCAGTCGGACTCGTTCATCAGCGCGGCGTCCTTCCAGGAAACCACCAAGGTCCTGACGGAAGCGGCTCTGGCTGGCAAGCGCGACGAACTCGTCGGCCTCAAGGAGAACGTCATCCTCGGGCACCTCGTGCCCACCGGCACGGGCTTCCGCAACTACCAGAAGACGCGCGTCCGCAAGAACGTGGACCTGCAAGCTGCCGCCGAAGAAATCGGTCGCCTGAGCCGGCAGGGCTTCGTCGACCAGGGCGGTCCGGTGATCCGCCTCGAGGGCATCGACCCGCCGCCTCCGAACCAGGAGGCTGGCAAGGCCTGAGCTTGCCAAGTCGCAACCCCGCATGGCATCCGCCAAGGCGGGGTTGCATTCCGAAGATCATTCTCTATCCTGTCCACCCCTGAAATCTCGGTCCGCGTAGACGCATGCCCACGATCAACCAGCTCATCCGCAAGGGTCGGAAGAAGATCAAGTACAAGAGCAAGTCGCCGATCCTCGATGCCTGCCCGCAGAAGCGTGGTGTGTGTCTCCAGGTCAAGACGATGACTCCGAAGAAGCCGAACTCGGCACTGCGCAAGATTGCGCGTGTGCGCCTGAGCAATGGCAAGGAGACCACCGTCTACATCCCGGGCGAAGGCCACAACCTGCAGGAGCACTCGATCGTCCTGATCCGCGGCGGCCGTGTGCGCGACCTCCCCGGTGTGCGCTACCACGTGCTCCGTGGTTGCCTCGACGCTTCGGGTGTCGAAAGCCGCCGTCGCAGCCGCAGCAAGTACGGCGCGAAGCGCCCGAAGAAGTGACCGTTCTCCCGCACCCCCGCACCGACCGCTAGCACGTCCTTCCGATGCCTCGCTCCTACAAGTCGACCGAAGTCTTCCTCAAGGGAGACCCCCGCTACAACAACAAGCTGGCCAGCAAGATCATCAACAAGATCATGCTGCAGGGCAAGAAGTCCACGGCGCAGCGCCTCTTCTACGAAGCGCTCGACACGGTGGTGAAGAAGGTCGAGGGCTCCGACCCGGTGGACGTGTTCTCGAAGGCGATCGAGAACATCAAGCCGCGCGTCGAAGTCCGCAGCAAGCGCGTCGGTGGTGCGACCTACCAGGTCCCCCGCGAAGTCAACAAGCGTCGCCAACAGAGCCTGGCGATTCGCTGGCTGGTCGATGCCGCGCGCAGCAAGCGTGGCAAGCCGCTCGCCAAGTCGTTGGCGGAAGAGATCTTCGACGCGTTCAACAATCAGGGCGCCGCGGTGACCAAGAAGGAAAACGTGCACAAGATGGCTGAGGCGAATAGCGCCTACAGCCACTTCGCATGGTGATTCCCTTCGCATGGTGATTCGCCTCGTCGCCTGACCCAGCTCGCGAGCTCGGCCCGGCGTGCCGCTACCGGTCGGTGCATTGGATATGGCCTCTACCGCCAAGGTTGAGGCCGTTTTCGTTTTCGGGCCACGGTTCGCTCTGGAGCCATCGTCTCGTTTCGGGACTGCAGTCGTTTCGGGACTGCAGGGCTCGATAGCCGGTGGTGGACCGTTCGCAAAGGGGCGAGATGTTGGCTCGGCGCCTCGTCCCCTGCCTCCGGTCGGTGGAATAGCGCTGGCAGGATCGCCGTCCATCTTCTGTGGTTGCCATTTTGCCGCCGAGCGCTTTTCTTCGCGCCCAGCGGACCTACGCTCGGACAACGCGATGAAGCTGCCCATACCTCTGCTCCTGCACCTGTCCTCCGTCGGGATGCTGGCCTTCGTTGGCTTCACGGTCAAATCGATGGTCCCGCACTACCAGCAGGGGAGCCAGAACGAAGCGCAGCGCCTGGGAATCGAGGCTGCCAAGGACAAGTTGACCAACGGGCGCGCCCAGGGGCCGACCTCGGAGAGCTGGAACTACGGTGGTGCGAGTGCTGCTTGGTGGGCTGGGTTCGGCAAGGCGAACTTGATCGGCAAGCTGCCGCCGCCGCCGCCGGATGTCGCCAAGGGCCCGAACGGTGGATCGGACCAGCCGGAAGTGCCGAAGCAGGCTCCGCTGCGGCCGCTGGCTGAGGTCATCGAGTTGGTTTCCCTGGTCTACGACGGCAAGAGCGATGGCAAGGGCGGCACCAGCCACGTGATCCTGCGGTTCAAGCCCGACGTGCTCGTGGAGCCGCCAGAGTGGTGGGTTCGCGAGAACACGGTGGCCGTCGGCTCGGGGCCGAATCGGCTGATGGACAGCGTTCGTACGCCCGGACCGGGGCGCCCCAACACGCCGGCAACCACGGCACCAGGGACTGCGCGGCCGACCGGGAGCCCGAATCCGGCCCAGCCCGTGCGGCCAGGTGGTGCGCTGCCCGTCGGCAACAACTCCAGCGAGAAGGTCCAGCGCGTCTGGGTGCAAGACGACGGGGACCCGCGGCGCAGTTCGTTCCTTTGGACGGTCAAGTCGACCGATGGGCGCGAAGTGGGCAAGGTGCGCTTGGTGCGCGTCGCCTCCGACGCGCAGTCGGCGTTCTTCGTCCGCGAGTTGCCGCCGGCGAAGGCCGGCGAACCGCCGCAGGTGCAGCCGGAGGAGGAGCTGATCAAGACGTCGATGAACATCCCGCAGGAGGTGCTGGCGGAGATGCGGCGTCTCCAGGGGGGATCTGGGCGCATCGGGCAGGGCGGGCAAGGGTCTGGCCCTGCGCCTGCTGCCGCGAACGGTCAGTGGATCGACCAACCGATGACGTCGCGGGTCGGCAACCAGTTCAACATCGGCCGCGATGACGAGAAGCAGTTTCGCGAGCGCTCGGACGAACTGTTCGAGCGTCTGGACGTCGACACCTACGTGAGCAAGACCAGCAGCATGCGCGGGGTCTACGTGCGCAACGTCGAGCCCGAACTCGCGACCAAGTTCGGCGTCTCGACCGGCGACGTGCTGCTGGAGGTCAACGGGCGCAAGGTCGAGTCCAAGGCGCAGGCGATTCAGGCCGGCAAGGCGGACTACAACCGCGGTGTGCGGTCGTTCACCACCAAGTGGCTCACGTCCAGCGGCCAGGTGGTGGATCGCACCTACCAGGCCCCGGATCGCTGACCTCGCGGGCCGAACGCGTCGGCTGGCGCGGAGCCCAGGTTGCTGGCCAGCTTGCGCATGGGGGTGCATGCGCCGACATTGGATGGTCAGCGCCCAAGGCACCGCCACGGCGTGACCATGCAGTCGTGCTCGCATGAATCGATTGATCACCATCGACTGCGGGAACTCGACCATCGACGCCTACCAGCACGCCGACGGCGTGCGCAGCCGGTTCGACACCCGGGGCTCCGATGTCGAGGATCTCCGCCGACTGCTCGCTTCGTGCGGCGCGACGCGGTGTCTCGTCGCCAGTGTCAGTGACGTCGGCTTCTCGGTCTTGCAGCGGGCGCGCCCACCCGGCTTCGTGCCGTTCGAGTGCGCGGGAATCGACCTGCTGCCGCCGTTGCCGATCGACTACGACCCGCCCGGCTCGCTGGGCGTCGACCGGTGGGTCGGTGCGTTCGCGGCCTATCGAAGCCACGGCGCCTGCCTCGTCGTCGACTGTGGTTCGGCGACCACGTTCAACCTGGTCGATCCGGCTGGCGTCTTTCGAGGGGGCGCCATCGCGCCAGGGCTGCGGGCCTTCGTCGAGGGAATGCAGGCAGCGACCCCAGCACTCCCGGTGGCGAGGCTCGACGCCGCCTTGGAACTGCCGGCGCGGGCAAGCCGTGCTGCTGTCGATGCCGGGGTGCAGCTGGGCTACAGCGGGGCCGTGGATGCGATCGCGCTCGCGCTCGTGCAGTCCCTCGAGCGACCAGTGTGCATGGTGGTGACCGGCGGGAACGCCGCCCGCCTGATGCGACATTCGCGCTTGGCCTTCGTGCACGAACCTGCCCTGGTGCACCGAGGCTTGGCCCTGCTCGCGGACGCTCACTCGTGCGGCTCTTGACGCCCTTGGGCACCGCGGGAGTGGGCGTCGTTGCCTTCCCGCCGGCGCAGCGTCACCTGGCGTTGTCGCTGCTCCGTTCCGTGCGCGGCGCGCCCCTTCTGGAAACGCGCGGGCATCCGGTGCGCGCCGAACTCTGGATCGACGGCGAGCGTGTCGACGACGTGCTTGTCGTCGATCGAGGTGCGCATGGCATCGAGATGCACACGCACGGCGCCTCGTCGATCTGGCGCAGGCTGTCCGAGTTCGTTGCCCTCGATGCCGTGGCCACGGAGGCCACCGCCTGGCTGACCGTCCTGCAGTCGGCGATGTCGGCAGAGGCCGTTGCCCTCGCGTGCGAGCAGTCGCGGTTCGACTTCGGCGAAGAACTCGCTGCGCTGGCCGCGCGGCCCCAAATCGCAGCTGCAGATCGAGTCGCCACGTGCCTGCGCCGCTCGCGAATCGCCGCGGCGATGATCCGGCCGACACGGGTGCTGCTCGTGGGCCGCCAGAACGTCGGGAAGTCGACGTTGTTCAACCGGCTGCTGCTGCGCGAGCGGTCGCTGGCTGGTCCCGTGCCTGGATTGACTCGCGACGCCGTTTGCGAGCCGGTCGTGCTCTCGGGCTTCTTGTACGAGCTGGTGGACACGGCGGGCGATGGGGCCGCCACCGGTGTCGTCGACGCCGATGCGATCGAGCGAGGTCGTCGCTTGCGCGAAGGCGCGCTGGTTCTGCTCGTGGTCCCGGCCGGGGTTCGGCTGGGACCGGTCGAGGAAGAGCTCGTCGCCGGCGGCGCGGTGCTCGTTCGCAGCAAGGGGGATCTCCTGCCCAAACCTGATCCTGTCGAACCAGGACTCAGGGTCGCCGCAGCGTCCGATCCGCCTCAGGCAGTGCGGACCGCCATCGGCGAGGCCTTGCGGCGGCACCGGGGGCTGGCGCCAGCAGGCGCCGTTGGCGGGCCCGCCGCGCTCGACTCCCGGCAGTGGGCTTCGCTGAACGAGTTGGCGCGCAGGATGGGGATCGAAGGCGATTGTGGTGCCGCCGGACGATCTGCATGATGCTGCCCCTCGATGGGCGAACACACGAAGCGCGACCTAGTCTCCATCGAGGACCTGAGCACCGCCGAGATCCTCGAACTCTTCCATCACGCGGACGAGTTTCGCGACAACCTTCGCGCCTGGTCCGACCTTTGTCGGGGGACGATCATGGCGACGCTGTTCTTCGAGCCCAGCACGCGAACGCGCCTGAGCTTCGAGTCCGCCATGCTGCGTTTGGGTGGGGGTGTGATCACCGCTGCCGACGAGAAGAACACCAGCCGATCGAAGGGCGAGTCCCTTGCCGACACGGTGCGCGTGGTCGGCGGCAGCTACGCGGACATCCTGGTCGTTCGGCATCCCGAGGACGGTGCGGCCAGAGTCGCTGCCCGCTACGCGCGCGTGCCCGTGATCAATGGCGGCGACGGCGCGCACGAGCATCCAACCCAGACTCTGTGCGACCTGTACACGCTCTGGAAGGAGAAGGGGCGCATCGAGGGGCTCGAGGTCGTGCTTTGTGGCGACCTGCGCTACTCACGCACCATCCACTCGTTCTGCTACGCGCTCGCCCGATTCGGCGCCAACATCGTGACGATGCCCTACCCCGGGTTCGAGTTGCCGGACTACGTGTTGCATCGACTGCGTCGTGAGTTCGGGGTGCAGACGGCGGCCGCTTCCGTGGCCGACCTGCCAGGGATTGCCGGGAGCAGCAGGACGGCTGCATATCTCACCGCGAGCAAGCCGCACCAGCTGGCCCTCTTCACCAACCTCACGAACGTCGAGGTGAACCGGATCGATGCGATCTACATGACGAGGGCGCAGCGCGAGCGCCACGCCGGCGAAGACACCTCCAACTATCCGCGGTTGTCGCGCTCGACGTTGGGCGCGGCGGCGGCTCGCGATGCGCGCATCATGCACCCGTTGCCGCGCGTCGACGAGATCGACTACGACGTCGACGACGACCCTCGATCGGTCTACTTCCGCCAGGCGGAACTCGGCGTGCCGATGCGAATGGCCCTGATGGCCTACCTGCTCGGGAAGATCCAGTTGCGTGCGAGCCGCCCGAGCCTGCTGTCGGTGATGCCGGGCCACTCCGCGGGTGCTGGGCTGCGTTGCCGGAACGAACGCTGCATCACCAACAACGAGGGGGTTCGTTACCTGACCCGCGACTTTCGCCTGCGGGAGGCCGAGACCCCGCCGGTCCTGGCATGCGCCTACTGCGAACGCGAGGTCGAAGCCAGGTTCGTCGGCGAGCCGACTTCGCGGGCCCTGTTCCGCTACAGTGATGCTGCGGTCGGGCGCATCGAGCCCGCGCGAAGGGTCTACTTCGAGTCGGAGGCCCAGGGGCTGGCTGCCGGATTCCAAGTCCAGTCGCCGGGGTGAGCCGCGATAGGGTGCCCCCTGGGATGGGCGATGCCGTCCAGGTTCGGTGAGCGAAAACGCTCCCTCGGCCCCTTGGCGGCTGAGCTTCCTCCTCGGGCTTGTGCTCTACATCTCTAGTCAGTAAAGGCTTGCGATCGTCGGTGGGCGATCCTCGGTGGTGGTGGCCGACCGGCACAGCCCTTGCTCAGGCGTCGCCTGTTCGTCGTGGGCTGGTCTCGCTAACCCCTGCAGGGCCTGTCTCCCGATGTAGCATGAGTTCTTGTCTGTCGCTGCATGGGCCGGTGTCTCCGCGAGGGTGTGGACACGGCGCTCGAGCGGCAGTACTGCACTGTCGGATGTACGCTGCCTCCCCTCTCGGCGGCGTCAGCATCGCTCAACGCACTTGGTAAGATCATGGTCGACACGCGACTTGCGCCCCGTGGCGGTTCTTCTGGTGACCCCATCGCCCGGGGTGTGCTGATGTCCTCTGGCGAGCGTTCGCCTGTGTGCCGCAGTAGGTTCGGTTTCCTGCCCCTGGTGGCCGGTGGCATCCTGGGGGTGCTGGCCGGTTGCGGTGGTGGGAGCAGCGGCACCACTGGCCCCGTGGGGCCTGGTGTGACCCAGGCGGAGCTGGTTGCGGTCGAGTTCGGCCGTCTCGTCGACGTGTACGGCCTCAAGGTCACAGCGGATGGGGCTGTTCCGGAGCTGTACCGTCGCGACGTGGTGATCGGCACCAACATCGAGGATCAGCGGCCTTCGTCTTCGTCGCTGACCGACGCCGAGATCACCTACGATTTCACCAATGCGGACCCGGACACGCTGCAGCCGAGGCTGCTGATTCCGCGTGACATGCAGTCTGCCGAGTTCCAGGCGGCTTTCGATGCGCTCGACGACCAGTTGCGCGAAGTCAGCCCCATGCTCTACGGCCAGGGCGGGGTAGGTCTTCCCTACTCGGTGGTGCCTCGCAACGCGGGAATCCGGCTGCGGTTCTCGGCGCCTTTGGGCGTCGACGACTCGTTCTTCGTGGAGCGCGATGCGCAGGGCCGGGTGACCGGCCTCATCAACACGGAGGCGGTGCAGCTGCTGAGCATCCGGCCTGGCCCGACGCAGCCTGATGGCTTCGTTCCGATGCCGGTTCGCATCGCGGTCTCCGAACGTGAGTTGGTCCTGGATCCGGTGCTACTCGGCACCGAAGGGCTTCAGTACCAGGTGAACAACAACGCCGGTGGCCTGCCGCCGTCGGCCGACCAGCTGGGTGCCAACATCCGCATCGCACTGGCCTTGACGGGCCCCTTGGCCATTCCTCGGCTGCGCCCGGGCAGCGGTGGTCTGACCGGCCTCAACAACAGCGGCGCCCAATCCATCGTGCGCGACTTCCGCTCGGGCAACGCCTCGGATTCGTCCTCCGACCTGGCGCGCGGCTTCGTCCGCGACCCACTGCCCCTGCGGTTGATTGGCGAGATCGGCATGTTCTTGGAGAAGGTCGAGAGCGTGAACGCCTCGACGCAGGAGATCACGGTCTTCAAAAACGGCATTTCCCACGAGATCGATCGCGGCGACGTCTTCCGCTTCCTCGATTCCACCGGACAGATCCTGACCTCGGAGGTCGTCGTCGATCCGGTGGACGATCGCGACAGTCCGGCGACGCAGCACGTGCGTGTCCGTGTGCGCAGGATCGCGGGATTGGACGCCATCGACCCCCGCAACCTGCCCGGATATCCCGCGGACCTCACGGCTCGCGAAGAGTGGTTGGTGACCAATGCTCCGCGCGCCATCTGCATCGCCGAGTACACGGCTGGTAGCGGCGACGGTCGCGACGATCCGAACAACTTCCTCTCCTTCTCGCCGCAACCGCTCGAGGTTGGTGGTGTGCGTCCGGCGCCAAACCGGTTCGTGTCGCCGTTCGCTGGCGCCGTCGTGCGCTTCACGAAGCCGGTCGACATGTCGACCGTGAAGTGGGCGGACACGTTCTTCTTCGCCATGCGGGACCTGGCTAGGACGGAGAGCATCGAGCAGTTCATCCAGAGCCGTCCCAACAACTCGCCGGGTGGTGCGGGTGTCGGCATGGACCCCGCCGCCTTCAACCTCGCGAAGTACCGCACCCCCTACCTGATCACCGCGCGTGTGTTCGACGAGGACGGTTCGCAGACCGCGCTGCGCCTGCAACCGACGACGGGCTTCTACCTCGACGACACGATGCGCAATCCGCCGGCCGGGGCGGACTATCGTTACTTCCTGCACTTGATTTCGCAGTCTGCAGACGGCGGCATTCGAGACTTGGCCGGCAACCCGCTCGACCTGCAGGGGACCACGGCGGACCTGAGCAGCGCCGTGGTGATCGACTTCACGGTCGACACGCGAATGAACGGCGACGAGCCGCTGTTCCCCGACAACCTGGCCGTGTCGCTGGTGCGCCGTTTCGCATCGCGCGACGAGGATGCGCAACCCAGTTACTTCCTCGGCAATGAGGTCCAGGCGCCAGGCACGGGTCAGACCGCCCAGACCTACCCGCTGGAGGACCTCTTCGGCGGCGTTGTCTACCTCGATGGCAAGCTGCTGCCGCGGCCGACGACCCGCACGCGAGTGGTCGTCGACAACGTCAATCAGTCGCCGATCGTCCAGCAGCCGCCGCCGGGGCAGCCGCAAGCTCCGCTGGCTTGGTGCCCGCAGCAAGTCACGGGTTTCCAGACCGAGGGACAGGTTGGCAGCAACTCGTCGACCAACGTCTTCAACCAGGGCATTCAGAACCCGCTGAACCCCTACGGTTGCCGTTTGCAGACGCTGTGGCGCGAGGTCGACCTGAGCCTCTCGCGCACGGAGCCGTTCGATTTCAATCTCGACATCGAGCAGATGTACTGGGCGCCCTTCACCCAGACCAATCTGACGTTCGACGAGTTCGACAGCGTCAGTTTGACTCTCGGTTACTCCGAGTTCCGCCCAATCCCCTGCGTCGGCGATTTCAGTTCGCTGCCGTCCCTGCCCGACTCGGGGCTGCGGAACGTCTTCGATCGCAACTTCGCGAACAACCCCGCCCCGCAGGGTGCTGCGATCCCGATCGAGTCGTTCGCGCCCCGGCGCCAGGCCTATGTGGATCCGTCGGCGACCCAAGGAGCTGGCGTGCCGATGACCATCGATCCTTCCGATGTGGTCTTCGAGCCGAACGGGATCAACCGTTTCCTGCCGCTGCCGACGTTCCGCAAGCCGTACTTCGTGTTCCGCGACGAGACGGTGGTCGAACAGGGCGGGCGTTCGAGCGACTCGGTCGGATCCGACATCAATGCAACCACCTATGCGCCCTACATCCTGTCGCCGTTCGCGATGGGGCAGGGGCGGCAATGGGTCGATCGCGCCAACGGCAGCGTGACCTTCGTCAACTCCTACTGGAACGATGGCCTCAGCCAGCAGCTGCCGCCGAGCCCAACGGCCAACCCGCCGCTGACCGGTTCGTCCGACAACTTCACGGGTGGCCTGATCGGCAATGTGGGGCTGCCGTTGCTGGCGGACTTCTGGACGTTCTGCGACCGGGCCGACCTGCCTGTGGGGTCCGGCTACATCGCGAGTGGTACCAACGGTTGGCAGGTGGCGATCACGCTGCAGTCGGACCCGCGTCCCTCCTTCCGCGTGTTTTCTGCCGGCCGAGCTGCGCTCGCCAGCGGTGGCGCGGCCCTGTGTCGCGCGCCGGGTGACTCCAGCTGGACCACCGCTGTGGGTGGATTCGTCGGCCAGACGTCCCAGACGACCTCTGCCGGCGACAACACCCTCTACTGGATCATGATGGACGTGGCCAAGCGCCAGAGCGTCATCACGAACGGGTTCGTCGACCTGTTCAATCCGCACCGTGTGCCGCAGGGCCACCCGGATCCTCGCCTTGGGCCGTTCTTCCTTGCCGGTGGCTCGCCATCGTTGCCTGCCAACACCCTGCCGAGCTTCGCCTACGAGTTCGATCCGCCGCTTTCCCAGCAGCCGACCGGCACGTCGATCGTCGCGCAGTTCCGTGCGGCTGGTGCCGTCGATCCGAATCCGTGGTACTGGAACGCCTTCATCAAGCAGGCGACGCCGGCCTTCCCTGCGGATCAGTTCGAGGCGGGGATGCGAACCCAACTGCGTCCGACCGCCGACAACTTCCCGCTGGATCCGTTCAAGGCTGGCGACGCGCACATGCGGAAGTGGGACACCCGCAACACCGCGAGTGGCAGCCCGCGCAACTGGTGGACCTACCTCTACAACCGCACGGTCACGGCCTACGTCGAAGATCCGAACGACTTGATGGACCCGGCATTCACCAACCGGTATGCGAGCCCGACCGAGGCCTTCACGCCGCGGGACATCCGGTATGTGAACTGGCGCTTCGTGACGTCGAACAACGTCGACGCCACTCCGCCGGTCTCGCCTGCCATCGAGACGTTCTCCCTGTCGTATCGCTTCCAGCGAGTCCAGTAAGTCTGCGGAGCGCCCCTCTCGCTCCGTCTTGATTCCCTCCCCTCGATCCCATCGGTCGTTCCGATCGCAAGGCAGCGGACAGCCTGCTCGCCTCTGCGGTCGGAGGTAGACTCGATGGCAGTCTCTACGCCCCATCCCCTCCCCTCGGGCTCCTGGCCGCCTCCCTTCCCAGGAGGCGGGGTGCCCGCAGCCGTATCCCAGCCATGATTCGAGTGACCTACGCCCGGCTTGTCCCCCTGGCATTGCTCGCCGTTGCCGCCTGCTCCGGAGGTGGCTCCAACAGCGCCGAGAGCCGCACTGGCGGTGACTTCCTGGTACTGAAGACGGAACCGAGCGACAACGCGACGCTGTTCCTGAACGACTCGATCCGGATCGACTTCAGCAACCAGATCGACCTGGGGTCCGTGAACCTGAACACGTTCAGCTTCCAGGTCCTCGATCAGGTCGGCAACACGGTTGCGGAGCCGGTCGCTGGTGAGTTCCAGGTCGGCACCAGCCCGGGAGATTCGTCCGCGGGGCGTCGGCTCCTGTTCGTGCCGCGCCTGCCGACGAACGACCAGTTCACCAACGGCGGTTTCCGCCCAGGTCGCACGTATGTCGTCCAGTTGGTCGGCGGTTCGGTGACCAACCAGACGATGCTGCGTGACTCGGTCGGCCGCGGCCTGTTGCGGCCGCAGACGTTCCGCTTCTCGACTGCGGACGGTGGCTCGCCGAGCCAGTTGTTCCGCAACACGGCCCAGGGCGGGCCGCGCCGCGTTGGTCTGGAGCTGTCGCCGGCCGCTGACGCGGCTGGTGCCATCCTGAACAAGGTTGGGGCGCCGCCCTTGGAGATCCGGTTGCGTTTCGACCAACCGCTCAATCCCTCGAGCGCCAACGTGCCGGTCAACGTCGACACCAACCCGCTGACCCGCCGGAGCAACAACCGCGGTCGCATCTACCTGGAGTACGACGACCCGACGATCGCCATCGGTGCCCAAGCGTGGATCCCAGCCGACGTCGAGCTCGAGACCAACGAAGTCACCGGCAGCACCGTCGTGCTGCGGCCGATCGGTGTCCTGCCGAACAACGCGACCATCCGGGTCATCGTCGAGCCGACGCTGGAGGACATCAGCGGCGAATCGAACGTCTCGAACGCGTCCTACAGCCGCGAGTTCGGCTCGTTCCGCACCAAGCGAGCCTACGAGTCGCAGTTCGACTGCATCGTCGACGAGTTCACGTCCTCGGACCAGGTCGACTTCGCGGCGGCCTTCCCCGAGCCATTCGCCGAGGTTGGCCCGGGCTACCTGAGGGCCGGCTTCAACTTCGAAGGCTCGACCACGGGCGCTGAGTTCGAGCCGACGGCTCCAGAGACGATCCTCAACACGGACTTCACCCAGGTCACGCCGAAGAACGGAGCTCCCTACAACGTCAGCGGCGGTGTCTTCAACTTCCGCACGGTCAGGATCCCGTCCGGCAGGAGGGTCCAAGGCCAGGGCTCGAAGCCGATGGTCTGGTTGGTATCGGATCGATTCGAGGTTGCCGGCACGCTCTCCGTCGATGGTGGACAGGGCACCCTGGTGACCACCACGGCCAATGCCAACGTGCCGAAGCCCGGTGGCGTCGGCGTCTGTGGTGGCGGTGACGGCGGCAATGGTTCGCCCAGTGCGACGAAGCGCGACTTGGCCGGCGGCGTCGGCAAGGGGCCAGGCCAGCTCGTCGGTGGCGGTGGCCTCGGCGGTACGCTCGATTGCGCGGCCACGTGCGGTCGTGGCTCGGGCGGTGGTGGCGGCTCGTTCGCCACGCAGGGCGACCCCAACTTCAAGATCAAGACGGTTGCGGCCGGCGTGCTGAATCCGCCGAACGCGGTCGCCATCTTCCCGCAGCAGCTCGGCGACGGCGGCAGCGGTTGCACCGGTGCCTCCGGCTCGGCGACCCGCACCCTGCTCGGTGGCGCGCCCGGCCCGCTGCAGTTCGTCGACGTTCGCAACGACAACAACTTCTGGGGCCAGGGCATCCGCTTCGATGGCTCGCCGCTGCGCATCACCGGTGAGCTCGCGCTGCCGCGCGGTGGCTCGGGTGGCGGCGGTGGTGGCGATCGGTCCGACAACAACTCGTGCGCCGAGGACGACGTCAGCTTCCAGAACGACGCCTCCGGCGGTGGTGGCGGTGGTGGTGCCGGTGTGCTGATCGTGAAGTGCCTCGGCCCGATCATCGTTTCGCCGGGTGGCCGCATCACGGCCAACGGTGGTAACGGTGGCGGTGGCGCCCAGACCGGCTCGTCGAACCGCGCTGGTGGTGGTGGCGGCGGCTCGGGTGGCATGGTCATCCTGATGTCCGCCGACCGCATCGAGATCAATGCGCGCGGTGTCAGCGGCGCCAACCCGCGTTTCCTCTACGGCAGCCCCACGGCCAGCAACAACAACGACTTCGACTTCTCGATTTCGGCCGATGGCGGCGTGTGTGTGACCGACCCCACGTTCGCGCCGGGTGGCACGGGCATCGTCACGCGGAAGTACGCGCCCACCACTGGTAATCCGCCGGCCATCCCGGCGACCTTCGGCAGCGGCACCTACGACCTGGCGCCGCTCGGTGGTTTCGGCGGCATGGGCGTCGTCCAGTTGATGGCGCCCCCCGGCGACAGTCCCACGTCCCCGGACGGCACCAACACCCGCCTCGACGACAACATCCTGTTCTTCCAGGACGGTGTCCTCACCTCCGGCACGACCAAGGAGCGTCTGATCGGGTGGCGTGGCTTCCCCAATGCGATCGGTCAGGGCGTTGCCGACAACAACCTGCCCGTCGCCGCCTACGCGACGTCGGCCGATCACGAGGGTGATATCCGCCCGGCTCCGATCCTGCTGCCCACCGCGGTGGCCAGCAAGACCCGTCTCCGCTCCAAGTGGATCGACACCGGCTACAGCGCCCGGCGTTCGCTGCCGTTCGGCGATGACAATGCGCCGCGCGGCGTCACCGATCCCCTGGGCACCCTGTCGGGCGTGCGCTACGAGTTCGGTGGCTACCGCCTCGATCCGACGACCAACGTCAGCACCGGCTACGCCAACTTCGAGTTGGTCGGCAGCCAGGCGCGTGCGAAGTTCGACGTCGTGGTCCCGGCCGAGGCGATCTCGGTCGCGGCTGGCACGGCGAGCTACCTCGGCAAGCCCGCCTACCGCATCGAACTGCTGAACGCGGTGCTCGGTGACGCGGTCGATCGTTACAGCGGCTACCAGGCGGAGCTGCTGAACGCCGCGAACGTCGTCGTCGGTGGCTTCCGGATCCTCTCGCACACCAACCGCGAGCTGTTCCTGGCGACCGAGAGCGGTGCGCTGCCGGCAACGGCCACGCAGTTGCGGGTCACGGCCAAGTTCTTCGAGATCGTCACCAACGGCGTCGAAGGCCCGAACGTGACCTACGAAGGTGCGAACGGTCGTGTGCCGGTCGCCAACGTCCGCATCGGGTTCGCCTTCCATGCGAATCCCGGCGACTCGACCGCGGAGCGGTTCCCTGCTGCGCCCGGCACGTTCCTCTACAACCTGTCGGACCCAGCGGTGCAGGAGACCATCCGCACCAGGAACCTGACGTTCGTGCAGTGGGACGTGATCTTCGATCAGGCCTACAAGGTGAATGCGCTGGATGCGCCGCTCCCCTTGCGCCCAACGACGCCGCGCCCGGAGCTCCGCTTCCTGCGCGTGCCCTTCCGCTTCTGACATGAACGAGACGCGTCGCCCTCGGCGGCCACCGCGATGGCACCGGGGGTTGACGTTCTCGAACCCAACAATCCGACCTCATTCCGATACCTGCAGCAGGGACCCTGCTACACCCTGCGACCGACCCAACCCGGGTTCGCGACCTGGTGACTCGAAGGCCACAAGACATGAAGCACGTGAACAATCGGACTCGGCTGCTGCCCGCCGCCCTGGTGCTTGCTGCACTCGCCGGATGTGACGGAAGTACGAAGGTCGGCAACCTGGACGCCACGGGGCGCGCCGAGTTGCTGAGTGTCGAGGTTGGCCGCCTGGTCGACATCTACTCCTACCGTCGCATCGACACGTTGGTCGGGGATCGCCGGCTGCGTGCCAACCGTCAGTTGGAGCTGATCGCGAAGAACGTCGTGGTCAACGCCAACATCGAGACGCAGTCCTTGTTCGACGCGGCTGGCAACGCCGTGCCTTCGGCGAACTACGAGTATCTGCCCTTCGACAAGACGGTCGGTCACGAACAACTGCTCATCCTCTGGGACGATCGCGAAGGGGACGAGTCGCAGAACTTCGCTGCAGCCCTGGCTTCTGCGCAGACCGGACTGCAACAAGTGCCGGCGTCCTTCCGCGGTCAGAACACCGCGACGCGGCCGATCCCGATCGTCCCGCGCAACGCCGCGATCAAGCTCCGCTTCAGCGAGAAGCTCTCGATCGACGCCAGCTTCTTCGCCGCCAACCCGGAGGCCGTGCAGCTGCTCGAGTTCAAGGGGGACCCGGGTGTCGTGTCGCCCGTCGATGCGTTCCGCATCCTTCCCAGCCGTGTGTTGGTGAACAACGACGCCCTGATCGTCGACACCACGATCCTCGCCGGGGAGGCCGGGGGCGTCAGTGTGACGACCGGTCTGCCGGTCTCCGACGACAACGTCACGGCCAACATCCGCATCGCCCTGCCAGTGCGTGGGCAGATCGCGCCGGGTCTGTGGGTTCGTGAGGATGCCGTCGCCAAGCTGAACGACGTCGACAGCGCTGGTCGCTCCTCGGTGATCCGCGACTTCCGCTCGGGCAATCTCGCCGACGGGGTTGCCGGCCGCCTGCGCGAGCCGGAAGCGCCGATGATCGTGGCCTCGCTGGGCATGGGGATCACCGCGGTCAACGGCGACGTGATCACGCTCAACAAGCGCAACCAGTTCGTGCCGGTTCGCGGTCGTTATCCGTTCGTGGATGGTCCGTTGACCGCACAGGGTTTGCCCACCGGTCCGCTGTCGGTGCCGACCCAGCGCCCGCTGAAGGCCGGGGACTTCCTGACGCAGAACGTGCAGGTGGAGCTGCCGGACGGCACGGTCGAGGTCGTGGCGCTCCGCGCCGAGATCCTGGAGAACCTCACGGTCAACACGGTCGCCGGCACGCAGGGCGTCGGCCTCGCGATCGCGCCGCTTTCCGGCGACTCGGGGCAGGGCGAGTTGACGCCGGTCGTGCAGGTGCGCGTCGCGACGGTCAACGTCGGGCGCGACTCGCTCGGTCGTCAGGTTGCCTTCACGCCGTTCGAGCTCGGCCAGACGGTGGCCCAGCCGCAGGGCAAGGACTGTGTCCTCCGCTCGCTCTACTACGAGTCGGTTCCGCTCTCGAGTGGTGCGGGCTCGGTGTCCGACCGCGCGTGGCGCAACCTGTTCGTGCGCATCGATCCGAAGCCCTCGCAGGCAGCGGTCGACGTGCAGCCGAACGCGTCGGTCGCGGTCGAGTTCACGAAGCCGATGGACCTGGACCAGGTCGACAACACGAAGAACCTGCTGATCACCAGCCGCGGTGTGGCGTCGGGGCCGAATCCGGAGTCGTTCGCCCAGCAGACGAGCGACCCCAAGCGAGCCAAGTCGCGCCTCGTGACCACCCGCCTGTCCGATCTGGTCGGCGATGGCACCATCCTGCGTCTGCAGCCCCCGATGGGCTTCTTCCACCAGCAGGGGGTGGCGGGCAGCGGCGAGGTCTACAGCCTGCACGTGCGCACAGGCGGCACTGGCGTGACCGACCTCGCCGGCAACACCCTGCAGCTGTTCGACGAGCTGTCGAACCCCCAGGACAGCTGGTCGGTCGACTTCCAGATCGCCGCCACGGCGAGCTCCAACCTGATCGGCTGGATCAACTACATCTTCGAGGCGGAGGACGAGGACGGTTCGCGGCCCGGCTCGGCCGACCTGTTCGGTCAGTATCGCCTGGAGAACGGCCGTTTGTTCGCGGCGAGCGCGGTGCGCGTGAGCCGTTCGGCCGACTCGCAGAACCTGCCCGGGATCTCGCGCATCCTGCGCGGTGAGTGCTGGGACACGGTGACCAACCTGCAGGCCATCCCGACCCAGGCCACGGCCCCCGTCGGCGCCACCGGTGCCGTGCACCCGGGCCTGCTCTACTGGGAACCGCGCATGAGCAGCACGATCGCGCCGCCGAACGTGCCCGCGGTCTACGACTACAACAACATCCTCGCGCAGCCGGTTGGTCGCGTCATCGAGCCGCTCAAGCCGCAGGGCTCGCGCATGCAGATGCGCTACATCGAGGACGACTTCTCGCTCAGCTACACGCAGGCGAACGACTTCGCCCTCGACGTCGAGCAGCTCTACTGGTCGCCGTTCGCCGACGAGACGGTGTTGTTCGACGTGTTCGATCGCTTCACCATGTCGCTGTCGCACGCGCGCACGCGTCCGGACGAGCGCTGGTTCGTCACGGCTGGCCAAGTGGGTCCGCCGCTGGTCCTGCCGCTCTGCACGCTGGATTGCGCCAGCATGAACAGCGGCCTCTCGACCGTGTTCAGCGACAACGTGCTGAACGGCACCGCGCAGGTGCCCGTGTTCGAGGACAAGGTCTACACGATCAACCCGAACTCGGCCTTCCGCTCGTCGGGCAACATCAAATACGTGCCGTTCCCGCGCTTCGACCGCACCTACACCTGGCGCGACTCGCGCCTCGTGACGGTCGACGCCGGTGGCACCGTCATCGGTCTCGGTGGTGCCCAGCAGCCCAACGGCGTCGCGCCGAACGACGACGTGACGGCCTTCATCGACTCGCCGTGGATCGAATCGCAGCTGCCGCAGGCGTTCCGTGATGCCGGCGGCTCGGTTTGGGTCATCGACGGCGGCGACTTCCGTGGCACGGCGACCCGCGACCACGATCCGATCGCGCTGCCGCTGCTGGTCGACTTCAAGGTGTTCGCCGACGGTGCTGCGAACGGCATCGCTGCCGGCAACAACGGCTTCCAGATTGCCATGCTCGGCTCGCCGCCGGCGGCGTTCCCCGGCAACGGCGGTGGCTACTACGATGGTCTGCCGGCCGGCTGCCCGGGCCGCCCGGCTTGGCCGCGTCTGCGCGTGCATGCCTCTGGTGGCTTCGACCAGGTGTCGGGGGCGCAGATCACCATCGATCCGGCCAACCAGCTGAACGCGCAGCCCTCGTGGATCAAGGACGCCGGCATGGGGGACCCCAACCTCGCCCGGTTCCTGGCCCCGTCCGGCGACGGCATGATGAACTGGGCGCGCGCCGACTTCGTCCGCAAGGTCTCGACGATGACCTTCGGCTTCTTCGACACGCTGCGTCCGCAGTTCGGCGACTACTCGGACGGCAGCGGCGGTTTCGCCATCAGCCAGGGCGTGCCGAACCTGCTCGGCCTCAACATCCCGGGCGCGAACCCGCCGGTGGTCGGCTCCGAGCTGCGCATCAACGACCTCGTGATCCAGCTCGATCCGCCGCTCGCTCGCCAACCTGCCGGCACTTCGGTGGTCGCGGAGATCCGCGGCGCCGAGGGATTCGGCAACTCGGCGGTGCTCTACAACCCGGCGGTCGACAACACGTTCAACGGTCGCGGCAACCTGCTGAACCCAAGCTACGCCTGCGAAGCCTACCGCTACTCGACGGCCAACCTCGAGGACGGCTCGGCGCGCATCCAGGCGACCCGCCTGACGCGCTACGTCACCGAAGACCAGCTGTCGCTGCTGCGTGATCCGGCGACGAACCTGCTGCCGCGCTTCATGAACCTGCGCCTGACCATGACCAACAACGTCACGGTGACGCCGGCGCTGTCGCCGTCGCTGCGCAGCGTGGGCATCGTCTATCGCATGCAGATGCCTCAGTGACGAATGCGTTCGGCGACGGCGGCGCCAAGTCCCGTGGACGGCGCCGTCGGAAGCAGTTGACAGTCAAGGGCGGCCGCGGCCGCCCTTGGTCGTTTCCGGGGTGGGAGTCCCGGCGTCGCCCATGCGTCCTCGTGCCTGCCCTCGAGCCGCAGCCCAGGCCGAACGAGCGGACGAAAACCTGCGGCCTCCGCCCTGCGCGGCTCTAGCATCCGGACTTCAGCAATGCGCGCAGGGAGACTCTCGGCGACGGTCTTGTGGGCAGTGCTGCCGTGGTTCGGCGGCTGCGCCCGGGTTCCAGCCAAGCCGCCGGCGCTCGCCATCGAGCACACCTCCCCCGAACTCGCGCGCACCGCATCGCCGCTGCTGCTGAACGACTCCATCACCGTCTACTTCACGGCGCCGCTGTTGCCGCTGAGCGTCACCACCGAGTCGTTCACCGTGCTGGACCAGGCCGGTCACCAGGTTCCCGGCACGCTGCGAACGGGCACGAACTGGGTCACCTACTCTCCCGACCCGCCGCTGCAGCCGTCGTTGGACGATGGTTCGTTCCATCCGGGCGCGACCTACCAGCTGCACATCGCGGGCAACCCGCGGCCGGACGCCATCCGCTCGCTCGACGGGGCGCGTTTGCGCACGAGTACGGTCTACGAGTTCCGTGTCGCGGCCACGACGGATCACCCGAACGGTCTGCCGGCGCCGCTGCGCCCGCCGGGCGACGACGTGCCGTTCGTGCTGAAGCAGCCCGACGTGACGCTGCAGCTGGCGGCCGACTCGCCGAAGCTGCTGTTGCACTTCACCCAGCCGGTGTTGCCGACCTCGGTGCGAACCGAAGCGTTCGAGGTGTTGCTGCAGCGTTCGACTCCGGCTGCGTTGTTGCCGCGCCGGGTCCGCGTGGTCACCTCGCGTCTCGATCACTTGCCAGGCTGTACGATCGAGATCGATCTCGGCGCCGTGCCGACATTCGTCGCGGGTGGGGAGCGCACGAACCTGGTCGCCGGCGACCACGTGTGTGTGTCGCTGCGGCGGGACCGCAACAGCCTCGTCGACTACGCCGGGAACCCGCCGCTCGCGGCGACACCGCAGATCTGGAGCGTCGTGCGCGGATCGAGCATCGCTCTGGCCGAGTGGCCGGGGCCAGGCGACGAACTCGACGATCCAACCGGGCTCTCGGCCGGTTTCGAGATCGATCGTGGCGTCGTGCGTCCGCGGGTCCGCCTCGAGGCCGGCGATGGCAGCCTCGGGGTGTTCCGGCCGCGCCAGGACACGCACCTCGTGCCCGGGGTTCCGTTCGACCGGGGCGACGGCGTCCAGGTCCAGTCGGCCGACACCACCTTCCCCTTCCTGGCGATCGACATTCCCAAGGGCGTGAACGTGACCGTCGACGGATCGTCGGGCGCGCACTTGCTGGCCCTCGGTGACATCCGCATCGGCGGCGTCCTGCGGCTCCATGGCTCGGGGTTCCCGTTGCCTGGTTCGCTCGGCCTGCCGATTCCCGGCCGCGATCTGCTGTCGCTGGCGCCGGTTGCGTTGTTCGCAGCGGGCGATGTCGTGATCGAGGGCGCCGTGGAGGTCGATGCAGCAGTCGGCGATGGCCAGGTTCCGTTGTGGATCGGGGCAGCCGATCAGTTGCACCTGTTCGGGCCCGTGCCGTTCCAGTCGTTGCTGGTCGTCGAGGCGGACACGCAGCGGGATGCCCCCCGCGTCTTCGGCAGTCGCGGACAGTCCATCATCCGCCTCGGGGCCTTCCGCTACGGCTGCAAGGCTCCCGAGCTGCGGGTGCGGGCCGAGACGCCGTGGCGGCAGATGCCGCGCGACCACGACCGCGGGGTGCTGCAGCTCGACGTCGACGAAGGCCTCGCCGTGGCCTGGCAGGCGACCGCTCCGGATCCGGCGCGGCCCAGTCTGCCGAACCGCGCGTTCGGCAGTGCGGGTCGCTGGCAGGCAAGCCTCGACCAGGCGGTGGTCGCGGTGCCGGGAGGGCACTTCGTGCGCCTCGAGCTGACGGCCCTGCTTGCGGCGGGCCGCCCGGTGCCGAGTGCTCGCGAGCTGCGGCTCTGCGACCGCTGAAGCCTCGGCCGCGCAGGCGAAGTCCCGCGTCGCGCGGTCTGGAAACCGTCCGGCGCGACCGTATGCTGCGCCGCCTTCCGGTGGTGGTCGTGGTTCGTGGGTCAGCACGGATCGCGGCGGTCGCGGTGACTGCGTCCACCGGTAGGTCGCCCCGTTCGGGCTGGTCTTCGGTCGAGAGTTCGCATGGCCATGGCGTTGTTCGAGGTGGGGGCAACCCTGCTGGGAGCGTGCATCGGCTCCTTCCTCAACGTCGTCATCTGGCGACTGCAGCAGGAGGATCCGGCGAAGCGCTCCGTCGGCGGCCGCTCGCATTGCCCGCACTGCGGCGCGTTGATCCGCTGGTTCGACAACGTGCCGATCGTGTCCTGGCTGCTGCTGCGCGCGAAGGCGCGCTGCTGCCAGAAGCCGATCTCCAGCCGCTATCCGCTCGTCGAAGCGCTGACCGCCGGCTTGTTCCTGCTGCTCGCGCTGCAGCAGCCCTACGGGAACGTGCTCGTGCAGACTCCGGACGGGCTCGCCGTCGCCACGAACGCCGCCGTCGCCTTCGGCCTGCAGGCGCTGTTCCTGTCGGCGCTGGTCGCCCTCTCGTTCATCGACTTCGACACCCGGCTGTTGCCCGACGTGCTGACCAAGCCCGGCATGTGCCTCGGCCTCGTCGCTGGCGTGTGGCCGGGGCTGGCCGGCGAGCTGTTCGCCGGCCCGACCACGCCGCGGTGGGCGAGTGCGCTGGTCGCGAGCCTCGCGGGCTTCCTCGTCGGCGGCGGCGTCACCTGGGCGATCCGCATCGTCGGCACCGCACTCTTCCGCAAGGAGGCGATGGGCTTCGGCGACGTCAAGCTGATGGCCATGATCGGCGCCGTCCTGGGCTGGCAGTCGGCGCTGCTGACGATGTTCCTCGGCTGCCTGTTCGGCGCGGTCGGCGGTGGGCTCGGCGTCGTGCTCGGGCGCGGCAACGTCATCCCGTTCGGCCCATTCCTGGCGCTAGGCGCCGTCGTCTGCTTGTTCTGGCGCGACGCCATCGTCTACGTCCTGTTCACCGCCTGGCCCGAGTGGCAGAGCCAGAACCCGGCCGCCCAATGGCTGGTGCTCGGCACCTCGCTCGTGCTGCTGCTGTTGCTCTTCGCGGTCGTCCGGCGTGCCCGTCGCGCCGGCTGATTGCACTACCGTCCCTCTTCGTTTCCATTCCCATCTTCATCGCAAACCACCGGTCAAGGTTTCGTCCGTTCGTCAGGGAGGCACCCATGTCGTTCCGCAAGTCGATGCTCGTTTTGTCGTTGCTGGTCGCGTCGTTCACGACCAGCTGCACCACCCGCTACCAGGAAATGCTGCGCGATCGCGATCAGCGCATCAGTGAACTCGAGAGCCAGGCCGCGCGTCTGCGCGGCGAGAACGAGGAGCTGCAGCGTCGCTCCGTCACGCCGGAGCCGGCGGCGACGGTGAAGCGCGAGAATCCGTCGCTGGTCGACGACGTCCAGAAGGAAGTCGGCGACAGCGTCGAGGTCCGCTACAGCAAGGGTCGTCTGTCGATGGGCGTCGACAACTCGGTGACGTTCGACTCCGGCAGCACCACGCTGAAGGACTCGTCGCACCGCGTGCTGCGCAACGTCGCCAACGTGATGAAGGAGCGCTTCGCCGGCCGCCGCTTCTTCATCGAGGGCCACACGGACACCGATCCGATCGTGAAGAGCAAGTGGCGCGACAACATGCAGCTGTCGATGGAGCGCGCCGATGCCGTGCGCCGCTACCTCGTGCAGCAGGGCGTGCCGGAGTCCGCGATCGCGGTCGTCGGCTACGGCCAGCACGAGCCGCGCGACGGCGGCCGCAAGGAACGCAACCGCCGCGTCGAGATCGTCGTCGGCGACAGCAAGTGAGTTGAGTCCGTCGGCCGTGGCTCGTGCACCGCGAGCCCGGCCCCGCTCCTCGCCGCGGCCTGGTCCGCCGCGGCTCGACGGAGCCAGGGCTCCAGCGTGCGGGTGGCGCGAGTCCCCGCCGCACCACGCCCGCTCCGCGCGGGTGCGCTGCTGCCGCGCGGGCACGCGCCGTGCGCAGAAGAGGCCGCCCGCTCCGGGGGCATCTGCGTAGTCGATGCCCCTGCCCACGCCGGCGTTCTGGTGGCATAACCACCTCGTCCCTGGTGAGGCGGCTGTCGGCTCGCTCACCTGTCGGAGCCGCCGAGTCCGGGGTCACGATCCATCCGCGCGCACCCGCGCGCGACCTGACAACGGAGCGTTACCCATGGCGTCTTTCGCAGAAGGAGTCCGCAACGTGGCCCTCGTCGGCCACGGCCACACAGGCAAGACCGCGCTCGTCGACGCGCTCGCACACCATTGCAAGTCGACGAAGCGCATCGGCAGCACCGCCGACGGCACCAGCATCAGCGACACCGAGCCGGAGGAGCGCGAACGCAAGCAGACGCTCGCGGCGCACCTGTTCCGGCTGCCGCTCGGCCAGGTGCAGATGAACCTGTTCGACACGCCCGGCCATCCGGACTTCGTCGCCGACGCGATCGCCGCACTCGACGTCGTCGAGACCGCGGTGTTCTGCGTGAACGCGCAGCAGCCGCTGACCTTCCACCTACGGCAGCTCTGGCGAGCGGCCGGCGCCGCCGGCACCGGGCGCGCGATCGTCGTCACGCATCTCGACCAGGAGAAGACGTCGTTCGACGC
>ERZ1066117.339-NODE-339-length-40500-cov-13.904092_pt1 | contig 40500 bp, 27 predicted proteins | sample MGYA00382764_ERZ1066117 | MGnify/ENA primary metagenome ERZ1066117 (study PRJEB33369, sample SAMEA5778347) | biofilm metagenome | biome: Industrial cooling water; feature: Water cooling tower basin; material: Biofilm | place: United Arab Emirates | collected...
GTGATTTCCACCCGCCCCTTGCGGTGCCGCTTACACCGTTCTTCTGACACTCCCGCTTGCACCGCCCTGAGGCTGGGTGCCGCTGACCCGGCCTACAGAGGCTCGATAGTGGCAGCGGCTGGAGCAGCAGTGGTATTGCTTGTCTCCAGCCTGCCAACAATGATTGTATCATGATGTCTTGTCGAACCTTCCGAGGATTGTTGCTGCTGACAATTAACGTAATCGGCAATGTTGCCTTAGCCGGATTGGATGCGTCATTGTTGACTTGGGCAGTCGCCAACACCGGCTACCCTGCAGCGGTCAGGATCTTGACTACGCCCCCCTCAAGAGATCGGTCCGACACATAGAGTCAACCATGCCGGTAGGCCGGAAGCCGACTCCACGAACTTGCGCAGGCTGCGCGGGTAGGCCTGCGCCGTCGGCATCTGCGGGTCGAGCTCGGCCCGCGAGATGGCGGTCAGCACGCCGGAGTCGGATCACCCACCGCCAACGCCGACTTCGCACCAAGCCGATGCGAACGCTTCGATCGCAGCGCCGCGACGATTTCGCCATCACCGACTCCCCAGACTTGACCCATCCCAGATGGCATGGTCCCTTTCGGTCGCAGCGAGTTGCGTCGGCTGCGGTTCCGATGGAGGCGCTGGCGGGCGCTCGTTGCACCCGGCTCGCGAATCCATCGACCCCAGTTCGATTCTGGCCGAACCTCCACTCCAACCGCCAGCCCTGCTCGCCAGCGGAACTCGCCAGCCGAGTTCGGCAGTCGAACCCCAGCTCCCCCACCGCAGCCGATGAAGCGCCCCACTTCGCTGAGCGACTGGCTCGTGGTCACCGTCGGCACCGCCTTCGGCCTCGGCCTGTTCCCGATCGCGCCGGGCTCGTTCGCAGCACTGCTCGGCGTCGCCGTGCACGCCGCCGTCTGGCACTTCGCCCCCGAGCACACGATGACCGTGCTCTGGGTCTCGTTCGGCATCACGTGCCTCGTGCACTTCGTGTTGAACAACGCAGCAGCGCGCTACTGGGACGACCCTGACAGCGGCAACTTCGTCATGGACGAGGTCGCCGGCTACCTGCTGACGGCGATCCTGGCGCACGCGTTCCTGCCGATGTCCGCGACCCCGTGGATCCTGATCGAAGGGTTCCTGCTGTTCCGCGTGCTCGACATCGTCAAGCTGCCGCCGGCGCGCCAGATCGACCGCCACTGGCACAACGCGTTCGGCGTGATCCTCGACGACCTGGTGTCGGCCGCCTACGCGGCTGGCCTGCTGGTGCTGCAGCTCCGCCTGATGGGCTGATCGGGCGCCTCCGACCGCCGCTCCACCCGGTCCCGCACTGCGGCCAGGGGAAAGTCACGTACAGCGGCGGCACGTCCCGTGACGATCGGTTCGGGGTCGCCGGGTGCCAATCCGGCGGGAGAGGCATGAACACCGCCACCACTTCGCTCCGTACGTCCGTCTTCTTGCTGGGCTGCACGCTGCTGGCCCAGGACCCCACCGAACCCGCCCCGCGCGAATGGGTCGGTGGTGCGCCGATCACCGAGTGGACGCGACTGACCGGAGACTGGGGTGGCCTGCGCTCGCAACTGGAGCAACTCGGCATCGAGGTCGCCGGCGGCTTCACCTCCGACCTCGCTGCACCGTGGTCCGGCGACACGCGCCGCCGCTCGTCGCTGTCGAGCCTGATCGACCTCAACGTCGCGTTCGACCTCGACACGCTGTTCGGCTGGAAGCGCACGATCTTCTACGTCGACGCCTACAAGATCGTCGGCCGCAATCCGACCAACGACGTCGGCGACTTCGGCGGGCTGTCCAACATCCAGGGCAACGACGTCGAGCAGATCGCCGAAGTCTGGCTCGAGACGTGGCTCGGCGACCGCCTGCGCGTCAAGGCGGGCAAGGTCGACTTCAACTCGGAGTTCGCGTTCCACGAGATCGGCGGCGAGTTCGTCAACTCGACCGCGGCCATCGTGCCGACCATCGTCGCCTACCCGACGTTCCCGAACCCGGCGACGTCGATCAACCTGTTCTACTCGCTCGGCGAGAACAGCTACGTCGGCGCCGCGATGTACGACGGCGCCAACGCCAACGGCATCAACACCGGCAGGCGCGGGCCGAAGGGCTTCTTCACCGACGACGAGTCCGACGCCTACTTCTACGCGGTCGAAGCCGGCACCGCCTGGACCGGCGGCGAACGCTGGGGCAGCGGCCGCGCGTCGATCGGCGCCTTCTACCACTCGGCCAGCTTCAGCACGTTCGACGGCGGCACCGACCGCGGCACCGCCGGCTTCTGGTGCTCGCTCGAACAGCACTTCTGGCGCGAAGACCCGACCGCGAACGACGGCCAGGGCATCGGCGCGTTCGTCAGCTTCGGCCACGCCGACGAAGACGTCTCGTCCTGCGGCAACAGCGTCGCCTGCGGCCTCGAGTGGATCGGCGCCTTCGACAGCCGCGACCACGACGTGCTCGGCTTCGGGCTGTTCTGGTGCGACCTGTCGGACGACCCGAGTGCCGGCACGCCCGAGGACGAGGTCGCCTTCGAACTGCTCTACAAGCTGCAGGTGACGCCCGCGATCAGCCTGAAGCCCGAGCTCCAGTACATCACCCATCCCCGGCGGTGCGACCGGCGTCGACGACGTGCTGGTCGGCCTGCTCCGCCTCGAAGTGCTGTTCTGAGCAGCTCCACCATCGCCCAACGCCCGGGAGACCGCTCCATGTTGCTGCGCACGAAGATCGTCCTGAACAACGTCCTGCTGGCCGGCCTGTTGGTCGTCGCCAGCGCCACCGGCTACCACGCCTTGTCGATCCTGCAGGAAGGCAACGACTTCCTCGCCGGTCCCGCCAAGGACGTGGCCACCGCCACCTGCGCGGCCCAGCAGGCGATCGGCGACCAGCAGCTCGCGGTGGCGCAGCAACTGGCCGGCAGCACCGCCGACGGCGACCTGCAGGGCAAGATCCGCGGTGCCGGCACCGCGGCCGACCGCGCCCTCGAACGCATCCAGCAGAGTGGCCTGGCCGCCGGCGACGCGCTGGCGTCGCTGCAGCAGGACGCGCACCGATTCCGCACCGCACTCGAGGCGCTGCTCGCCGCGCACGGCACGGCCGTCCAGCACGAGCGCGCGCTGCACGAGCACACCGAGTCGTTCAACTCGCTGAGCACGACGATGGAGGAGGTCGGCGACAGCGCCGTCGAGGTGCTGGAGAAGGACCCCGATCGCCAGGTGGCCTGGGGCCACGGCCTGAAGGACGTCTGGGAGGCCGCGGACGGCGGCATGGAGAACCGCATCGCCCTGCTCGCGCAGTACCTGGCCCTCGGCAAGCTCGAGGCCGGAGCGGAAGCGACCGCGACGCTGGCCGAGATCGACCAGGCGCTGGCGGAGCAGAAGGAGACCGCGGCGCGCATGCTGTCGACGCCGACGTTCGGTGTGCCCGCCCCGAGCCAATGGCCCGGCATGACGCTCGCGGACGTCTACACGCGCGAGTTCGCCGTGCACGAGCAGCGCATGCGCGACTACGCGCAGAGCATCGTGGCTCTGGCGCCGCTGCGCACCACCTACGACGCCGCCGCCGCGACGCTGCGCACCTCGATGCAGCGGCTCGAGCAGGCGATCGGCGACCGCACCGCCCAGCAGGCCGCCGCTGCCGCCGGCCGCGGCGCCACCGCGCGCTCGTCGCTGCTCGTCGTCTCGATCCTCGCCTTGCTGGTCGCGATCGGCCTCGGCACCTTCATGGTCCGCAGCACCTCGCAGCGTCTGGGCCAGCTGCGCCACCGCATGGAAGCGGTGGCCGACGGCGACGGCGACCTGACCGTTCGCCTCGCCATGGCCGGCGACGACGAGATCGCCAACACGGCACACGCCGCCGACCGCTTCCTCGACCGCATGGACCGGGCGATCGGCGAGATGCACATGGTCGCCGGCCTGATCGAGAAGGTCGCCGGCGACCTGAACAGCAGCGCCGGCGAGCTGTCGAACTCGTCGAGCCACCAGGCCGCGTCGCTCGAAGAGATCTCCGCCTCCATGGAGGAGATCGCATCGATGTCGACCAGCAGCGCCGACAACACCACGGCCGCCGGCAAGCACAGCCAGGATGCGACCACGGCCGCGCGCACCGGCGCCGAACGCACGAAGCAGCTGACCGAAGCCGTGGCGCAGATCCGCGACAGCAGCGCCGAGGTGCAGAAGGTCATCCGCGTCATCGACGACATCGCCTTCCAGACGAACCTGCTGGCGCTGAACGCCGCGGTCGAAGCGGCGCGCGCCGGCGAGGCCGGCAAGGGCTTCGCGGTCGTCGCCGAAGAGGTCCGTTCGCTGGCGCAACGCAGCGCGCAGGCGGCGAAGGACACGGCGTCGCTGCTGCAGACCGCGGCCGAACGCAGCGAGCGCGGCAGTTCGCTCGCCGGCGAAGTCGACGCCGGCCTGCAGGCGATCGTCGCGGCCTACGAGAAGGTCGAGGCGACGCTCGGCCAGGTGCACGCCGCCACCAAGGAACAGAAGGAAGGCGTCAACCAGATCAACAGCGCGCTGACCACGGTCGACCAGACCACCCAGGCCAACGCGCGCACGGCCGAGCAGGTGGCCAAGGCCTCGGCGGCATCGGCCGAACACGTGCAGCGCATGCGCCAGCTGGTCGGCTCGTTCCGCGTCAGCTCGACCTCCGGCGCGACCCGGAGCTAGACTTCCTCGTCACCGCAACGGTTCCTCCTGCCGAGATCACCCATGCGTCACCTCACCCTGATCGCGATCGCGCTGCTGACCACGTTCGCCAGCGCCCAGACCTCGGGCCGCCATTTCCGTCGCGACGAGCGCACGCCGCAGACTCCTGCCGCGGCCCCGCAGGCTCCTGCCAGCGACGCCGCCGCGCGCACCACGACGACGAAGGTCGTTCCTCTGCGCAAGCTGCGTTCGGGCCGCGCGTGGCCGAGCTACCACTTCAGCCGCATGCCGCAGAACGCGACCCCGGCCGGCGACGGTCCGGTCGACGCGTCGGCGAAGACCACCACCACGCAGCGCCGCGGCTTCTGGCGCCCGCGCCGCTGAGATCGTCGGCGCGCACCTCCGCGCTTCCGAAGTCGTCGCCGTCGCTGCATCATGCGCGCCACCGCGGGGGTGGCGGAACGGCAGACGCAGCGGCCTTAAAAGCCGCGAGCCGGCAACGGCTGTGAGGGTTCGAGTCCCTCTCCCCGCACCACTCGACACCGCCTGGACGGCTCAGTGGTTGCTCACGTCGCGCACGGCCGCCGACACCGCGGCCGCCGCCGGTGCCGGCCCGCCGAAGCGCGCCGCGTCGAGCGCCTGCCGCACCGCCTGCAAGCGCGCCAGCGCGTCCGCCGCGACGCCCCGCGAAGCCAGCGCCCCCCACGCTGCGTCGATCGTCGACGCGCCGCCGGCGGCGTGCAGCACGCAGGCGTCCAACGCCACCAGCGCTTCGGCCGGGCCGACCGCCAGCGCCGCCTCGAGACGTTGCTGCCGTTCGCGGGCGATGCGATCGACGTGGCCGCGGCGACGCAGGACCCGCAGGACGAAGACGACCGCGAGCGCGCCACCGACGAACAGCCCGTGGACCCACGCCGGCCACGCGTTCGCCGCCGCGAGTTCGCGTTCGTCGGCGGCGATGCGTTCGCGCACGCGCGGCGGCAGCTCCACCCCGGCCGGCGTCGGCGCGACCGAAAGCGGCACCGGCGCACTGGTCAAGGTCACGTAGCGGCGCTCGCGCGGCGAGAACGCGACGAACGGCACCGGCGGCACCGCCGTGGTGCCCGCGCGCAGCGGCAGCAGGTCGAGCGTGAACACGCGCGCACCGGCCACCATCGCCGACGTCACGCCCTGCACGTGGAAGCCGGGCAGCGGCGGCGGCGGCAGCGGCGCCATGCGTTCGAGGTTGCCAACGCCGCGCACCTCGAGGCGCAACGGCACGCTGCTGCCGACGGTGGCCGCTGGCACCGCGGTGCTCGCCTGCAGCGTGAACTCGCCGACCGCGCCGCAGAAGCCGGCCGGCGGCAGCGGCGGCAGCGGCGTGACCGTCAGCGAAGCCGCGGGCGACGCGATCGTCGCCTCCTGCCGATCGACCGGTTCGCGTCCGCGCAGGAAGTCCTCCACGAAGCGTTCGGCGAACGCGTAGCGCAGCTCGACCGGCGCCACCAGCGAGCGCCCGGGCGCCAGCGCCGTCCAGCGCAGCGTCGCCGTCAGCAGCTCGTAGCGGCGGCCGTCGACGTCGCGCGCGCCGGCGACGACGAACGGCACCGCGCGGTCGCCGAACGCGAGCCGCTGCGTCGTCGCCCCGGCCGGCGGCGGCAGCAGCTCCACGGCCCGGTCCTCGGCCGCCTGCAGCCACGGCACGACGACGTGGAACGGCTGGTCGAGCTTCTGCTGGAACATCGGCACCGCGTGCTGCCGCAGCCAAACGGTGTCGACACCGAGGCGCACCACCAGCTCGAACGACTGCTGCACGAACACCTCGGCCGGCAGCCCGTCGACCTCGACGAACAGCGGCGCGCTGGTCGCGGAGCGCGGCGCACCGGCCGGCGCCGGTTGCTGCGCCAGCGCGGCGGCGGCCCACGCCGACCAGCAGGCGACGACGAACGCACGGCGCAGGAACATCACCAGAACCGCTCCCCGGCGCGCGCCGCCGGCGCCGCCGACTGCTGGCGCAGTGCCCGCTTGTCGCGTTCCTGCTGGCGCAGACGCTGCAGCAGCTGCGCGACCTCGGCTGGCGACAGGGCCTCCTTCGCCAGGTCCGGCGCCACCTCCTCCGGCTTCTGGTCGGCGGGCTTCGGCGGCTCCGGCGGCGGTTCCGGAGCTTCCGTCTTCTGGCGGTCCGGCTTCTTCGCCGCCGCCTGCAACTGCTCGATCTCGCGCAACCGCACGCTGCAGCGCTCGGCGTTGCGCGCCGCCACCGGCCACGACGCACGCAGCCGATCGGCGCGGGCGAAGCCGTCGATCGCCTGCTGCATCGCGCGCAGCGCCATCGTCCACGCCAGCGGTTCGGCGTCGGCGAGCTGGGCGGCGGCGACCGCGCGCTCGCCGCGCTGGTGCGCGACCATCGCCAGCACGAACTCGGCTTCGGCCTGCCAGCGCACGTCCGGATGCTGCAGCAGCGGCTGGATCGCGGCTTCGGCGTCGCCGCTGCGCTGCACGCGCAGCGCTGCGAGGGCCAGGTTCCAGCGCAGCTCGGCATCGGCGCGCTCGCCGGCGTCGGTGAGCAACTGCGCGAACGCTGCGTGTGCCGGTTCGAAGCGCCCGGCGCGGTACTCGGCGATCGCCGCGGCGAACGCGACCGCGGGATCGGCCGTGGCCGCGGCGGGCTGTTGCGCCGGCACCGACAACGACACGATGCAGCACAGCGGCAGCCAGGCGGCGAGCGACGAGCGCACGATCATCGGCGGAACTCCGGCACGGTGCGTCGCAGCATCCAGAACAGCAGCGCCAGGAGCAAGGGCACGTGGAAGCACGGCACCGCCGCCAGTTCACCGCGCTGCAGCGCCGACGCGCGCGCCGCCGGCAGCAGCACGTCGTCGTGCAGGCGCAGCAGTTCGTCGCCGTTGCTGGCGAACACGCAGCGACCGCCACCGGCGGCGCACAGGCGCTGCAGGGCCGCACGCTCCAGGTGGGTCGTGACCTCGGCGCCGCTGCCGTCCTGCAGGAACGCTTCGTTGCCGTCGACCTCGACCGGGATCTTGCTGCCGTGCTCGTCGCCGACGCCGAGCGCGTAGACGCGGTGCCCGGCCTGCAGCAGGGTCGCGGCCGCCGCTTCGCCGCCGCCGACGAAGTCCTCGCCGTCGCCGACCAGCACGGCGGCGCCCCCGGGCGTGCCGGCCAGCAGTTCGCCGGCGAGCCGCAGCGCGGCCCCAGGATCGGTGCCACCCTGCGCGAGGAAGCCGGGCTGCAGTTCCTGCGCCATCGCCGCGACCGCTTCGCCGTCGGCAGTGCGCGGCGTCACCAGCTCGGCGGTGCCGGTGAACGCGACCAGCGCGAAGCGGCTCTGCGGCGCCGCCGCCACCATGCGCGCGATCTGCGCGGTGGCCGCACCCCCGCGCGAAGGCGCCACGTCGCGCGCCGCCATCGACGCCGACACGTCGACGCACAGCACCACGTCGGCGCCGAACGCGCGCTCGCGGCCGGGCACGACCGGCTGCAGCAGCGCGATGGCGAGGGCCAGCAGCGCGAGCCAGCCGAGCAGCGCGCGCCGGCGGCGATGGACCGGCACGCCGACGAGCACGGCGGCGCGTGCACCGAGCCAGCGGGCACGTTCCTGTTCGCTGCGGCGCTGCTGCCAGCGCACGGCGAACGGCACCAGCAGCAGCAGCGGCAACGCCGGCCAGTACCAGGGCCACAAGAACTGCAGCTCGTTCACGCGAGCCTCCGCAGCCACGTCGCCGACACGCCGAACGCCGTCGCGAGCAGCGACAACGCCAGCAGCATCGCAGCGCCGTGCCAACGTTCGGCGACGACGCCCGGCGCCTGCGAGGCCGAGGCTTCGAGTTCGTCGATCGCGGCACAGACCGAAGCCAGCGCGGCCGCGTTCTCGGCGCGGAACGAACGACCGCCGGTGGTCGCCGCCAGCTGCTCGACGGCGGTGGTGTCGAGCGGCGCGAAGGTGCCGTCGGCGCGTGCACTGCCGCGGCCGACGACGATCGTGTGCACACGGATGCCGCTGCTGGCGCACAGCTGGGCGGCGTGCAGCGGTGCGATCGCCTTCGACGAGCCGGCGGTGGCGACGTTCTCCTCGCCGTCGGTGACGACGATGGCGACGCGCGCCGGCGCCGCCGAGCGCCGCAGCAACGACGCCGCCAGCGCCGTCGCCGCACCGATCGCGGTCGCGTCCTCGGGGCCGTCCTTCGCCACCATCGTGGTGCGCTGCAGCAGCTGCAGCAGGGCCCCGTGGTCGCCGGTCGGCGGACAGCGCAGGTCGGCGTAGCGCGCGAACGTCACCAGGCCGATGCGGTCGTCGGCCCGCGTGCGCACGAACTCGCCCAGCAGGTCGAGCCCGACCGCGAGCCGCGTGCGATCCGGCGCGAGGTCGGTCGCCGCCATCGACGAACTGCGGTCGACGCACAGCACGAGGTCGCGGCCGGGCGGCACCGGCGGTGCGGGCCGCAACACCACCGGTTCGGCCAGCGCCACGGCAGCGGCCGCGAGCGCCAGCGCCTGCAGCAGCGACGGGACCAGGGCGAGGCGCACGCGCCAACTGCGCGGCAACCGCTCGCCGGCGGTGGCGCCGAGTTCGCCCGCGGCCGCGAACGGCACCGGGCGACGGCGGCGGGCCAGCAGCCCGTGCAGAAGCAGCAGCGGCAGCAGCAGCCACAGCCACGCCGGCTGCTGCAGGGTGAACGACAGCGCGGCGTTCACGCCGATCCCCCGCGGCCTTCGGATCGGCCGTCGACCCGCTCGGCCGCGCGATCGTCGGCGACGCAGCGCACCGCCGCGTCGCGCAGTTCCTGCAGCACCACGGGCGCTGGTTCGGCCGCTGCGAACAGCACCCGATCGACGACCTGCAGGCACGGCTGCAGCGCCGTGCCGACGCGCGGCAGGCGGCACAGCTCTTCGCTGGTGGCGACGTCGGCGGCGACGCGATGCTGCACGTGCACGTGCTGGCGCAGCAGCGCCTTCACCTGCTGGCAGAACGGCACCAACGCCGCGCGATCGGTCGGCAGCCGCAGTTCGCGCAGGCGCGCCGCGAGGTCGTCCGGCGTCGTCGCCGGCGTCCCCACGACCGCGGCCTGCGGAGCGGCGCTTCGCCGCCGCCACCACGCCAGGGTGCCGAGTGCGACCACGGCGAGGCCGAGCCACGGCCACGGCCCGACGCCGCGGGGTCGTTCGCGCACGTCGCCGGGCCATTCGAGTTCGCCCGGCGGCTGCGGCAGCGACGACGCGATCGCCAGTGCGAGCGGCGCACTGGCCACCGCCTTCGCCCCGCCGGCGTGCTGGAACTGCAGCACGACCGGCGCCACGACCACGTCGCCGGCGACGTAGCTGCGCACGGTCGCCCGCCAGGTGATCGCGCCGTCCCCCGCCTCGCGCACGATCGCGTCGACGTGCAGCGGCGCCAACTGCTTGCCGTCGAGTTCGAGCGGCGCTTCGCCCACCGACCAGCGCGCCAGCACTTCGAGCGCGAACGGCTCGCCGACGCGCAGAGCACCGCCGGACGCGGGACGCTGCAGCACGACCGTCTGCGCGGTCGCCGGCGCCCCCGCGGCGGCCGCCAGCAGCAGGGCAGCGAACGCGGCCCGCGAGCGGCTCATCGCTTCACCTCGCGCACGGCGCGGCGGTGGAAGAAGCCTTGCAGCGGCTGCGCGATCGCCGCCACGTCGGCGACCATCGGCAGCACGACGTCGACGACGTCGACACCGGCGCGGCCGAACTGCTCGTCGCGCACGTGGCGTTGCTGGCGTTCGCGCGCGAGCCACTGCTGCCGCGTCGGCGCGTGCGCGAAGTCGACCCACGCGACGCCGCCGGCGACCGGATCGGCGACCGAAAGCAGCGCCGGTGGCGGCGCCAGCCGTTCCGCGGCCAGCAGGCGCACGGCGACGACGTCGTGCCGATGCGCACACGGCAGCAGCGAACGCCACGGCGAGGTCCCGGCGAAGTCCGACAGCACGAACAGCACGACGCGGCGGCGCAGGCGCCCGGCGGCGGTCGCGAACAGCACGTCGAGGTCGGCGGGTCCGACGTGGTCCGGCAACTCGACGACGTCGCGCAGCACCCGCAGCACGTGGCCGCCGCCCTTCTTCGGCAGCGACAAGCGCACCAGCCGTTCGCCGGCGGCCAGCAGCCCGACGCGGTCGTGGTTCTGGATCGCCGCGAGGCCGAGGCAGGCACAGAAGCGCGACGCTGCCTGCCGCAGCGACCAGGCGCCGAAGCCCGCGGCCATGCCCGCCGAGACGTCGAGCGCGAACACGATCGTGCGCTCGCGCTCCTCGACGAAGCGTTTGACCATCGGCCGGCCGACGCGTGCGGTGACGTTCCAGTCGACGGTGCGCGGGTCGTCGCCCTCGACATACTCGCGGACCTCGCTGAACTCGACGCCGGCACCGCGGAACGTCGACCGGAAGCCGCCGGCCAGCACGTCGGTGATCAGCCGGCCCGAACGCACCTCGGTCGTGCGCACGCAGGCCAGCACGTCGGCGAGGCGTTCGCGCGGCTCGGGCAGAGGCTTCGGCGGACGGAACGGCATCGCGAGCGCAGCACGCTAGCGCCTGCCGATGCCGACGGAAGGGCGTGCCTCGGCGGTTCCGGTCGCGTTCGTGCACCACGGGGGCGACACCGCGGCGCCCGCTCGCGACGTCGTTCCGCGGCAGCGACACCGCGTCGCATCGACGCGACGGCGGCATCAGCCGCGCCCGCCGGCGCGCCGATGCAGGCGCGTGCGCCTCGAACCACCCGCCGCTCCCCCGCCGTCGTCGCCGCCGTCGCCGCGGCCGCGCATCGTCGGCGTCCGCCGCCGCGATGGCGACGCCGCCACCGAGCCGACGCCCGACGGAACCGCCGGCGACGGCGAACCGGCACCGACGCGCTGGCGCTGGCTCGCGCTCGGCTTCGCTGCAGCGTGGCTGCTGCCGTCGTTCCTGCCACATGGCTTCGACTGGTTCCTGGCGGCGATCCCGCACGAGATGGGCCACGCGACCGTCGGCTCGCTGCTCGGCCGGCCGTCGGCACCGGCGATCAGCCTCGCCGGCCACGCCTGGGCCGGCATCGGCGAGTTCCGCCCGTGGTTGTCGTGGGCGATGGCGCTCGGCCTCGGCACGCTGGCGTGGCTGCAGCGCACCCGCCCCGTGCTGGCGATCGGGCTCGGCCTCGTCGCGCTGGCGCTGCCGTTCGTCGCCCGCATGCACCTGGCCGAGGTGCTGATCTCGCTCGGCGGCCACTTCGGCGAACTGGCGTTCGCCGCCTACTGCTACGCGCTCTGCTGGTCCGGAGGCCACACCGGCACGCCGCAGGAACGCATCGCCTCGGCGATGTGCGGGGCGTTGCTGCAGGCCGGCAGCCTGCGCCTGTCGTGGGGCCTGCTGACCGACGCCGCGGTGCGCGCGCACTACGAAGTGTCCGGTTCGCTCGGCATGAAGAACGACTACCTCGTCATCGCCGAGGACCTGTGCAGCTGCCGCCTGCAGACGGTGGTCGGCTGGATGCTGGTGCCGGGCCTGCTGGCGTTGCCGCTCGGCCTGTGGTGGGGTGCGGTGCGCCAACGCCGGGCCCACCTCGAAGACTGAGCCCGAGGCCGCCGACCGCCTCGACCCCAGCTCAGGTGGCCACCCCGGGTCGGCCGATGACGACCCCGTCGCAGCGGCGCGACGCCGTCGCGGCACGAAGACCCCATGACCAAGATCCTGCTGGCCGACCCCGACCCGCGCGCGCAGCACGACCTGCGCGAACTGCTGCAGAAGCGCGGCTACGACTTCGACGCCGTGCCCGACGTGCCACAGGCGCTGCAGCCGGTGCAGGACGGCGACGTCGACCTGGTGCTGTGCGACCTGGCGGTGCCCGGCGGCGGCGGCATGAAGCTGCTGCAGGAAGTGCAGAGCCTGCATCCGGAGACCGCGGTCGTGCTGCTGTCGGCGTTCGGCTCGGTGCAGGACGCGGTGCAGGCGATGCGCCACGGCGCCGCCGACTTCCTCGGCAAGCCGTTCGCTCCCGAGCAGGTGCTGGTCGCCGTCGATCGCGCGCTCGAGAAGACGGCGCTGCAGAAGGAGAACCAGGCGCTGAAGACGGCGCTCGACGACCGCCTGCGCCTCGACAACGTGGTCGGCACCGACCCGCGCATGCAGGCGATCTTCAAGACCGTGAAGGCGGTCGCCGACACCCGCACGACGGTGCTGATCACCGGCGAATCGGGCACCGGCAAGACGCTGCTGGCGCGCGCGCTGCACGCGCTGAGCACGCGCAAGCACGCGCCGTTCGTCGAGGTCAACTGCGGTGCCCTGCCGGAGTCGCTGCTCGAGTCGGAGCTGTTCGGCCACGTGAAGGGCGCCTTCACCGGCGCCGTGCGCGACAAGATCGGCAAGTTCGAAGCGGCGGCCGGCGGCACGATCTTCCTCGACGAGATCGGCACCAGTTCGCCGGCGTTCCAGATCAAGCTGCTGCGCGTGCTGCAGGATCGCCTGATCGAACGCGTGGGCGACACCAAGACCATCCCGGTCGACGTGCGCGTGGTGCTGGCGACCAACAAGGACCTGGAGAAGGCGGTCGCCGCCGGCGAGTTCCGCGAGGACCTCTACTACCGCATCAACGTCGTCAGCGTCGAGATGCCGCCATTGCGCGCGCGCAAGAGCGACATCGGGGCGCTGGCCGAGCACTTCCTGCGCCGCTTCGCGCGCGAGCACGGCCGCCCCGCTCTGCACTTCAGCGAACGTGCCCTGCAGGCGCTGGCCAGTGCGCCGTGGCCAGGCAACGTGCGCCAGCTCGAGAACGTCGTCGAGCGCGCCGTCGTGCTGAGCACCGCCGACACCATCGACACCCAGGACCTGCCGTCGCTCGGCTCCGGCCGCACCGACGCGGCGGGGACCGGCGGCGCCACCACCGCCACCAGCCCCGGCCTCGTGCTGCCGACCGGCCCGGTGCGGCCGCTGAAGGAGGCGCTGGAGGGCCCGGAGAAGGCGCTGATCGAGCAGGCGCTCGCCCACTGCGGCGGCAATCGCGAGCAGGCGGCGAAGCTGCTCGGCATCAACCGCAGCACGCTCTTCCACAAGCTGCGCAAGTTCGCCATCCGTTGACGATCGCCGCGCTGCAACCTGCGCCGACGGATCGCTATAAGGGTCGCGCCTCATGCTGCAAACGAGCTTCAAGGTCCTGGTGGCCGCCGTGCTGTTGGCGCTCGGCTCCATCGTCGCCTACGCGCTGCTGCTCGGCGGCCGCCCCGATCAGGCGATCGAGCGCGCCCGCGGTTTCGCGAAGAAGCAGGAGTGGAAGAGCGCGCTGTTCGAACTCAACATGCTCGAGCGCGGCCTGACCAGCGACCCGCCCCGCCTGCAGCAACTGTGGAAGCTGCGCTACGAGATCAACACCGCCATCGGCGACCCGCTCAGCGCGCTGCAGGATCTCGACAAACTGCTGCTCCAGGACCGCGACAACCTCGACCTGCAGCTCGACCGGGTGCGCCTCCTGGCGCTGGCCGGCGACGGCCCTGGAGCGCGCCTCGCGGCCCTCGAGATCCTGGCCGATCACCCCGACCACGGCCGCGCCCTCGAGCTCGCCGGCGAAGCCTGCCAGACGGTCTACCAGCCGCAGCTGCGCGAACTGCGCCAGCGCCTCGACCGCGACCTCCCGGCCGACCTGCGCCAGGATGCGCGCAGGGCGATGCTGAGTTTCCTCTACCGCGCCGACGGCGACCCAGAAGTGCAGCGCGCCGCCGCCGAGCTCGAACGCGCCCACCAGGACGAGCCGCGCCGGCGCGCCGCCTGGGAGTCGACCTGGACCGACCTGCAGCGCCTGCGCACAGCCGTGCAGGAGGGTCTGACCGACTTCCGCCGCGCGCTCGAGACCGACGGCAAACCGGTGGCCGCGTTCCGGGCGTTCGTCTGGTCGCTCGACCAGTCCGAACGCGACGACGACGTGCTGATGGCGTGCGAGATCCAGCGCCGCCGCTTCGACCACGAATACGTCGTCGAAGCCGGCGCCACCGCCGCGTGGTCGCTGCTGCGCGACGAACTACCGACGGCGACGGTGGCGACGGCGAAGCGCTGGCTGCCGCCGGGTGCCATCGCCGAGCGCATCGCCCGCAAGTGGTCCGACGACGGCGCCAACGACCTGCTGCTGGCGCGCACCCTGGCCGCGTGGCGCCTGCAGGACGCCGAGGAGATGGCGCGCACCTGGAGCGACGTCGACGCGCTGTTCCAGGCGAACAAGGCAAGCCGATCCTTGGCCTTGCCGGTCACCGGCGCCTTGTTGGTCAAGATCCAGAACAACACCCAGTGGCTGGCGAACAACCTCCGCTGGGCCGCCGAAGTCGTACTGCAGCAACCGACTCCCGCCGGCCGCCCGGACCTGGCCGAGCTGATCCTGCCGCTGCAACTCGACCAGATGCAGACTGCGGGGCGCGAACCGGCGGCGATGCAGTCGACGCTGGCGAACTGGCTGCGGGCCCGCCCCGATGCGATCGCCCCGCAGCGCGCCCTCGCCGACCACCTCGCCGGCACCGGCCGCCTGGGTGCGGCGCTGCAGACCATCGACGCGGCCTGCAAGCTGGCGCCGAACGACCCCGAGCTGATCGCGCGCCGGATCGAGATCGCGCGCCTCGCCCACGACAGCGGCGACCAGAGTGGAGCCCAGTTGCTGGCCCAGTGCCTGCGCCGCGGCCAACTGCTGCCGGAGGTCGTGGATCCGATCGGTTACCTGCTGTGCGCCGAGGTCGCGGCGGCGCAGAAGGTCTGGCCGATGGCGATCGCCAACGCCCGCGCCGCGGTCGAGGCCTTCCCTGCCGCGCGCGCCCCGCGGTTGCTCGAGATCCGCATCCTGCTGGCGGCGGATCGCGCCGCCGACGCCGCCCAGCTGGCGCACCGCACGCTCGAGGCGCTGCCCGCCGACGCCGCGACGGTCGACCAGGCGATCGCCGCCTACCGCGCCGCCGGTCTGCCGCTCGACGACCTGCTGTTCCATGCGATGCCGACCAGCGCACCGACGGTGGCGCTGCAGACGGCACTGCTGCGCACGACGCTGCGCAACCGGAGCCCCGAGCAGTCGGCGCCGTTCGCGACCCGCTCGCTGGCGGCCGACCAACTGCCGCTGCGCATCCTGCGCGCCCGCGCCCTGGCCCGTTCGGGCCTCGCCGCCGACGCCGAGCCGCTGCTGAACGCCTTGCTCGTCGAGACCGAACTCGGCGACGCCGAACGCGACGACCTGCTGCACGCGACGCTCGACACCACGCTGGCCCTGGCGACGCAGCGCGGCGACGACCAGCTGGCGACGATGCTGACGCGCATGCTCGCCGCGGTCGGCGAACTGCCGCCCGCCGCCGCCGACGCCTTGCTGCAGGCGGGCGAGAAGCTCGCCGACGATCGGCCACGCGCGGCCATGGTGCTGGTCGACGCCGCCCTGCCGGCACTGCTCCCCGAGCGCCGCACGGCGGCCGTGTTCCAGCTGGCCGGCAACCTGTGTGCGCGGAACGGTTGGTTCCACCGCGCCGAAGAACACCTGACCGCCGCACTCGGCTTCGCCGACGGCGAACGCAGCGCCGAGCTGCTGGTGCGCCTGTGCGTGGCGCTCGGCCGCAGCGAACGCGCCCGCCAGGTGCTGCCGCTGGTGACGACGCCGGGCGACCCGGCGCTGGCCGCCTGCCTCGAACAGCCGGAGCTGGCGCTCGCCCTGTTGAGCCGCGATCTGCAGCGCGACCGCGGCGACCTGCTGGCGCACTGCCTGCTGGCGACGTTCGGCCAACCCTCCCGCTGCGACCTGCCGCCGGCCACCGGCGCCGACGCCGCGGAGCGCTTCGAGCTGCTGGCCACGCTGCGCGATCCGGCCACCGCGGCCCTGGCCATGCCTCGCCTCGAGGCACTCGCCGCCGGCGCGCCGCAGGTGCGCACCTGGCGGTTGCTGCTGGCGCGGTCGCTGCTGCACGGCGGGCGGGCCGCGCGCGCCGCCGAACTGCACACCGAGCTCGCCGGCGACGGTCAGGCCAACGTCCTGCTGTGGAGCGAAGCCACGCGAGCACACGGCGTCGACGGCTACACGCTGCCGAAGGCGATCCGCCAGCAACTGATCGACGCCGTCGCCAGCGAAGACGTCGCCGCCTCGCCGCCGACGTTCTCGTTCGCGATGGAATGCGTCGCCGACGCGTTCGCCGCCGGCGGTCTCGCCGCCGCCGCCGATGACGCCCGCTTGCGCCTGCTCGCCGTGGCGCCGCCGCAGCGTGCCCTGCGGCGCGACGAACTCGACCTGATCGAACGCATGCTGCCGCCGACCTCGGCCTGGCAGCAGTTGCTGCGCGAGATCGAAGGCCCCTACACCATAGACCGCGACGACCTGCTGCCCCGCTTGTGTGCGGCGGCGACGAAGGTCGCGGCGCAGGATCCGAAGTCGCTGGGTCCGACCGTGGCGGCCGCCTGGCGCCTGCTCGACAGCGACGGACCGCGCGGCGAGCTCGTGCACTTCCTGCTGCAGCACGACGAACGCCTGCCGAAGCGACCGAGCCGCGTCGCCGACCTGCTGCGGGCGCACCTGCAGCGCGTCGCCGCCGGCGACGAATCGGCGCGCTGGTTGCCGCAGACGATCACCGCCCTGCGCACCGCGATCGGCACCGACGCGACCAGCACCGAGATCGACACCGCGCTGCGTGCGCATCCGGCGACGCTGGCGCTGTGGGCCGAACGCGCCGTCCTGCGCATGGGCAGCCGCACGGCGCAGAAGGCGATCGCCGACCTGCGCGCGGTGCTGCGCCACGGCGACACACCGGAACTGCAGCTGCGCCTGCTGTCGCTCGCCGCCGAGGGCCGCAGCCAAGAAGCCGACGACGCCGCCACCTACCAGGCGCTGCCGCTGGCCGTGCGGGCGACGCCCGAAGGCGCCTACGCCGCCGCGATGATGGCGCTGCGGCTCGGCCAGGCCGAGGCGGCGCTGACCCTGTTCCCGTTCGCGGCGCCGCGCGACAACGGCATGCACCTGTTCGCCGCGGCACTGGCGTGGCTGCAGTCGCCGGCCGCCGACGGCCCGGCGCGCGCGCGCGAGCTGCTGCAACGCCTGGCGCGCGACTACCCGAGCAGCTCGGCCGCGCGCAACGCCGGCAGCTTCGCCGCCCAGCTGGCGCCGCGCTGAGCCAGCGCCGCGCGCAGCGTGTCGAAGCGGAAGTCGCGCAGCAGCGCGTCGAGCTTGCCGTAGGTGCGGTGCAGGTTCACGTAGTGGCGGAAGCCGCGCAAGCCACCGAGGCGCTGCCGCGGCTGCTCGGGATCGACCTCCCACGGATGCAGGTAGAGGCAGCCGGGCGCACCGAGCCGTTCCTTCTGCCGCAGGCCCGCGCGCAGCAACGCCAGCGGGAACAGCCGCAGGTAGCCACCGCCGCCGACCGGCAGGTGGCGGCCGAGCACGTCCCACGTCAGCGGCGGGAACTCGAGCAGTTCGCCGCTGCTGCCCTGCAGCCGGTACGGGCGCGTCGGCGCCGAAGCGACGCCGTAGTCGGGGTGGCGCACCGGCTGGATCGAGCTGTCGAGGTCGACGCCGGCGCGCAGCAGTTCGTCGATCGCCCACGGCGTCTTGTGCGTCACCGACCACGTGCAGGCGCGGAACGCGCGCGGCCGTTCGCCGGTGATGCCGGCCAGGATGTCGGCGGTGCGCCGTAGGTCCTCGGCGAAGCCCTGCTGGCCGAGGTCCGGCAGCAGGCGGTGGTCGTAGCCGTGGCTGCCGATCTCGTGGCCGGCCGCGTGCACCTCGCGCACCAGGTCGGGCAGGCGTTCGGCGATCCAGCCGAGGAAGAAGAACGTCGCCTTCACCGAGCGGCGCGCGAACAGGTCGAGCAGCCGCCGCGTGCTGTCGCCGCAGCGCAGCGGGAACTCGTCCCAGCGGGCCCGATCGACGTGGCCGGCCATGTTCAGCACCTGGAACCAGTCCTCGACGTCGACCGACAAGGCGTGCACCGTGGTCATCGCACGCGCTCCTGTGCCAACGGCAGCATCGCGCGCAGGAAGCGGCCGGCGCGCGCCGCCGCCGCCGCGTCGCTCTCACCGGGCCGGATCGGCGCCTCGGCGCGCAGCAGGAAGCCCGACTCGTTCCGGCGCAGCAGTGCCCGCGGCATGTGGTGCAGCGTGAAGCGCCAGTAGTCGCCGTGCGACCAGCCGGCGGTGCCGAACACGCTGAGCGTCACGTAGCGCCAGCCGTCGTCGCGCGAGCGCGCGACGATGCGGCTCGCGATCGGCCCGTCGGCCCAGGTGCGCACCAGGTCGTCCTGTTCGATGTCCATGTTGCTGCCCTCGATGCAGATGCGCGGCGGATGCACGCTCTTCCAGTTGGCGTCGTGGAACAGCGCCACGACGTGCACGCGCCCACCGTCGGCGTCGCGATAGCGCCGCCAGACGAAGTCGCCGGTGCCGAGCAGTTCGCGCCAGCGCGGCAGGTTCCGCTGGAACTTCGCCTCCTCCTCGGCGGTGCGCGGCACCAGCGTGAAGCCGGCGACCTGGTCGGGCAGCGACGCGGCGCGTTCGGTGCGCGTCGGCAACGGCCGGTGCACGCACAGCCAGGCCAGCAGGATCGCCGCCGGCCACAGCCACGCGGCCGTGCGCCGAGCCTGCAGCGGTGCTCCATCGACCGCGACCGCAGCCGCGACCACGGCCGCGGCGGGTGTCGCCGCGTCCGACGTCGCCGCGCGAGCCCGCCGCGACAGCAGTGCATCGAGGCCGAGCAGCAACAGCAGCAGGCTCGCCCACTCGGCGACGTTCGCCAGCGTGTGGCCGGTGCCTTCGGCGAACGGCACGCCGGCCCAGCGCGCCATCAGGCACAGCGCGGCGATGCGCAGCGTGTTGGCCAGCACCGCCAGCAGCGGTGCCGCCAGCAACAGCACGACGCGGCGGCCGAAGCGCGGCGCGCCGGTGAAGAACGCGAGGCAGTAGGCCATCGTCAGCATCGCCAGCAGCGAGCGCAGGCCGCTGCACGCGTCGGCGACGTAGAGCGCGCCGTCGAGGCCGTTCGGCTGCAGGTGGTCGCCGCGGCGCACGACGTCGGCGCCGAGCGCGTTGCCGAGCCACGAGCCACCGTGCACGGCGATCTCCTTCAGCAGGAAGGCGAGGCGGCCCTCGACGAACATCGGCGCCGGCACCACGAACAGCACCAGCAGCAGCACCGGCCACTGGCCGCGCAAGCGAGCCCGGCCGAGCGCGAACCACGCGGCCCCGGGCACGGTCAGCACGAGGCTCGCCGCCGACCACGAGTCGACCATCAGCAAGGCCCCGGCGAGGTGCAGCAGCAGCCCCGGCAGCAGCAGCCACAAGCCGCGGCGATCGACCGCGGCGGGCCGCTGCTGCCAATCCGCTCGCCGTTGCCAGAACAGCCAGGCGGCGAGCGGCGGCACCAGCCAGCAGTGCGCGAAGTACTGGGTCGGTGCGTTCCAGCGTTCGACGCACCACCACAACGTCGGCGCGTAGGCGACGAGCAGCGGCAGCCAGAGGCCGAGCAGCGCGTTCACGACGACGACCTCCCGAGCGACGCGGCGATCGCCAGCACCCGCTCGGCGTTGCCGGTCCACGTCCAGCGCTGCGCCAGCAACGACTGCAGCCCGGCGGCCCCGAGCTGCTGCGCGAACGCGCGATCGCCGCACAGCCGCCGCAGCTGCCGCACCAGGTCGGCGACGTCGCCGGGGCGGAACAGCAGGCCGTTCTCGCCGTCGCGCACGTTCTCGCGCAGGTTCGGTTGGTCCGGCGCGAGCGTCGGCACGCCGGCGGCGAGCGAGTCGAACAGCTTCAGCGGCGACGCGTAGGCGTTGATCGCCGGGATCAAGGCCCCGTCGCACGCCAGCACGTGCGCGGGCAGCAGCTCCGCCGGCACCTCGCCGAGTGCCCGCACCCGGTGCGCGAGGCCACGCGCCGCCGCCTGCTCACGCAGCACCGGCAACGCCGGGCCCTGGCCCATCAGCACCAGCACGAGGTCGCCGAGACCGTCCTGCTGCATCGCGTCGAGCACGAGGTCGAGGCGATGCCACGGCCGCATGTAGCCGACGAAGCCGAGCGCGAACGCGTTCGCCGGCAGCTGCCAGCGCTGGCGCACGACCGCGGCCGCCGCCTTCGCCGCCGGCCCGTAGCGCTCCGGCACGGCGCCGTTGCCGATCACGTGCACGCGCTCGCGCCGCGCCCCGCGTTCGACCAGCATGTCGGCGAGCACCTGCGTCACCGCGAGCACCGCGTCCGCCTGGCCGAGCACCGCGCGTTCGGTGGCGAGTGCCCGCTGGTGGAAGCGCAAGCTGCCGAGCTTCTGCATCTCGTCGACCATCGGCGAGTTGACCTCGAGCAGCAGCGGCACCGCGAGTTCGCGCGCCACGTCGAGGCCGGCGCGGCAGTGCAGCGCGTGCCGTTCGTAGACGAAGTGCGGCCGCAGCGTGCGGGCCGCGGCGCGCAGCATCGCCCGGCCCTTGTGGTTGTAGAGGATCTCGAGCACCTCGACGGCGGTGCGCGGCAGCGACAGCCGCTGCCAGAAGCCGGGCTTCTTCGGCTCGCCGGCCGGCGGCGTCGCCGAGGCCACCACCGCGGCGGCGGCACCGAGCCCCGTCTTCGGCACCAGCGCGCACTCGTGCACGTCGTGGCCGAGCGAACGCAGGGCACCGATCAGTTCGCGCACGTGCACCGCCTGGCCGTCGTCGGCGCGGATGCGGTGGTGGTAGAGGATGCGCCGCGGCTCGCTCATGCGCGCCCTCCCACCGGCGGGCGCATCGCGGGCAGCGCGAGTGCTCGCCGGAACACGCCCACCAGCAGCTGCACCGGCTCGTCCCAGCCGTAGCGCTCGGCGAACGTGCGCACCGCCGCCCGGTCCGGCGGCGTCGCCAGCGTCTGCTGCAGCGCAGCGACGAGCCCGGCGGGATCGTTCGGCGCGCACAAGGCGCCGAGCTCCGGCCGCGGCGCGCCGCCGTCGCCGGCGCCGAGGATCTGCGGGATGCCGCCGACCGCGGTCGCCACCACCGGCAAGCCCGACGCCAGCGCTTCGGTGACGACGTTCGGCCAGCCTTCGCGTTCGCTCGGCAGCACCAGCGCATCGGCCGCGCGGCAGGCGACGGCGACCTGGGTCGGCGGCAACGGACCGAGGAAGTGCACGCGCGCGCCACCGAGCTCGGCGATGCGCGCGCGATCGGGCCCGTCGCCGACCAGCACCAGCTGCACGTCGGCGGGCAACCGGGCCAGCGCCGCAGCCGCCAGGTGGAAGCCCTTCGCCGCGACCAGCCGACCGACGCCGAGCAGCAGTCGGCCGCTCGCGGGCAAGCCGAGTTGCGCGCGCGCCGCGGCGGCGTCGCCGGGGCGGAAGCGTTCGAGGTCGACGCCGTTGCGCACGTCGGTGATGCGCGCGCGCGGCAGGCCGGTGACGGCGGCGAAGCGATCGCCCAGCGCCGTGCTGACCGCGGCGCACAACGAGGCCCGCTGCGCCGCTTCGGTGATCGCCGCGGCGACGAACGGGTCGTCGGCGATGACGTTCAGGTCGGTGCCGCGCGCCGTCATCGTGAACGGCACCCCGAACTCGCGCGCCAGCGTCGCCGCCGCCACCGCGTCCGGCCACAGGTAGTGCGCGTCGAGCACGATCGGCCCGCGCTGCACGAGGGCTCCGACGGTCGCGCGGGCGCCGTCGGCCATCGCCTTCGCCTGCCGCCGCAGCGACAACCCCGGCCAGTGCCGGTAGCGCGGGTGCTGCACTTCGACGCCGAGCCACGTCTCGCGCAGTGGCGCCTTCGCCCACTGCCGGTAGACGCGGTTGCGCAGCGGCCACAGTACGTTCGGGACCGGCGCCACGACGCACCACGGCAGGCCGCTGGCGGCGGCGACGCGGTGCATGCGTTCGTGCACGAACAGGCCGTGCGTCGGATGTGTCGACGACGGGAACAGGTTGGTGAAGGTGACGATGGTCACGCGCACCACCGGCGCAGGAAGCGCGCGAGCACCAGGACCGCCCACAGCATCTCGGCGTGGTCGCCGACGCCCTGGCGATGGCGCGCCAACAACGTGCGCACGACCTCGGGGCGCAGCCACTGCTGCAGCAGCGAATCGCCGACGGCGTCCTCGACGGCGCTGCCGAGCGGCCCCTGGAACCACGTGCGCAGCGGCACCGAGAAGCCCTGCTTCTTGCGTTCGAGCGCCGCCGGCAGCAAGCGACCGGCCAGCGTCGCGCGCAGGAACGACTTGGTGCGGCCGCCGGCGAAGTGCCAGGCCGGCGGGATCGTCGCCGCGTGCTCCAGCAGGCGGTGGTCGAGGAACGGGCAACGCACCTCGAGCGAGACCGCCATCGACGCGCGGTCGGCCTTGACCAGGATGTCGCCGGGCAGCCACGTCGCGAGGTCGGTGGCGACGGCGCGGTGCAGCGGCGAACGCGCGTCGCTGTTCGCATACGCGGCGAGCAGCGGCGCGTGCGGATCGCCGGCGGCGGCGTGGTGCTCCTGGCGCAGCACGGCGAACACCTCCTCCGGCAGGTGCGCACTGACCGAACGTGCGTAGGCCTCGGCGGGATCGCGCCCGAGGTTCTGCAGCGTGCGCTTGCCGCGCAGCCAGCGCGGCAGCCAGTCGGCCTTCGGGTAGACGGCGCCGAACAGCCGCCACAACGCGCGCGGCAGCAGGTTGCGGGTCCGGTTCTCGCGCACGTCGAACAGGTAGCGGCGGTAGCCACCGAAGCCCTCGTCGCCGCCGTCGCCCGACAGCGCCACGGTGACGTGGCGGCGCGCCAGCTTGCAGACGTGGTAGGTCGGCACCGCACTGCTGTCGCTGAACGGCTCGTCGTAGGTGTGCGCGTACCAGTCGAGGTCGAGCAGGTGCTGCGGCGACAGTTCTTCTTCGAGCAGCTTCGCCCCGCACGCGGCCGCCGACTCGCGCGCGGCCGGCCGCTCGTCGAAGCGCGGATCGGGGAAGCCGATCGTGCACGCGGTCACCGGTCGGCCGAGCGTGCGCGTCATCGAGTCGACGACCGCGTAGCTGTCGACGCCGCCGGACAGGAACGGCGCCAGCGGCACTTCGCCCATCAGCCGGATGCGCACCGCCTCGTCGAGCAGCGACAGCGTGCGTTCGCTGGCGGCGGCGCGGTCCGCGACCGCTTCGCCGAACGCGAGCCGCCAGAAGCGCTGCGTCGTGATGGCGCCGTCCCGCAGCGACAGCCAATGGCCCGGCGGCAGCTTGTGCACGCCTTCGAACACGGTGATCGGGTCCGGCACGTAGCGCAGCGCCAGGAACTGTGCGATCGCGTCGGTGCGCAGGCGCTTCTCGAAGCCGACCGCGTGCAGCGCCTTGATCTCGCTGGCGAAGCAGAACAGGCCGTCGTGCACGAGCCAGTGCAGCGGCTTCTTGCCGAGCCGGTCGCGCGCGGCGTAGGCCTCGTGCTGCTCCTCGTCGACCAGCACGAAGGCGAACATGCCGCGCAGCCGCTCGGCGAGCCCGCGCCCCCACTGTCGCCATCCGTGCAGCAGCACCTCGGTGTCGCTGTGGGTGAGGAACACGTGGCCCTTGGCCGCGAGTTCCTCGCGCAGTTCGAGGTAGTTGTAGATCTCGCCGTTGAAGGTGACCCACAGCCGGCCGTCGCTGGTGCCCATCGGCTGCGCCCCGCCGGCGAGGTCGACGATGGCGAGCCGCCGGTGCGAGAGCGCGTAGCCCGGCCCGACGTGCACGCCGCTGCCGTCCGGGCCGCGATGCGCGATGCGATCGGCCATCGCCAGCGCCAGTTCGCCCGACACGGCGCGACCTGCGGCCAACGCCACGATCCCGGCGATGCCGCACATCAGCGCCACCTCGGCACGGTGTGCGCCAGCACCCTTCCGGCCGCTCCGAGTTCGCGCTCGCGCTCGCGCGCACCGTGGCGCACGGTGATGCGCCGCGGCCCGCGGGCGCGTTCGCCGGCGACCGCCTCCGGGGCGCGCGCGTACGCGGCCTGTGCCACCAGCGACAGCGCGGTGACCAGCGACAGCCAGTGGTAGACGAGGTCGAAGTGGCCGCGGTTCAGGAAGAACGCGCCGACCATGAAGCCGACGTTGGTCGCCTCCATCATGCGTGCGTAGATGCCCGCCCACCGAAGGTCCGGCCGGTTCGCCGCGAGCCGCATCACGTGCCGGCAGGCGAAGAACACCGAGCCGAGCAGCAGCAGGTAGCAGACGAACGCCGGCGTGCCGGACTCGGCCCAGATCTGCAGGTAGCTGTTGTGCGCGACGTAGGTGTGGCCGACCTTCGCCGGCTCCTCGGAGTAGTCGAGGAAGCGCGACTGGAAGTTGCGCATGCCGACGCCGAGCCCAGGGTTGTCGGCGATCATCCGCATCGCCGTCGCCCACGCGGTGAGCCGCGCGTTCGCCGACGACTCCTTGGTGTCGCCGATCGTCGACAGGCGCTCGAGCACGGCTTCCGGCGCCACGAACGGGAACAGTGCGGCGAGCGCGCCGAGCACCAGCATCGCCCGGACCAGCTTGCCGGAGCGCCAGGCGATCCACAGGCCCGACATGCACAACGCCAGGAACGCGCCGCGGCTGTGCGTCAGCAGCACGACGACGACGGTCAGGAACATCGCCACCAGCGTCGCGCGGCGGATCCACCGCTTGCCCTCGGCGATGCCGAGGTACCACAGCAGCGGCACGTTCATCACCATCGCCAACGCGAAGTCGTTGTTGTCCTCGAGCATCCCGCCCGGCCCGCGGGTGATCTGGCCGCCGCCGCGCAGGATGCCGAACACGCCGTTCTTGACGCCGAAGAAGCCGAGCGACAACGCGATCGTCCACAGGATGACGCGCAGGCGCTGCCGGCTGTCGACCTGCGCCGTGGTGAACAGCGCGATGGCGATGATCTTCAGGTACTCGATGAAGTACGAGTTGGTGTAGGCGTCCTGGCGCTGGGCGAACGCGTAGCTGATGGCGACCAACGCCGCCAGGGTGGTCATCATCAGCGACCGGAAGTCCCAGCGCGCGAAACTCCGCCGCCCCAGTTCGTTCACCCACCAGCCGAGGATCATCAGCACGGCGACGAACAGCGACAGGCGCAGATTGCGCGCGAAGCCCCAGCACAGATCCTGCGGCCGCATGTAGGCGAGCCAGCTGAACACCAGGAGCCCGACGAACGGGCGCCGCAGCGTCAGCGGCAGCGCCAGCATCACCAGGGCCATGACGAGCAGGTCGCGCATGCGCGGTCGCTCGGATCAGGCCCTGCCGAGCAGGAACGACAGGACGTCGCGCACGAACGACGGCAGCGCCGACGGGTTGACCAGGTAGATCAGCAGCACGGCGCCGCCCAGCATCAACAGGGCGAGCACGACCAGCGAGTTGCGCTTGCGCACGCGCTGCAGGTCGCGCCGCTCCTCCTCGGTCTCGAGGTGGCTCATGCCGCCGAGCACCGGCACCGACAGGGCGCGCTCGACGTCCTCGACGGTCTTGAACGTGCCCTGCAGCACGTCGAGCAGCAGGATCAGGCCGATCGCGGCGCCGAGGCCGAGCACGCAGCCGATCAGCGACACCAGCCAGATGCTCGGGTCGGTCGGCCGCGGCGGCACCGTCGCCGCCGCCCCGTCCGGCACCGTCACCGGCGGCTTGCTGTCGAGCTTGTTCAGCAGCTCCTCGGCGCGGTCGAGCTCGGTGCGCGCCGTCTTGCGCGCCGCTTCCGCATCGGCCAGCTCCTCGATCTTGGTCTCGTACGCCTGCCAGGCGACGGCCAGGTCCTCGATGCGCTGGCGCTCGGTTTCGACCGCCAGCTTGCGCGCCTCGATCTGCTTCCTGGCGACGTCGCGCTCGCGCGTCTTCTTCGCCAGCTCCGCGGCGAGCGCTTCGTGCGCAGGGTTCGGCACCAGGCCGTCGCCGCCCAGTTCGGTCGGCGCCAGCATGTCGCGCAGCCGCTTCTCCCACAGCTCGAGCGTCGCCTTGTGCCGCTTGTGCTCCTTGGTCCCCGGCACCCAGGTGCTCTCGACCTCCTGGCGCTTCGCCTCGATCTGCAGCAGCAGCACGGCGGCGAGCGGATTGCCCTTCGCCTGCTCCGCCAGCTGTTCGACCGCGGGCGGCACCCGCGCCGGCAGCGCCGCCAGCCGATCGGTCAGCTCCGCGACCAGCCGTTCGAGCGCCTGCAGGGAGCCCTCGAGCTGTTCGAGTGCTTGTGCCTGTTCGCGCGCGACCAGCTGCCGCGCCACCGACGCCTGCCGCCGCGCCGGCAGGTCGATCGTCGGATCGATCTGGTGGCGCTGCTCGATCGTGCGCTTGTTCTCGCGCAGGGTGTCGACGGTGCGGGTCCAGTTGTCGAACTCGGTCTTCGCCTGACGCCGACGCTCCTCGACCGGCTTGCGCAGGTCCTCGACGCGGCTCTTGATCCACACCGCGACCAGCGTGTTCAGGAAGCTCGCCGCGCGCTTGCCGTCGCGATCGCGGAAGAACACGCGGATGTGCGCGAACTGCCGCTTCTGCTCCGGATTGCTGTCCTGCACGAAGATGCGACTCACCAGGTCCTTGTCGAACTGCGTGCGCTGGTGCGGGTCGGCGACCAGCGTCTCCTCCCACTTCAGTTGCTCGGCGGCCTTGCGCGCCGACAGCGGGATCGACAGCCGCGCCGAATCGACGATGTAGCGGAACGGATCCTCGCCGCGCTGTTCCTCGCCCGGGATCGCCTGGTGCACGAGCAGCGTCTCGGCGACGTAGAAGCGCGGGATCAGCAGCGCCACGAGGCCGCCGACCAGGAGGCCGAGCAGCGAGATCGGCAGCAGCTGCCAACGCCGGCGCTTGACCAGGTCGACGTAGCGCTGCAGCGAGACCTGCGGCAGGTCGACTTGGCTCATCGTCGCCCTCCGCCGTGGGGCCGCTGCGCTCGGGCTCTGATCGACGGGGCGCCCATGTCAGAACCGGAAGAAGCCGGCCTGGGTACGGCCTTGCAGGATGTCGTACGAGATCTGCACCTGCGCCGCGCCGATCACGGTCTGCACGGCGAGCGCCACCGGTTCGAGCAGGCGCTGCAGGATGCGGGCGAGCATGCCGAGCGCCGTCGGCGGGATGTAGATCGTGTCACGTTCGCGCATGCGAATGTTCGGCGCGGTGCCGCCACCGGTGAACATGTCGCGCACGTTGACGTCGATGACCAGCGGGTGCTCGGCGTCGGGCCGGATCAGCATCACCCGCCCGAGGTTGGCGAGGTTGGTCCAGCGCACCACCATCAGCGCATCCCACAGCGTCATGTCGGTCTCGAGCGGCACGCGGCCTTTGAAGCCGACCTCGCCGATCGCGTAGTAGTACTTCAGCGTGGTGACGATGCGCGCCTGCAGGTCCAGTTCGAACTGGAACTTGCCGCGCAGGTGGCTGCTGACCAGCGCGCCGAGTTCGGCTTCGGTCAGGCCCAGCACGTAGACCGGCCCGACGAACGGCACGAAGATGGTGCCGTCGATGTTGACCGGCTGCCCCGCCACCAGCTCGGCGAGGCGCTCGGCACCGGGCTGCGCCAGCGCGTCCGGCGAGATCAGGAACTGCACCGTGTCCTGGCCGCCGAGGTAGTTCTCCTGCGTCGCATCGCCGTCGGCGCGCGTACCGAACCCCTTCTCGTGCAGCAGCTCGCGGATGCGCTTGTCCTCGAAGGTGCCGCAACCGCCGAACAAGGGCAGCGCCAGCAGCAGGAGGCCGAGCAGCCAGCGCATGGAGATCACGGGTTCGGTCGTCACGGTCGTGGTTTGCCTCGCAAAGCGATGAGGCCGCGCATCGTAGGAGGCTCGGCGAGCTTGGCAATGCAGCGCTCCCCGATCTCCCGCCTCATCGGCAGTTCCACGCCGGCGACCTGACTGTGGCTCGCCCCGTCGTCGGGCCGATGGGGTCTGCGAGATCGCATCGCGTGACCCGCTTCTTACGAACGTCGCCTTCGCGTCGGGCCATCGCGCCCGTACACCCGGCCTCCATGCGTTCGCCCTTGCTGCTGATCGTCGCTGCGGTGTTGCTCGGCACCGGCGCGATCGCGGTCTGGCTGCTGGGCGACCTCGGGGCGCCGACGCCGCTGGCACAAGCCGCCGCCGAAGCCAGCGCCGACGGTGCGCCGGCGGTCGCCGCCGACGGCAGCCTCGTGCGCGAACCAGCGCCCGCGGCCGTCGCCGACCCCGTCGAAGAACCGACGGCCGACGAGGACGAAGACGGCGGCGAACCCGAACGCGAAGGCGCCCTGCCCGACGAACACCGCGGGCCGAGCGTGCGCGTCGTGCGCGGCGAGCCGCCGGTGCCGGTCGCCGACGCCGAGGTGTTCTTCGTCGCCGAGGCCGACGTCGGCGAACGCCTCGCCGCGCGCAAGCTGTCGCTGCCCCGCCACGAACAGCCGGAGGCCGTGGGCCAGCGCATGATCACCGACGCCGACGGGGTCGCGCGGCTGCCGCGCGGCCGCTCGCCGCTGCTGTGCGCAGCGGTCGCCGGCGGCGGGTTCGCGTTCGCGGCGATCCCGCCGCGGCCCCGCCAGCACACGCTGGTGCTGCAGACCGACGAGACGCTGCGTCTGATCGCCCGCTACGACGCGGAGACGCCGGCCCCCGGCATCCCACTCGGCGTGCTGTGGCGCCGCCCCGACCAGGAGGCCCGCACACTGTGGCGCGGCGACAGCGGCCGCGACGGGCGCGCCACCATCCGCCACTTCCAGCTGCTGCGCGAAGGGCCGGTCGCCGACGAGGCGTTCGGCGCGCTGGCGCTGGTGCCGGCGGCGCCGGTGACGCCGTTCGCCGGCCGCCTGGCTCCCGCCGCCGCCACCGCCGGCGCGGACGCCAGCCCCGAGGGCCTCGGCGAAGTCGAGATCCTGGTGCCGGCACTCGGCGGCATCGCCGTGCAGGTCGTCGACCACGCCGGCAACCCGGTGCTGTCGCCGGCCGTGGTCGGCCTCGCCGGCGACCGGCCGGCCAGCGCGCCGAACGCGCGCCCCGACCTGGTGCCGCCGCGCGGCCTGACCAACCAGCGCCGCGACAAGCCGCTCGGCCAGGAGCCGGTGCTGCTGCCGTTCAGCGAAGTCGGCGCCGACGTGCGCATCTGGGCGCGCTTCCCCAACGACCGGCGCGCCGCCGAAGTCGGCCCGCTGCGTGGTCCGGGCCGCCCTGGCGAGACGGCGACGGCGACGGTGACCCTGCATGCGCAGCAGTCGGTGCTCGCCGGACAGGTCGTCGGCCCCGACGGCACGCCGCTGTCGAACCAGCCGCACGAACTCGAGGTCGCGATGTGGCGCCACGACCGCGACGTGCTCGCCACCCGCATCTTCGTGCTGCCCGACGGCCGCTTCGACCTGGTGCTGCCGCAGCGCACCGACGCCGAGCAGTTCACGCTCGAGCTGCGCCACACGCTGCCGCCGCGGCCGGTCGCCGAGGGCGAGGCGAAGGCGCCGCCGCTGCAGCTCGGGGCGCGCGTGCGGCTGTCGGCGATCCGCGGCGGCCAGCGCCAGGAGCTCGGCCTGTTGCGCCTCGAAGAGCTGCCGGCCCTGGTCAGCGGCGTCGTCGTCGACGACGCCGGCCAGCCGGTGGCGAACGCCGACGTGCAGGTGCAGCAGCAGGAACCGCCGCAGCACGGTCGCGACCCACGCGACGGCTGGCGCGGACTGCCGCTGCTGCGCACGCGCTCCGGCGAGGACGGCACGTTCGTCGTGCAGGGCCTGCTGCCGCCGGGCGTGCTGCGCGTGCGCGCCGACACCGACCAGCACTTCGCCGACAGCGTGCCGCTCGGCGCGCAGGGCCAGCGCGTGCGCATCGCCATCGTCCGCAACGGCGTCCTGCGCGGCCGCGTGCTGCTGCCCGACTGGGTCGGCGACGGCGCGCTGTCGCTGGTGCTGCGGCCGGCCGACGAGACGCTGCGCGAACGCGAGACCCGCACCGTGTCGCTGTCGCGCCGCGGCGGCGGCCGCTTCAGCATCGAGCCTCTGCGCCCCGGCCGCTTCGACGCGCTGGTGATGCTGCGCAACCTGAACGAACCGGTGGCGACGCTGCCCGACGTCTGGGTCGCCGCCGGCGAGTGCCGCGATCCGCGCTTCCGCCCGCTCGACCTGCGGCAGTCGCTGTTCCGCTACCGCCTGCGCGCGGTCGATCCGAGCGGCGGCCCGCTGGCGCTCGACGGACCGATCCTGGCGCGGCTGCAGGGCCCCGACGGCCAGCTGGTGCAGAGTGCGTTCCGCTGGCAGAAGGGCCGCGCCGAACTGATCACCGCCAGCGGCACCGCCGACCTGACGTTCTTCGGCCGCGGCCTGCGCACGGCGCGGCAGGTGCTCGGCCCCGGCGAACACGACGTCATGCTGGCGACGCTGCTGCCGGTGCGCGTCGAAGTGAACGGGCTGCGCGGCCTGTGCGGGCCGAACCGCCGCGTGCGCATCAGCGCGATCCTGCATGGCGACACCGGCCTGCCGGCGGACCTCGGCGGCCAGGACCAGAAGAGCGGCGACCGCTTCGCGTTCAGCCGCTGGGACCTCGGTCGCAGCAGCGGCGGCTGGCTCGGCGCCACCGACACCGTCGAGATCCCGTTGATGCAGAGCGGCAAGTACGAGCTGCTGCTGCGCCCGCACGCCGGCGACAACGAACGCACGCCGCAGGGGCAGATCGCTCTCGGCACGTACGAGCTCGACGTCGAGAACGGCCACTGGAACCCGGTGACGGTGCGCCTCGACCCGAACGCGGTGCTGCAGCACCTGCAGCAGCTCGACCAGTCGTTCGCGCAGGCGCAGGCGGCGCGCGCCGCCGACGCCAGCAGCGGCCGCAACCGCCGCTGAGCGCCCCGCGCCCTACGCGCCCGGCGGCGGGGCGGCGATGACGTCGCCGAAGCAGCGCGTGATCAGCGCCGTCCAGCCGGTCTGGTGCGAGGCGCCGCAGCCGCGACCGGTGTCGCCGTCGAAGTACTCGTGGAACAGCCACAGCTCGCGCCAGTGCGGGTGCTCGGCGAAGCGCCGGTCGCCGCCGGCGAACGGCCGCTGGCCGTCGGGGCCGCGGCGGAACAGCCTGGTCAGCCGCGTCGCCAGTTCGTCGGCGACCTGCTGCAGCGTGCACATGCGCCCCGAGCCGGTCGGGCACTCGACCTTCAGGTTGTCGCCGAAGAAGCGGCCGTAGCGCTCGAGCGCCTCGATCAGCAAGAAGTTGATCGGCAACCAGATCGGCCCGCGCCAGTTGCTGTTGCCGCCGAACATCGCCGTGGTGCTCTCGCCCGGCGTGTAGTCGACGCGGTACTGCTGGCCCTGCACGTCGAGCACGAACGGCTGGTCCTTGTGCACCGCCGACAGCGACCGCACGCCGTACGGCGACAGGAACTCGCGTTCGTCGAGCAGGTAGCGCAGCAGCCGTTCGAGCCGCGCGCGCGACGGGATCGCCAGCAGCGCCGACGGCTCGTCGCCGCTCTCGCCGAAGCAGACGTGCGACGCGAGGTCGTGCTCGTTGGCGAGGAACCAGCGCAGGCGCTTCTCGAAGCCCGGCAGCCGGCGGATCGTCGCCAGCGGCAGCACCTCGACCGCGCACAGCGGGATCAGGCCGACCAGCGAACGCACGCGCAGCCGTTCCGACGCGCCCTGGCGGTGCATCTGGTCGTAGTAGAAGCCGTCCTGCTCGTCCCACAGCCCGGTGCCGCCGAGCGTGTTCATCGCGTGCGTGATGGCGACGAAGTGCTCGAAGAACTTCGAGGCGACGTCCTCGTAGGCCGGATCGTGGATCGCCAGCTCGAGCGCGATGCTGAGCATGGTCGCGCAGTAGAACGCCATCCACGCGGTGCCGTCCGCCTGTTCGAGCGTGCCGCCGTTCGGCAGCGGCTGGCTGCGGTCGAACACGCCGATGTTGTCGAGGCCGAGGAAGCCGCCGCCGAACACGTGCTTGCCGTGCACGTCCTTGCGGTTGACCCACCAGGTGAAGTTCAGCAGCAGCTTGTGGAACGCGCGCGCCAGGAACTGCACGTCGCGTTGCCCGCGCTGCCCCGTCATCTTGTAGACGCGCCAGCACGCCCACGCGTGCACCGGCGGGTTCACGTCCTGGAACGCGAACTCGTAGGCCGGGATCTGCCCGTTCGGCGCCATGTACCACTCGCGCAGGAACAGCAGCAGCTGGTGCTTGGCGAACTGCGGATCGAGCTTGGCGAACGGGATCATGTGGAAGGCCAGATCCCACGCCGCGTACCACGGGTACTCCCACTTGTCGGGCATCGACACGACGTCGCGGTTGTAGAGGTGCGCGAAGTCGCTGTTGCGCCCCTGCTGCCGCTGCGGCGGCGGCGGCGGCTGCGCCGGGTCGCCCTTCAACCACGTGCGCACGTCGTACCAGTAGAACTGCTTGCTCCAGATCAGCCCGGCGTAGGCCTGGCGCTGGATCGCCACCGCTTCGGCGTCGCAGTCCTTGCCGCACAGCTCGTGGTAGAAGCCGTCGGCCTCGTTGCGCCGCAGCTCGAGCACGTGCTGGAAGCCCTGGCCGAACGCGCGCGGCGGTTGCGCCTCGGCCCGCCGCAGCCGCAGGCGCAGCTGCGCACTGCCGCGCGCCGGCAGCTCGAGCACGCAGTGGAACGCGCACTTGCTGCCGTGCTTCTGCGGGTTGACCGCCAGGCGATTGCCGCCGACGACGTACTCGTGGAAGGCGTCCTTGACGTAGGCGTTCGGGTCGCCGCTGCCGAACAGCCTCACCGTGTTGGTGTCGTTCTCGGTCGCCAGCACGCCGCGGCACACGCCGTCGTCGCCGTCGATCTCGAGCGCCATCGGCGGCAGGTCGGCGCCGGTCGCGACCAGCCGCCGATCGCCGTCGGCGACGATGACGCCGCGCGGCCAGTAGCCCTCGGTGTTGCGCCCCCACGCCCAGGTGTTGCGGAACCACAGCTGCGGCAGCACGTGCAGGCGCGCGGCGAAGGCGCCGCGGTTGTGCACGTCGAGCACGATGCAGACGTCGTCCGGGTCGGCCTTGGCGTAGGTGACCTCGACGTCGAAGTAGCGGTCGTCGGCGAACACGCCGGTGTCGACCAGTTCGAACTCGGGCTCGTGGCGGCCGCGCGCCTTGTTCTCGGCGACCAGCCGCGCGTACGGGAACGCCGTCTGCGGGTACTTGTAGACCGCGCGCAGCCACGCCGCCGTCGGCAGGGCGTCGGTGTAGAAGTACTCCTCCTTGACGTCCTCGCCGTGGTTGCCTTCGGGCCCGGTCAAGCCGAACAGCCGCTCCTTCAGGAACGGGTCGCGTTCGTTCCACAAGGCGAACGCGAAGCACAAGCGGCCCTGGCGGTCGGTGATGCCGAGCAGGCCGTCTTCGCCCCAGCGGTAGGCGCGGCTGCGTGCGTGCTCGTGCGGGAAGTAGCTCCAGCAGTTGCCGTCGGCCGAGTAGTCCTCGCGCACCGTCCCCCACTGCCGCTCGGACAGGTAGGGACCCCAACGCTGCCAGTTCTGTTCGCGGCGCGCCTCCTGGCGCAGACGATCGCGTTCGGACGAGGGACGAGAACTCATCGGCGCGCCTGTGTACCCGGCGCGCGCACCGGCCGCACCAGCGCCCGCGCGAGAATCGCACGGCGCCGGGCCGCGACGAACGCGAGCTACTCCTCGGCGAGCATCTCGCGGAACATCGCCGGCAGCGGATCGTTCGTGCGCAGCGTGCGCCCGGTCACCGGATGCGGCAGTTCGAGCTCGCCGGCGTGCAGCAGGAACACCGGGCCGAGGTCCGCGCGCGAGCCGTAGCGCGCATCGCCGACGATCGGATGGCCGAGGTGGGCGAGGTGCACGCGGATCTGGTGCTGGCGCCCCTGCTGCGGCTGCACCTTGACCAGGGTCATGTGGCGCACGGTGCGCACGACCTCGTAGTCGGTGCGCGCCGGCCGGCCCTGCGGATCGACGACGACCTTCGGGTCGCGGCGATCGCCGCCCGGCTGTTCGAGCAGCGGGGCGACGATGCTGCCGACCGCCGGCGATGGCGTGCCGTGCACGATCGCCCAGTAGGTCTTGTGCGCGGTGCCGTCGCGGAACGCCGCGGTCAGGCCGCGCAGCCCCGCCGGTGTCAGCCCGATCGCCAGCAGGCCCGAGGTGCCGCGGTCGAGCCGGTGCGCCGCCGCCGGCTTGAAGGTGCCGGTGCGCACGCCGAACGGCTGCGTCGCGAGCCAGTCGACGAGGCTCGCCTTCTGGCCGCTGCCGCCGTGCACGGCGAGGCCGGCCGGCTTCGCCACCACCAGCACGTGTTCGTCGCGATGCACGATGCGCGGCTCGGGCCCGCGCACGATCGCCGGCTTCGGCGCGTTCGCCTGGCCCGGTGCTGGCGGCGGCGGCAGCGGCGCCACCACCGCCTGTGCCGCGCGCACGTCGGCCTCGGGCAGGTTGAGCAACACGTGCATGCCCGGCTGCAGGCGCAGGTCGCCGGCGACCTTCTTGCCGTCGACGCGGATGGTGCCGTTGCGCACGTGCTTGAAGATGGCCGCGAGCGGCAGCGACTTCAGCAGCTTGCGCAGGAAGCGGTCGAGCCGCTGCCCCGCTTCGTGCTCGGTGACGAGGATGTCGCGCATCGAAGGCGGGCGACCATACGCACTCCCCGACCACCGCGCCAACAGCGCCCCCGGTCCCTTCGCGCGCGAGCACCTGGTTCGCGCGATCCCCTAGGACGCACGGTCACTTCTTGCGCACGATCACCGGCGGCAGCGTCTGGCCCTTCGGCACGAACTTCATCGACACCGAGTTGACGCAGTGGCGCGTGTTCTTCTGCGTCATGCGTTCGCCTTCGAACACGTGGCCGAGGTGGCCCTGGCAGTTCTTGCAGGTGATCTCGACGCGCACCATGCCGTGGCTGTCGTCGGCGTGGCGGTCGACGGCGCCCGGGATCTCGTCGTCGAAGCTCGGCCAGCCGCAGCCGCTGTGGAACTTGTCGTCGCTCCTGTAGAGCGGCGCGTTGCACTGCCGGCAGATGTAGGTGCCGTCGGCGTCGAGGTCGGTGTACTCGCCGGTGCCCGGACGCTCGGTGCCCTTGCGCAGGATGACGTCGGCTTCGAAGCGGGTCAGCGGGTTGTAGGCGGGCGGAGTGGACGCAGACGGATTGGAAGCAGGCGGCTCGGGCTTGTTCATCGCAGGTTCGGTGCCGGTCGGCGGGGCGTTCGTCGGCTTGCCCTGTACCGTCGCGTCGCCGCTCGCCGCTGGCATCGCGGGATCGACGGCAGCCGAGGTGCGCGCCGAATCGGACGGCTCGGTGCACGCAGCGACGAGGAGAAGGCAGACGACGGCGAGTTGGCGCATGGGGTTCGCTTCGCCCCCGGCGCGGCCGGGGATGCGGCGCATGCTACGACACCTGCGGGCCGAAGTGCCGCCTCGGATCCGGGCCGTGGCAGGTTGGGGCAAGGTCGCTGGCATCCCCTCATGGCGACGTCCCTCGAACGAGCCTTGGCTGCGATCACAGAAGCCGAACAGAAGCAGATCGCCGCACCGCGGCTACCCGATTCCTATCGACTCGACGTCGAACGCTGGATGGCGATGCCACACAACCAGGACGGAGCGGACAAGTCCTGGGTCTGGCCGGCCTACGAGTTCTGTCGCGGTCACTTCCGCGGCGCCGTGACCTGCTGACCCGAGCTGCCAAGCGAACGCAGCCCTGGCGCAGGCGGCCAACCGCCGCCGTGCCGGAATGAGATTGGCAATCCGCGCAGTTGGCGTCATCGCGGGGGTCCGGCAGCCCCTACCGTGGTCCGCCCAACATGAAGAAAACGATCAGCACCGAGAAGCTCCAGATTCTGCGCAAGGGCAACGAGGGCTTCCTCCTGGTCGATGTGCTCGACAAGGCCGCGTTCGACCTGGACCACATCCCCGGCGCGCGCAACGTGCCGCTCGACACCCTGGGCTTCCCGCAGGTGGTCGCCGACAAGAACGCCGGCAGCAAGACGCGCCGCGTCGTGCTCTACGGCGCCAGCACCCAGTGCGAGGCGCCGGCGAAGGCCGCGAAGCTGCTGGTCGCCGACGGCTTCACCAACGTCGTGCTCTACGAAGGCGGGCTCGCGGCGTGGAACGAGAGCAAGCGCGCGCGCCTCGAGCGCGCCAACAAGCCGGCGAACTGAGCGCGCAGGCTGCGGCGCGGGAGCCGAGCAGCGCCCGGCTGCGCGCTGCACCGCCGCCAACGTCGCGGCGTCGACCTGCAGAGGCCACAAGTCCTCGCGCAGGACGAGCACATCGCGCGGGAACAACGGCGACACCAGCAGCGGAGTTGAATGGGGCCGCGTGCCGGAGCACGCGGAAGGTGGGACAACCTGCAGGAGGCGAAGCGCATCGAGGCCGCTTCAACGGGGCCGCGTGCCGGAGCACGCGGAAGGAGCCTTCCAGACGTTGAGCGCCTCAGTCCGCTTCGATTCGCTTCAACGGGGCCGCGTGCCGGAGCACGCGGAAGGTTGAGACGCGCAATCTCGTAGGCCGTCGTCGGGCCGATGTGGCTTCAACGGGGCCGCGTGCCGGAGCACGCGGAAGGCGACGAAGCCCTGCGCCTGATGCGCGCGAGGCTGGCGGGCTTCAACGGGGCCGCGTGCCGGAGCACGCGGAAGGGCCGTAAACGCTACGGTGCGGCCGTGGCTGTCACCATGCTTCAACGAGGCCGCGTGCCGGAGCACGCGGAAGGCACACTGGCTTCCACCCACCCGACGCTGCTCGATGTCACGCTTCAACGGGGCCGCGTGCCGGAGCACGCGGAAGGCAGCATGCGGATCTGCTCCTCGATCTGGTCCGGGGCAAGGCTTCAACGGGGCCGCGTGCCGGAGCACGCGGAAGGACGGTGCAGGTTCTTGCCGACGGCGTGCTGACGACGCTTCAACGGGGCCGCGTGCCGGAGCACGCGGAAGGCAGCAGCGGCGCACCTTCTTCGACGCTCTGATCGCGCTGCTTCAACGGGGCCGCGTGCCGGAGCACGCGGAAGGTCGTAGGCCAGTGCGCGAGCCGCGCGCGACCGCCGGCTTCAACGGGGCCGCGTGCCGGAGCACGCGGAAGGCGCCACGTGCGTGCGCACATGCCGCGGCGGATTCCCGAGGCTTCAACGGGGCCGCGTGCCGGAGCACGCGGAAGGGACGATCGACCCCAGACCGGCGAGGGTGCTGTACTCAGCTTCAACGGGGCCGCGTGCCGGAGCACGCGGAAGGGCTTGCGGGCGTCCGCTGAAGCGCGGGAATCGGTCGAGGCTTCAACGGGGCCGCGTGCCGGAGCACGCGGAAGGCCGTCGACTACCTCGTTGGCGCAACCGAGCACCCGTTGCTTCAACGGGGCCGCGTGCCGGAGCACGCGGAAGGTGGCCGGAGGACGCCGACGACGAGAACGGCAACTACCAGCTTCAACGGGGCCGCGTGCCGGAGCACGCGGAAGGCGGCGTCGACCTGCTGGTGGACGGCGAAGGCGAGATCGTGCTTCAACGGGGCCGCGTGCCGGAGCACGCGGAAGGTTCGGCGGGATCGAAGGGGAAGCCGCGTTGGCCGAGATGCTTCAACGGGGCCGCGTGCCGGAGCACGCGGAAGGGCGGAGCCGGCGCAGCCACCCGCGCACGACGCGAGCAGCTTCAACGGGGCCGCGTGCCGGAGCACGCGGAAGGACACGTCGGCGACCGGCACCCCGTCCACGTAGAGGTTGCTTCAACGGGGCCGCGTGCCGGAGCACGCGGAAGGTCCCTACCGATGCATCTCTCCATGTAGGAGCATCCGAGACGCTTCAACGGGGCCGCGTGCCGGAGCACGCGGAAGGTCGTCCCCTCGGCCGGTCTGTGAAACGAACCCCCCTGCTTCAACGGGGCCGCGTGCCGGAGCACGCGGAAGGTCAAGACGCGCCCGAAGACGCCGGAGAAGTGGCAGGCGCTTCAACGGGGCCGCGTGCCGGAGCACGCGGAAGGGTCTTGGGCGAGGTAGTAGGTGCCTGGTGCCAGCACGTAGCTTCAACGGGGCCGCGTGCCGGAGCACGCGGAAGGGTCGCGGATGTCCAGCTCGGCGCCGGGGTCGTTGGGATTGCTTCAACGGGGCCGCGTGCCGGAGCACGCGGAAGGGTTGCCGTCAACGGCGTTGACGTAGTGCTTGACCTTGGAGCTTCAACGGGGCCGCGTGCCGGAGCACGCGGAAGGCGCCATCGAATCGGCGCTGCACAACACGGCCCGCGAGCTTCAACGGGGCCGCGTGCCGGAGCACGCTGAAGGACCTGATCACCTCGTGCGAGCAGATCCTCGCCGACCAGCTTCAACGGGGCCGCGTGCCGGAGCACGCGGAAGGAGCCGCGTAGCGAGGCGCAAGGCCCGTGAACTCCTCGGGCTTCAACGGGGCCGCGTGCCGGAGCACGCGGAAGGCAGTGCGCAACTGTCCGCGAGGGAGCTGATCCAGCGTGCGCTTCAACGGGGCCGCGTGCCGGAGCACGCGGAAGGCATCGACGCACGCACCTCGGCCGCACTTCCGCCTTGGCGCTTCAACGGGGCCGCGTGCCGGAGCACGCGGAAGGTACGAGCTGGGCAACGGCCCCGACGGGTTCATGCCGGCGCTTCAACGGGGCCGCGTGCCGGAGCACGCGGAAGGATCGACCTTGTTCGCACCCGCAGGCACGAGGCTGATGCTTCAACGGGGCCGCGTGCCGGAGCACGCGGAAGGTTGTTGGCGAACCTCGGGTCGGTCGCCTCCTCCGAGCTTCAACGGGGCCGCGTGCCGGAGCACGCGGAAGGAGTGAAGAGAAGTATCGCTCCCTCATTCTTCTCAATCGCTTCAACGGGGCCGCGTGCCGGAGCACGCGGAAGGCCAGCGATTCGCGCGACGAATGGCGAGCCGGTTGGGAGCTTCAACGGGGCCGCGTGCCGGAGCACGCGGAAGGCAAGAGGCGCGCGTTGCTCTCCTCGTCGACGTTGACACGCTTCAACGGGGCCGCGTGCCGGAGCACGCGGAAGGGCTGCTGACACCCCGGCGCCCAGTCACCGGCGACCCGCTTCAACGGGGCCGCGTGCCGGAGCACGCGGAAGGTCGATCCGCACGGGCGCGGGCCTGGAGGCGCTGTCGAAGCTTCAACGGGGCCGCGTGCCGGAGCACGCGGAAGGGGCGCCAGCGCTTGCCATGCCGGCGACCGCTTGACGTGGCTTCAACGGGGCCGCGTGCCGGAGCACGCGGAAGGAGTCCTATCGCTCGAGGTCACCGCCGGCTGGTCGCCGCTTCAACGGGGCCGCGTGCCGGAGCACGCGGAAGGCGGACGCTGTCGGTCAGCTCCTGCAGGGCATCCTTCTCGCTTCAACGGGGCCGCGTGCCGGAGCACGCGGAAGGGGCGAGCCGATCTAGTGGGTGCCATGACGAACACGAACGCTTCAACGGGGCCGCGTGCCGGAGCACGCGGAAGGGCCTACGTCGGCAACTCGGAAACGATCAAGCCGTGGCTTCAACGGGGCCGCGTGCCGGAGCACGCGGAAGGCTGGCAAGCCCAGCACCTTAGGCCTTGCCGTTGCCATGGCTTCAACGGGGCCGCGTGCCGGAGCACGCGGAAGGCGCACCAGCAGCGCAGTAGCATACGTGCATTGGGCAGCTTCAACGGGGCCGCGTGCCGGAGCACGCGGAAGGGCTGCACTTCCTTGCGCGCGACGGCGCCAGCGCAGGGCTTCAACGGGGCCGCGTGCCGGAGCACGCGGAAGGATGGTGCTAGGGGTGGCCGTAGCCACACACACTATACGGGCTTCAACGGGGCCGCGTGCCGGAGCACGCGGAAGGGAGCAAGGCACTCGTCCAGGTCCACGGGTTCAACACGCTTCAACGGGGCCGCGTGCCGGAGCACGCGGAAGGATCGCGGGCCCCTCTGCGCCGGGATGCCGGGGAAGCCGCCGCTTCAACGGGGCCGCGTGCCGGAGCACGCGGAAGGCCCTCGCCTCTGGTTGGAGGGCAGAAGGCTCAGATGCTTCAACGGGGCCGCGTGCCGGAGCACGCGGAAGGTGTATCAGTCCAGGTTGCTGGCGAACCTGCCTACGGGCTTCAACGGGGCCGCGTGCCGGAGCACGCGGAAGGAGCCCGCTTGCCAGCGCCG
>ERZ1066117.340-NODE-340-length-40355-cov-14.755285_pt1 | contig 40355 bp, 29 predicted proteins | sample MGYA00382764_ERZ1066117 | MGnify/ENA primary metagenome ERZ1066117 (study PRJEB33369, sample SAMEA5778347) | biofilm metagenome | biome: Industrial cooling water; feature: Water cooling tower basin; material: Biofilm | place: United Arab Emirates | collected...
GCTGATGCCATGATCCGGGAAAAAGTACAAGTACGATTTACGAAACGACTTCTAGCGCCTCCGGGACGAGGGCCACCATTCCAGCAATTCTTCCAGGGCGCGGGCGACTGGCCGCGGCCACGCGAGGCCAGCACCGCGACGGACCAGCACCTCGGACCCGCGGTCAGAACACGCCGATCGTCAGCTGCAGCGCGTTCGTCGCCGTCAGCTCGACGAACTGCAGCTGCGCGTCGACCTCGAGCGGCAGGAACTGCGCGAACAGCGACAGGCCGGCGAGCGACGGCACGTTCGGCAGCGGCAGCGCCCAGTCGAGCCCGCCGTGGTTGCTGATGGCGACGTCGACCAGGTCCGGCGCCGCCAGCAGGTTGCACCCGACACCTGCTTGCGGCAGCACGGTCGCCAGCGGCAGCGTCGCCGGCGCGAAGCCGACGACCGGCAAGACGAACGCGAACTGCGGCAGCCCGGTGCCGCGCAGGATCACGGTGTCACCGGCCCAGGGCCGCTTCGTGGCGACGAGCTGGTTGTTGCCGCCGCTGCTGGCACAGCCAGCGCCGGCCGCGGCCACCGTCGGCAGGCACGGCGACTCGAGCCGCGCCAGATACGAGGACACCATGCCGTCGGCATGCAGGAAGTTGCCACCGACGAACAGCCGGCCCGCCGGATCGAACGCGAGCGCCGTGACGGTGCCGTCGACGCCAGCGCCAAAGCGCCGCCACGTGGTTCCGTCCCAGCGCGCGAGGTTGTCGACCGGCGCGCCACCGGCGGTGGCGAAGCTGCCGCCGACGACGAGGTCGCCGTTCGGCAGGACCGCGAGCGCGTAGACCGGATTGCTGATGCCGCCGCCGACCACCGACCACGCGGTGCCGTCCCAACGCTGGATGCGATCGGTCGCCGAGCCGCCGCTCGCGCTGAGCACGCCACCGACGACGAGGCCATCGCGCGGCGAGTTGGCCAACGCGCGCACTTCGGCCGTGGTGCCAGAGCCGTAGGTCGACCAGACGCTGCCGTTCCACGTCGCGATGCGGCTGGCGGCGATGCCGTCGACGGCGGTGAACGCACCACCGACGACCAGCGTGCCGTTCGCGCCGAGCGCCAGCGCGCTGACGCTGCCGTTGGCGCCGCTGCCGAACGCCGACCACACCGCACCGTCCCAGCGCGCGAGGCGACTGGCGGCGAGGCCGCCCGCCTGCGTGAACGAACCGCCGGCGATCAGGTCGCCGTTCGGCAGCACGAGCAGCGCGTCGACGTTGCCGTTCAGGCCCGAGCCGAGCGGCGACCACGTGCTGCCATTCCAGCGCGCGATGCGGTTGGCGGCCTGGCCGCCGGCCGTGGTGAATGAGCCACCGACCACGATGTCGCCGCTCGGCAGCACGACCACGGCGTTGGCGTTGCCGTTGGTGCCGCTGCCGAGCGCCGACCACGTGCTGCCGTTCCAGCGCGCGACGTGTTCGGCGGCGAGGTCGCCGACGGTCGTGAACGCACCGGCGACGATCAGGTCGCCACCCGGAGCGAACGCCAGCGCGTTGACGAACGCGTTGCAGCCGGCGGCCGTGCGCGACCAGCTGCTGCCGTTCCAGCGCGCCACGCGCTGCGCCGCGAGGCCGTCGATACGCGTGAAGTTGCCGCCGACGAACAGGTCGCCGCCCGGGAACTCGACGATGCTGGCGACGATGCTGTTGGCGCCGCTGCCGAAGGCCGACCACGCGTTGCCGTTCCAGCGCGCGAGGCGATTGCAGACCACGCCGCCCATGCCGACGAAGAAGCCGCCGGCGAGCAGGTCGCCGTTGCCGAGCACGGCCAGCGTGCTGACCCAGTTGTCGGCGCCGGTGCCGAGGCTGCTCCAGGTCGTGCCGTTCCAACGAGCGATGCGCGCGGCCGGCGCGCCGCCGGCAGCGAGGAACTGGCCACCGGCGACGAGATCGCCGTTGCCCAGCACGGCGAGCGCCAGCGCCGGCGCGTCGAGGCCGCTCGCCAGCGGCGACCAGTTGCTGCCGTTCCAACGCGCGACGTGGTCGCCGACGCTGCCGTTGGCGACGTTGAAGCGACCGCCGGCGACGAGGTCGCCGTTCGGCAGCAGCGCGAGTGCCTGCACGTCGTCGGTGAGGCCGGTGCCGACCGGCGACCAGCTGGCGCCGTTCCATTGCGCGATGCGCTTGCAGCCGACGCCGCCGACGTTGTGGAAGCGACCGCCGACGATCAGTTCGCCGTTCGGCAGCGATGCGAGGCAGAGCACGAAGTCGTCGGCGCCGCCGGCGAAGCCGGACCACACGCTGCCGTTCCAGGCGGCGAGGCAACCCACCGCCAGCGGGCCGGCGACCTGGAACGCGCCGCCGACGACGAGGCGATTGCTGCTGTCGACGGCCAGTGCATACACCGGTGCGTCGACGCCGCCGCCGATCGCCTGCCACTTGCCGATCGCCGGCTGGTAGATCGCGAGGTTGCTCGCGTCCTGGTCGCCTGCGATGCGGAACGAACCGCCGACGACCAGCGACGGCGCGGCGGGACCAGGGCCGTCGACGTCCCACACGACCTGCGCGTGGACGACGCCGTTGACGCCCGGTACGCCGGCGCCGGGCAACCATTGCGGATCACATTGCGCGAGCACGGCGCTGCCGACGAACGGCAGCAAGCACAGCGACGCACGCCGCGCGCAGCGGAGGAAGGACGATGGAGACATTGCAGACCAGACGGTCGAGAGCCGGGACACGAAAGGGCTGCGTTCCCGGCGCGAAGCCGCGGCAGAAGAAATCGCCGCCAAGGACCGCGCAAGCCCCGGGCGCGCGTTCGTGATTCCGGCTGCGCGCAATCAGCGCCGAGGGGTCCGTTCGCAGCGGCGATGCCCAGCCGCTGCTGGGCCGTCTCGCATTGCGACTACGGCCGGTCGAGTGCCTGCAGCCGTTCGCGGGCCGCGTCGTCGAGCGTGCTCGCGACCTGCTGCGAGCAGTCGGCGGCGACCTCGATCTCGGCGACGACGACCTGGTCGGCGTAGTCGCGGTACAGCGCGAGGTGGTAGCGGCCGGCCGGCGGCGCCTGCAGGTCGACGACGCCGTCGCGCTGCAGTTCGCCGTGCATCGGCAGCGACAGCACCTCGGCCGCTGGGAGCAGCACCACGCGGCACGGGCGGTCGAACACTTCGAGCGGCAGGCCGTGCAGCACGACGCGCAGCGCGGCGGCGTCCGGCAGCGTCACGGGGCCGTTCGCGTCGGCGGCGAGCGCCACGACCTGCTTGCCGTGGCACCAGACGAACGCCTGCAGCGGAGACTCGATCGCTTCGAACCACACGAGGTCGCCGCGTTCGTCCGGCATCATGCCTATGCTCACGCCGTCGCCGCGCAGGCTGAGGCGCGCCGCCGGCAGGTGCGTGCCGTCCTTGGCGATGGCGCGCACGCGCCGTTCGCGCACGAAGTCGGCGAACTCGGCCTTCCACTCGAACGGCACCTCGGCGAACCCGTTCGGCGACGGCGGCACGTCGACCTCGCGCTGCAGCAGCCGCTGCCCGTGCCAGCGGATCGTCAACTCGCCGCGGCCGACCGGCAAGCCGCGCCCGACCTGGCGGATCGCGCCGACGCCGACCACGTTGGCATCGCGGTGCAACGGGAAGCGCTGGTCGCCGACGCGGAACTCCAGCGACAAGAGTCCCTGCATCGCCGGCGGCACGCCGCGCAGCTCGATGGCGAGCGTGCCGAGCGTCGGATCGGGCACGACCAGTTCGAACGGGGCAGCCGCCGCCGCGGCCAGGTCGGCCACCGCCCAGACCTCGGCCGCCCCGCGCAGCATCGGCGGCTGCTGCGACCAGCTCGCGCGCAGCTGGCCGCGGGCCAGTTCGCCGTCGCGACCACGCAGCGGCGGGCCGGGCAGCAGGAACGCGCCCGCGTCGTCGGCCCGGTGGTGCCGCGTGAAGCCGTCGCCATCGCCCTCGACGAGCAGGCGCGCCTTCGCGATCGCATTGCCGCGCCCGTCGACGACGCGACCGCGCGCGACCGGCGCGTGCGGCGTCAGTTCGAGATCGCCGAGTTCGCAGCACACGTTCCGCAGCTCCTGCGCGACGTCGACCGTGCGTGTGCGGCCCTCGACGACGCCGTCGCCGCGGATCACCAGCGCATCGACGTGCACGCGCAGCAACCGTGCCCCGCGCACCGGTTCCCCGTCGAACGACGACGCGAGCTCGCCGGCCGGGCCGAGGGTCTGCTGCAGGTCGTCGCGGAACGCCCCGACGTCGGTGACCGCAGTGAGCCGCGCACTCAGCAAGCGTTCGCCGGCGGCCAGGCGCACGCGCGCAGCCACCGACGGTCGCGGCGGGTCGGTCTCGATATCGACGACCAGTTCGCGTTCGCGCGCCCGGGCGCTGTCGACGGCGAACGGCACACAAAGGCGACCGACCTGCACGGCCCCGCGCAGTTCACCACCGAACACCATCGGTCCGATCACCGCACCCTTGCAGGCGATCGCCGGCATCACGTGCGCCAGCGCCGACAACCGCTCCGGCGGATCGGCCGGCGAACCCGACAAAGTGCGTTCGATCGGGCGCTCGAGGTGCAAGCGGAACAGGTTCACGGTCGCCGGTTCGCCGCGCCGCAGGAAGCGCAGCCGCAGGTTGCCGTGCGGCGGCAGCACCATGCGCACGACGCGTTCGCCGGCGGACACTTCGGCGTGCACCTGCTGGTCCGGCGGCGCCAGCCAGTAGCGCGGCACGACGCGCGTGCCGGCCGGGAACGGCTGCAGGGCGGCGAAGCGCGCGAGGCCGTGGGCATCGGTCCACGCCGGCACTTGGCTGCCGATGCAGTGCAACGCCAGGTCGGGCACGGGCCGACCGTCGGCGTCGACCACCTGCACGGTGAGGTCGTGCGCGCGGAGCACCCGCACGTCGCGGCCGCCCTCGACGTCGAACGCCGCGACCAGCGCGTACGGTGGGAGCACGACGAACCGCTCGGCACCGGGCCGCGGCAGGTAGCGCACACAGCCTTCGGGATCGCTGCGGAGGCGCTCGGCCGACGGCGGCCGCGGCGGTCCGCGATGCAGCCAGCCGTCGACGAGGTGGGCTTCGTCCGGTTCGCCGTCTCCGAAGATCACCTCGACGCCAGGCAGCGGCAGCCCGGTCGCGTCGTCGAGGAACCGCAGGCAGCGCGCAGCGGGCGGATCCTGCGCGGCCAGCGCGGCGGCGAGGCCGAGCGCCAGCAGGCGGGAGCATCCGCGGAACCAGGGGAGGACGTTCATGGCGACGAGGGCAGGATCCCGAAGGCGACGGCGGGCATGGTAAGCGCTCCGTCGAACGGCGGCAGACGGCACAGCGGTCGTGGACTTCCCGGCCCTACAGCCAGCCGCGTTTCTTGAACCAGCGCAGCATCGACAAGCCGATCGCGATCATCACCGCCAGGCACGTCGGATAGCCCCACCAGACCTTGGTCTCGGGCATCCAGTCGAAGTTCATGCCGTAGACGCCGACGAGGAACGTCAGCGGGATGAAGATCGTCGAGATGACGGTCAGCAGCTTCATCACCTCGTTGAGCTTGTGGTTGACCATCGACAGATGCAGTTCGAGCAGGCTCGAGCTCATCTCGCGATGGTTCTCGAGCAGGTCGATCAGCTGCACGACGTGGTCGGCGACGTCGCGCAGGTAGGGCACGACGTCGGCGGAGAAGTGGCGGTTCTCGCCGCGCGCCAGCGAACTCATCGCCTCGCGCAGCGGCCACACCGCGCGCCGCAGTTCGAGCAGGCAGCGGCGCACGCCGTGCAGTTCGGGCACGACGTTGGCGGTCGCGTTGCCGTCGAGCACGGCGAGCTCGAGCGCTTCGATGCGGCCGTCGTGGCGCTCGAGCACCGGGAAGTAGGCGTCGACGACGGAGTCGAGCAGCGCGTAGGCGAGGTAGTCGGCACCGCGCTTCGGCATCTGCCCGCTGGTGTCGCGCAGGCGGTTGCGCACCATGCCGAAGCAGTCGCCCGGCCGTTCCTGGAACGTCAGCACGAAGTCGGCGCCGAGGAACAACGCGAACTGCTCGGTCTCGGTCGTGTTGCTCGGGTCGACCATGCGCAGCACGACGAACAGGTGGTCGCCGTAGTCCTCGACCTTGGCGCGCTGCGTGACGTTGACGACGTCCTCGAGCGCCAGTCGGTGCAGGCCGAACGCTTCGCCGATCTGCCGCAAGAGCGGCACGTCGCCGAGGCCGACGACGTCGATCCACACCACCTTGCTGGTGCGCCGCAGCGCTTCGATCGCCGCGAGATCGCAATCGCGCCGCTCGACGACGCCGCCGGAGCCGTAGCCGATCACCGACAGCCGCATCGGCAATGCGTCCGGCGATGGCAGCAGCGTGCTCGGCGACGCGCCGACCGGCCGCGGTGCGCGCCGACGATGGCGGCGTGACTGCGGCACGGGACACGACGCCGCCTCGGGTTTCGGCGACGAGGCGGCGGAATCGGCCGGCGACGACGGAGTCGGTTCGCTCACGTCGCGCGATTCTGCCGGCGGTGCGCGGGCGAAGGAACCGCCGGCTGCGTTCTCCGGCTCGCGGCTCGACCGAGAGCCTCGTCAGCGCAGCGTCGTCAGCACCGCGTTCGCCAGCGGCGCCGCGGCCCGCGCCACCGCCTGCGGCTCGGGGATCAGTTCGACGAACGGCGTGAACTCGCGCAGCAGCAGGTCGCGGCGCACTTCCAGGCACAACGTGCCGGTCGGCCGCTGCACCGCGAACGTGTGCGCCAGCGTCACCGGGTGCAGCGAGTAGGTCGAGTTGCGCGCGACCTCGAAGCCGGCGGCGGCGAACTCGGCCGCGGCGCGCTGCGCCAGTGCTGGCGCCGCCAGTTCGCGCCCGTCGGGATCGTGCGTGATCAGGTCGACGCCCGGCCGCAGCGGCCAGCTGCCGATGCGATCCGCGGCGTAGGCGGCGCGCAGGTTCTTGCCGATGTCGGCGTCGACGGCGACGTCGATGCTGCGCGGCGCGTAGGTGTGCACGAACAGCGTGAAGCCGTCGTCGCCGACCTGGCGGAACGCGGTCTCGACCAGTTCGCGGTAGGCGAAGTAGCGATCGAGCAGCAGCCGCTGGTCGGCCGGATCCTGCACCCACGGCGGCATGCCGGGCGTCATCTCGCCGGCCTTGCTCGCCTTCGGCACCGCGTCGCGATCGACGCGCCGGTTGCAGTCGACGAACGTGCGCGGCAGCCGGCAACGCAGCACCAGCGCGGTGCGCCGCGGCTGCGCCTGCACGACGCGCTGCGCCACCGCGCGCGCGAGCTCGGGCGCACCGACATCGGTGTTGACGAAGAAGAAGTCGCGCAGGCCGTCGTCGTAGCGACCGCGCAGCTGTGCGCGCAGGCCGTCGAAGTCGGCCGCGCGCGTGGCGCCGTGGGCCACTTCGAGCAGCAGGTCCGGCGCCGCGTCGGGCTGGGCGGCGGCGCCGCGCAGGTACTCGACGTCGCAGACACCCGGTACGGATCGCAGCGCTTCAGCCATCGTGGTCGACGGGATACCGGGAGCGAGCCGGTGCGCGCAAGGCCGCCGAACGCGAAGGTCGCCTGCGCCGACCGGCGTAGGCGTTCTTGCGGCGTGCACGGCAGCGGCGTCAGCGCGGCCGCACGAGCCGCCAATCGCCGCCGTCCGCCAGCTCCAGCGGTGCCGTCTTGCCATCCTGCCATTCGAGCTGCACGCGCTGCGTGACGCCGACGACCGGCACGAACGGCACCTCGACGCGGCCTGCGGCGTCGGTGCGCAGCGCTTCCCACGCCGCCATCCAACGTCGCCGCACGACCTGCAGCACGGCCTGCATCGGATCGTTCTGGCCCTGCATCGTCGCCCCGCACGCCACCACGCGCGCCCCGGCGATCGGCTGCTGGCGCTCGTCGTGCAGTTCGAGGCGCGCGCGCGCCATCGGCTGCAGCTGCAGCGGGGCGCGCACGGCACCACCGACGTCGACGACGCCGGTGGCGAACGCGCCGTCGCCGATCGCCACCAGCGACCAGGCGCCGCGGCCGAGCCGCAGCTGGGCTTCGCCGCGCACGTCGAGCGGGAAGCGGAACAGCGAGTCGCGCACCAGCAGCGTGCCGCCGTCGCGCGGCGCCAGGAACACGACCAGCCCGCGCGCCGGGCCACCGCTCGGATCGACGGCGGCGACCGTCAGTTCGTCGAGGCCGTCGGCCGCTGTCGTCGTTGCCGCGTTCGCCGCATCGCTCGCCGGCGCCAGCGCCGGCAGTTCGCGCCCGGGCAGCGACGCGAAGCTGGACATGCCGAAGCTGCTGCCGGGCGGCGGCTGCAGCACGAGCCGGCTCGAATGCAGGTCGCGCGGCACCGCGTCGAAACGGAACGTGCCGTCGGCGGCGACGTCGGCCCAGTAGCTGCGCGCGTCGTGGTGGTAGTTGCCCGCCCCGTGGTCGAGCTTGGCGACGACGTCGAGGTGCGCGCGCGTGCCGCGCGGCAGCAGTCCGAGGTTGCCGACCAGCGGGGCTGGTGCCGGCACGACGAAGCGCAGCTCGTCACCGTCGAGGCGCACCACGCGTTCGTCGCTGGCGTAGAGCGCGCCGCGGAACAGGCCGCCGCAGACCTCCGGCCGCCCCGGCGCCTGCACGAACAGGAACAAGTCGCCGTCGCGCGGCCGCTGCCGCAGGTCGCCGGCGAACGCCACCAGCGCCGCACAGCGCCCCTCGGCGTCGGTGGTGCCGAGTTCGCGCCAGCGATCGTCGACGACGGTGCGCCCGCCGTCGGTGTTCCACATCGGCAGCCGCGCCACGCGCTGGCGCACCGCGGCTCCCGCGACCGGCGCGCCGTCGGCGTCGACCACGCGCACCACCACGGTCTGCGGCGGCGGCAAGGTTTGCTCGACCATGTCGCCCCGACCGAGCCACAACGGCTGCCGATCGGCGGTCTGGACCTCGAGATGCTCGAACGGCCCCACCGGCAGCAGCAACTCGCCGTCGCGCAGCGCCAGTTCGACCTCGAGGCCGGGTCCGGGCGTGCGCAGCACGCAACGCAGCGGCCCCGACGATTCCCATGCCGCACAGCCGTTCAGCTGCCCGCGCCGCGGCGTCCGTGGCTCCGAGCACACCAAAGTCAGCAGGGCCCCGGCACCGAACCACGGCGCCACCGCCGACACCCACTGCGGCTCGTCGTCGCCTCCGCGCGGCCCGATCGCCCAGGCGACGTAGCACAGCCCCGGCTGCAGCTTCGCCTGCGCGCGTCCACGCGCATCGCTCGCCACCGTCAGCACGTCGTCGACACCGGCACCGCTGCCCAGATGCGGATGGCCGCCGGCGAACGTCACCTCGGCGCCCGCGATCGGCTTGCCGGCGAGGTCGACGACGCGCACGAACGTCGGCACCCGCACGTTCGCCTGCGCCGCCCCCACCGCCGCGGCGGCGAGAACCGCGAACGGCAGTGCGAGCGAGCGGACGCGCGGCGGGCGAGGCATCGCCGCAGTATCGCCACGACGCCGGCCCGACCGCCACCGCGCACGCGCCGGAACCGCCGATGGCATCGGTTCAGTCCCGACCCGAGACATGCCGATGGACCGCACATGCGTTCCGCCCTGCTGAGCTGCGTGTTCCTGCTGCCCGCCTGCTCCGACCCGGCGGCGCCGGCGCGCGCGGCGACCGAGGTGTTCGCTTCGTTCCAGCAGGCGCTGCGCACGCACGACGAAGACGCGTGCCGCCGCCTGCTGACGCGCGAGTCGGCGGCGGTCATCGCCAGCCTGCCGTTCGCCGAAGCGGCGGCGCAGAAGCCGCTGCGCATCGACGGCACGGCGCTGGTCGGCAGCGCCTTCCACGTACACGTCACCGACCCGAACCACGGCGACCGGCGGGCCACGTTCGTCGTCGTGCGCGAATACGGGCAACTGGTCGTCGACCTCGTCGCCTCGGCCAGCGCGAACGCCGAGGAGGTCGCGCTCGACGGCGCCGCCAACGCCGACTTCCACCGCGAGCACGTCGAGCCGCGGGAGCTGACGCCCGCCGACCTCGAGCGCATCCGCCATTACGAGCTGACGCAGCCGCCGAAGTGAGTCGCGGGCCACGCCGCAACCAGCGGCCGGGGCCGCACGAACCGACGCCACCGCACGAACTGGTGCGGGAACTGCACGCTGCGACCTCGTAGCATGCCCGCCCCAACGCGCCCTTCCCCCATGACCGAAGTCCTGAAGACGCTCATCCTCGGTTCCGGCCCCGCCGGCTACACCGCCGCGATCTACGCCGCCCGCGCCAACCTGGCGCCGACGCTGCTGACCGGCCGCCAACCCGGCGGCCAGCTGACGATCACCAGCGAAGTCGAGAACTACCCCGGCTTCCCCGAAGGCGTCATGGGCCCGGAGATGATGGAGCGCTTCAAGGCGCAGGCCGAACGCTTCGGCACCGTCGTCCTCGACGAGTTCGCCGCGACCGTCGACATGAGCAAGCGCCCGTTCACGGTGACGACCGAGAACGGCATGACCTTCAAGAGCGAGACGCTGATCATCTCGACCGGCGCCAGCGCGCTCTACCTCGGCCTGCCGAACGAGAAGCTGCTCCAGGGCCGCGGCGTCTCCGCCTGCGCCACCTGCGACGGCTTCTTCTTCAAGAACAAGGTCGTCTACGTCGTCGGCGGCGGCGACTCGGCGTGCGAAGAAGCGAACTTCCTGACCAAGTACGCGAGCAAGGTCTTCCTGTGCGTGCGCCGCGACGCGCTGCGTGCGTCGAAGATCATGCAGGATCGCGCGCTGAAGAACCCGAAGATCGAGGTGCTGTGGAACACGGCGGTCACCGACGTGTTCGACGTCAAGGCGAACAAGGTCAACGGCCTCGAGCTGCAGGACACGAAGAGCGGAGCGAAGCGCAAGGTGCCGGCGGACGGCCTGTTCCTCGCCATCGGCCACCAGCCCAACACGGAGCTGTTCCGCGGCGTGCTGAAGATGGACGACAAGGGCTACATCCAGACCGTGCCCGGCAAGGCCGCGACCAACGTGCCCGGCGTGTTCGCCGCCGGCGACTGCCAGGACAGCTACTACCGCCAGGCGATCACCGCCGCCGGCTCGGGCTGCATGGCCGCGATCGAGGTCGAGCGCTTCCTCGAAGAGCAGCACGCGCATTGAGTTTGTTCGCTCTTCGAGCGAACAAACTCAGGCCTCTCGAGACGCCGCCACGCGTCGTTCCACGCTCAGGCGAAGGAACACCCTCGGCTCCGCTGCGTCGTCTCCGTTCCGTCGCCGATCTGCACCTAGCGTGAGCGGCGACGATCACCCACCGCTCACTGCAGGCGCACGAGCTTCAGCTGGTGGCGGTGCAGCGAGTCGATCGGCGGGGCGGGCTCGGTCAGACCCGGCGCGAGCGGCGGCGGCGTGGCCGGCGTGAACGGGGCGAAGACCGGCGGCAGCCAGCCCGTGGTCGTGGCGAAGTCGCCGAGCGTCGGCATGAAGCACGGCCAGCTGTCCTGCGTCACCTCGTCGAACACCACGACGAGATCGTCGCCGTCGAGCGTCGCGTCGTAGGCGAGCCAACCGATCTGCGTCGTGCGCACGTTCCAGCCGTAGTAATACGGAATGCCACCGCCCATCACGGGCACCGTCACCGACACCGGCGACGTGCTCGCCGTCGTCAGCGCCTCGTCGACGCGCGGCGACACGCCGAAGTTGGCCCACGACGAACGGTGCAGTTCGCTGCCCTGCGCGCGGCTCGCCAGGTAGAGCACGTCGACGCGCGTGTCGGCGCCGGCCGGGCGCACGAACACCGACGGCAGGTGGTCGCCGCCGTGGCCGAACGTGTCGGCGATCGCCCAGGTCTGGCCGGCGTCGTTGCTGACCGACAGCCGCACGCCGTCGCGCACTTCGTAGGTGTAGAAGACGCGCAGCCCAGCACCCTGGCCGGTGACCGCGACGCTCGGATCCATGCCGAAGATCTCCTCGCGGTCGACTTCGCGATCGATCGCCGTCTGGCCGTAGCGGCGCGTCCAGCAGCGGAACTCCGTCGTCGTCAGCCAACCACCGGTCGGCACCATCGCGAACGACGTCGCGCCGTAGCCGACGACCAGGTCGCCGCCTTGCGACCACGTGATGCCGGTCGTCAGCGGCGTCGCTTCGGCGCTGCGCGTCCACAGCACCTGCGCCGGATCGAACTGGAACCACGTCGGCGAGCCGTTCGCGTCGACCGCGGAAGGCCGCCCTTCGACGAGCACGAACTGCTGGTCGCCGTCGGTGCCAGTGCGCCACGCGCCGATGGCGAGCGAGTAGTCGGCGGCGATCGCCACCTGCACGAGGCGCGACTGCGAGAAGCCCGGCAGGATCGCCACGTCCTGCGCGAACGTGGCGCCGCGGTCGTAGCTGACGCGCACGTGCACGCCGGTCTCGTCGGCGCGCACGACGCCGAGCACGTTGTAGAGCGCGAACACTTCGTGGTTGCGCCACCAACCGGTGTCGGCCGACGTCTCGACCGAAGCGCCGACGGTGACGTCGCCGGAAGTTTCGTCGTGCTGCAGCCGCAGCTCGTAGCGCGCGCCGGCGAACGGATCGGCGCGGTCGCCTTCGTAGCAGACGACGCTGCTGCGATCGCCGGACACGGCGACGGTCGGCAGGCCGAACATCAGCGAGTCGCTCGAGTAGAGCGTCGTCGCCAGCGGCTGCCCGCCGCCGCCGCCGCCACCGCCGCCCTGCGGACGGTTGATGACGCTCGGTTCGCCGATCACGATCTCGACCAGCGTGACCTCGCCCCGGTCGCTGCGCACCGCGAGCAGCTGGTCGCGATCGATCGTGCCGTGCAGTTCGAGGCGCGCGAAGCCGTCGCCGGTGGCGGCGAGCCAGGTGTCGCCGCGCTGCAGCCCTTGCCCGGCCGGCGCGATGCCGACTTCGCCGAGCGACGTCGGCGAGGTCGGCACCGACGCACCGTCGCGCAGGTGCGCGACCGCGATCGACGCGTCGCCGCGGCTGCCCGGTTGCCAGGCCACCAGCTCGAACGAGAACGGCGTCGCCGCCGGCGTCGTCAGGCGGTAGTAGCGGTCGACGCCGGAGACGCCGTCGAGCGGCCGTTCGTAGGTCGGCGCACGTTCGCTGCTCGGTTCGAGCACGGTGGTGTCGGCGGCGACGACGAGGCGCGCGGCTGCGGCCGCGGGCGGCGAGGAGGTGCTGTTGCCGGAGCACGCGGCGACGAGGCCGAGCGGGAGCAAGCGGACGACGAGGGACAGGGTGCGCATGAGCGGGGCTGTGGCTTGGGCCGCCGGAATCGGCAGGCGGACACCGTAGCCCGCCGCGGCGGATCCGGTAACGGCCCCAGGTTCCTTGCCGCGGCGCTGGCGCGGCGGCTATGGCACGGATGGCACGCTTCCGGCCGCGGTGGAACGTTCGCCGCGCCGCCCACCGAAGAACGCCAGGGCGCAGGGCAGCAGCACGGCGGCGAAGACGTTCGCCCATTGCGCCGGGGCGTCGAGGCGCCGCGCGAAGGTCCACGGCACGTAGGCGAGCAGCGACGTGCACGAGGCGGCGACGGCGAAGCGCGCGAGCCAGGTGCCGCGGCCGAGTAGCGCCAGCGGCATCCACCAGAAGTGGTACCAGACGCCGAACAGGCCGGCACCGCAGCAGGCGAGGGCGGCCAGGGCGGCGGCGAACGTGTGCGGCAGGTGGTCCACGCTGGCGGTGCCGCGTTCACGCCAGAGGCGCAGCATGGCGACGGCCACGACCAGCACGACGAAGACGCGGCCGACGGTGACGAAGGTCGCGATCGGCGCGCCGGTCACTGCGTGCAGCGCCCAAGCGAGGCTGGCGCCGTGCAGTTCGCCCTGGCGCCGCATCACGTCGAAGGCGCCGTCGACGCGGAAGAACTGCAGGTAGAAGAGGGCCGCGAGCGCGAGCACGGCGAGGCCGCCGAGCACGAGCCCACGCAGTTGCCGGCGCACGAGCGCCTGCATGGCGAGCAGCGGCACAGCGACCAGCGGCGTCACCTTGGTCAGCACCCCGACACCGAGCGCCAGCGTGCTGCGCGCGAACTGGCCGCGCTGGGCGCCGAGCACGGCGATGGCGAGGCAAGCGGCGAGCAGCGGGTCGTTGTGCGCGTTGGCGACGCCTTCGGCCAGCAGCAGCGGGTTCCACGCGATCGCGACGAACGTGCGCGCGGCGGCGGCCGGGCCGGCGGTGGCGCCGACGAAGCGGGCGAGGCTCGTCGCCGCGAGCAGCAGCGCGCCGCCGAACAGCAGCTTCAGCAGCAACAGGGCTGCGATCAGTTCGCCGCGCGGCGGCAGCGGCAGCAGGTGTGCGAGCCAGGCCGCAGCGCCCTGCACGTTGGCGAGAACGGGCCCGTACGGCAGCGGGAAGCCCTTCCACGCGCGATCGCCGAACGCGAGGAACGGATCACCGGGGAAGTCGGTGGCGACGGTGACGTACGGGTTGGCTCCGTGCACTGCGAGCACGCGGCCGCGCACGACGTAGTCGATCGGGTCCGCGGTCAGGAACGGCGGCACGACGACGGCCGCGAGCAACAGCGGCAGGCTGAACCAGAGCAGCTGCCGCAGCGACGGCGCCGCCGCTTCCACCTTCGGCATCGCGCGCCACCAGGCGAACGCGCCGAGTGCCGCCGCCAGCACGACGGCGAACGCTTCGCCGGTGTTCAGCAGCGGCAGCAGCCACGGCATGCTCGCCGACTCGCCCCAGACGTAGTGATGGCGCAGCGACGCCAGCAGCATCAGCAGCTGGGCGGCGATGGCGACCAGGAGGCACGGACGCAGGCGCGCGAGAGGGTGGTCGGGAGCGGCGGGCATCGACGAGGCGCGCACCATAACGACTGGTTCGCCGTGGCCGATGGGAATCGACGCCGCGTCAGCGGCCGGTGAACGGCACCGCCGGCGTCGCCTTGGCCAGGAAGAGCACCGCGAAGCAGGTGCTGTCGAGCAGCAGCGTGCTGGCGTGCTCGGCGCGAAACGAACCGTTCTCCTGCTGGTGGCTCAGCAGCTGCACGCCGCCTTCGTAGTACCAATCGCGGTGGTGCAGCCGCGCGATCGCCGCCAGTTCGCACGATCGTTCGAGGCCGTAGAGCCAGTAGTAGACGTGGCGATCGCCGCGCTCGGCGAAGCCCGGGTTGCAGCGCACCGAGAACTCGTCGGCGAGCCACGCGTAGCCGTCGCGCACGGCGGTGTCGATGCGCGCCAGCAGGCTGCGGTCGTTCTCGCCGCACGCCAGCATGCCGGCGCGCGCGAGCAAGAGGCCGCTGACGCCGGCGCTGGTCATCGACCCGAACGGCGGCTCGCTGGCTTCCTGGTAGGCGAAGCCGCGCGGCTGCGCCCGCTGCTCGCTGTGCGGCACCGGCGCGTCGCTGCCTTCGACGCTGCGCACCTGCGCGTAGCTCGCCAACGCCAGTCCGAGCGAGCCGCTCGGCGGCCCTTGCACCGCCAGCAGCTGCCGCGCCGCCGCCGCGAACGCGCCCGCCGGCAGCGCGATGCCGCTCTGCTGCGCCGACCACATGCCGAGCAGTCCGTACTGCTGCAGCGACGTGTCGTAGCGCGGCCCGGCCGTGTAGTTGAAGCGCAACTGGTCCTCCTGCGGCCCGCGCGGGTCGACGTTGTCGAGCAGCTGCTTGGTCCACTTCTGCATCAGCTTCTGGTCGCGCTCGGGCACCTCGCGCTTCGGCAGCGACGTCAGCTTGCCTTCGCGCAGCATCGCGCCTTCGGCCGGCGGTGCATGCAGCGCCGCCATCGCCATCAGCGCCGTCGCCAGCGTGTAGCTGTCCTCGTGCCGACGCTTGCGCAGTTCGGCGAAGCCGCGCTGCAGGACCGCGTCGTCCTTCGGCACGTGGCCGTGCAGCAGCGTCAGCAACGCCAGCGCCAGGCGCCCACTGCCGTAGTTGCGGTCGTCGCCGCCCTTGTCGACGAGGAACGACTTCTGTTCGTCGATCGCATCGCGCACCCACGCGGTGCCGGCGGTGATCGCCTTCTGCACGCGCACGCGGAAGTCGCCGTCCTGGTTGTCGCGCACGGCGACCAGCTCCCACGCGTCGCTGACCGCCAGCCGGCGGAACGTCTTCTCGCCTTCGTCGACGACCAGATCGAAGCTGCCGGCGAACGCCACGACGAGCCCACGTTCGGCGTCGAGGTGCCGCGTCATCGCCACCGTGCCGGCGGCGTCGACGATGCAGAACGTGCGCAGCAGCGGCGCCACGTCGCGCCCTTCACCACCTTGCGCCGCGATCGCACTCGCTGCGAACGTGCCCTTCAGCTGCTGCCGACCCTGCGCGTCCGGCGCCGACCACGAGCCGCTGACGACGACGTCGCCGAACGGCAAGAGGCGCGGGAACTTCTTCGTCACGCTGCCGCGGCTGCCGAGGTCGCAGGCGATCGCGCGCAGCACATCGCGCAGGTCGCGCACCGGCCCGACCAGCGCCTTCTGGTCGGCGCGCAGTTCACCCTGGCAGACCCAGGGTGCGGGGGCCAGGCGCGGCAGGTACTTGTCCGGCAGCTTGCCGGTCGCCGCGGCCTGCCGCGCCGCGCCCTGCGAACGCACCGGTTCGCTCGCGTTGCCGCGGTCGGTGCGCCGGTACTCCACCGCGCCGAGCGGTGGGATGCGCCAGCCGTCCTGCGCCGGAGCGCAGGCGATCAGGAGCCCGAGCCAGAGCAGCGGGCCGAACAGGAGTTGTCGGGTGCGGTTCGCCATGCAGGACATGGGGAACTCGCACCGCAACTTCGGCGGAAAACTTGTGCAGGGCTGGAAGCGTCGGCGTGAACCCGCGGCGCGCACGCCGCGTTCGCCGGCCTACGCTTCGCCCCTCGGCTCTCCTGCTCCCTGCATGCGACTTCTCCTGGCGTCTCTGCTGCTCCTGACCAGCTGCGGCGAAGCCACGTTCCAACCGCCGGCGGGTCATGCGCTCGTGGTCGTCACCAACGCCGCAGGAACGCCGATCGCGAACGCGTCGACGTGGTGGCTGCCGGCGGGCGCGATGGCGAATCGCTGGTGGCTGAGCGGCGCCGAGACCTGCGGGCGCGACAACACGTTCGAGGTTCTGCGTCGCCACGGGCACGCGCGGACGAGCGATGCGAACGGACACGTCGCTGCACCGCCGGGCGCGTGGATCGCCGCGGAAGCCGGCGAGCTCGCGGGCGTGATCCGCGTGCCAGAACGGATGCCAGCGACGACGAGCCCGCTATCGCTCGCGATCGACGATTGGCATTGGGTGGTGCGGACCGTCGACCACAAGGGTGCGCCACTCGCCGACGTCCCGATCGGGGCGTCCCCGAGTCTCGGTGCAGACCTCATGGCACCCTTCCACGTCGTGCTCGGGCAGACCGATGCCGCGGGGCGCCTCGTCATTCGGGCTCCGGGCAGCATCGATCTCGAGGCCGAGGCCCGCCGTTCCGCGCAGCAGAAGGGCGAGCAGCATGTCGAGTCCCCCAGCGCGATCCTCATCGCCGAAGGCCTCGGCTACGGGGACCAGCAGTGGATCCGGCTGACGTCTCGTCGCTCCGAGGAGGTCACGCTGAGGCTGAGCTTCGTCCAGCGCATCGAGTTCACGACGCCCGAGGAGTTCTGGCCGCGCGGGCTCGACTCCTGGACGCGGCACTGGGGCATCGGGGGCACGACCGAGGTAGCAGACAAGAGCGTGCTCTACAGCCTACCCGGCATCGGCATGACCCTGATGGGAGCCCAGTGGACCTGGCAGCAACCGGCCCTCGGCGTCCCAGGCCCACCGGTCGGCGACGGCCTGTTCCAAGTGACCCTGCCGATGCCGCCCGAAGTGGCCGTCGTCCGCGCGCGCTTGCTCGCCCACGACGGCGCCCCTGCCGAGCGTTGCCAGTTCCTGCTCGCGCGAGGTTCGGAACAGATGCAGTCCCATGCCTGGAGCCAGCCCGACGGCACGATCGTGCTGTGGGTGAACACCGAGAAGCGGGTGCCGAACACGGTGCGCGTCGCAGTCACGTCCTCGGTCGCCCCCGAGCGCATCGGCCAGCACACGACGCTCGTCCTGCCCAATCTCACTGCCGGCCAGCGCGTCCACCTGGGCACGCAGACGCTGTCGCGTCCGTGACGTTCGCTGAGGCGCGCAACGAGCAGTGTCCGTTGAACGGCGGCGCAGTCTGTCGCTGCTTGCCGCCGGACCGGAGCTTCATGAATCCGTCGGTGCGTCGGTCGCGCTGTAGGCCTGGTCGGGGCGATTCGAGGATCCTGGGTGACGCAAACGCATCCTGCCCTCGTCGACCAGCGGCTTGAGGAATCGCTGACGCAAGCCACTGGGGTGACGATCCAGAAGCTGCCCCAAGTCCTCGGCAGACAGGAACCGGTCACGGCAGAGGTCGAGGATCGTCCGTCGCATCCGTTCGGGATCGACCCGCTCCCGTCCACGTACCGCAGCCGCGAGCTGCACCAGTTCGAGAGGAAGTAGCGCCGCCTTGTGTTCGGAGTCCCCACGCCTGTGTTCGGAGTCGACGCCCTTGTGTTCGGAGTCTCCTCGCTTGTGTTCGGAGTCGACGCCCTTGTGTTCGGAGTCCGGAACGCCTCCGGAGACATCGAACAGGGACGCTTGGCGAACCCCAGCATCCAAAGCACACCCCGTCAGGCGGTAGGTCGTCCAACGTCGCCGGTCGTCCGAGACCAGCATCCCCCGCACGACCAGCCCTTTGAGCATGCGCCCGATGTCGGTCGGGTGCTTGGTCATGCAGCTCTGCATGCGCGGGTTCGACACCAGCCCTTCCTCCTTGGCGATCGCCAGCGCCTGCAGTTCATCCGGATCTAGGGACTCGACCGCAGCCCCGAACTGCCGCTTGAGTTCGTCGAGGGTCTCCGGCTGCAGCAGACTGAACAGAGGCAGCGTCAGCTCGACGCGGTCCGGCTGCGTCGGGATGCGCAACGTCGGACCTCGCCAGTGCCGCGCGCGCCAAGCAGCCTTGATCTTGTCGACGCCCGAGCCAGCCCGTTCACCGCGCCCAAGCAGGGCGAACATCCTCTGCAGGGCGGGATTGCGGCACTCACTGACTCCGCCACGCCAGTACTGCTCCTCCGAGATCAGCAGGATCCCCGGGTTGGTCAGCAGCACCCGATCCGGAAAGCGCTCGACGACGATGCCGCCGCGAGCGCCGTAGTCGGCATGGACGATCGCGTTGACGAACGCCTCGCGCAGCGCTTCGTGTGCCGGGGTCTCGTCCCTGCGGGTGACTCCCTCCAAGCGAAACGGCACCGGCAGAGCCTGCGCGACCTTCGGCCAGACGCGTCCGTAGAACTGGAAGAGGTTGCACTCCCACGTGCCGTCGGGGTGGATCCGATCGGTCCACCTGGTCGCCGGGTCGAGGCGCTCGCGGTAGTCGACCATGTAGTCGGGCATCGCGCGCGGGTCATGGATGGCTTGTTCCCTGCCCAGCAGGAGCAAGCCTGCCAGGGTCGGACCTTGCTTGCCCGTCGCTCGGTCGAGTCGCCAGGCGCCGAGCCTGGTGAGGAACTCGACGTCTGCCAGGTTCAGCCACGGATGCCCCTCGTGCACCAGCTGGAACAGGCGGCGGTACTGCTGCAGGCTGGCCGGATCGAAGTCGCGCAGCGTGAAGTGCTCCAACAGCCGAGTGTCGCGCGTCTCCTCGTCCGCGTCGGCGAGCATGCGCCGCACCTCGAGATCGGAGCATCGGTAGTCGCCCTCGTGGCGCCGCCGGTACGTGCCCGTCAGCGGATGCGGCCCGAGGAAGACGGGACGCGCTCGACGATCTGCACGCGGGATCCTGACCGCCAGGAGAACGGTGCGATGCATGGCGACCGTCGTGACATCCGCCGTCGTGAGCAGGTTCGAGCTCACCTTCTGGCGATCGTGCAAGCCGTCCCAGATGGCCTTCTGGTGCTTCGCCGCCAACTCTGCGGGGAGGCCATCCAAGACGACGACGCCGTTCCCAGTCTCGCGAGCCCCAAGAACGATCGTGCCACCCTCGGAGTTCGCCATCGCCGAGTAGGTCTCCCAGAAGCTGCCGGGCAGCCCTCCGCGCGCGGACTTGAACTCCCAGTCGGTGCCTTCGCCGACCCTCGCGGCCTCCAGGATCTGCTCCCGAGTGAGGAACGCGGTCACGATGCCTCCTCCATGGCTCCGAGCGGCGGGATGCGCCGAGAGTCCTGCGCCGGAGCGCAGGCAAGGAAGAGCCCGAGCCACAGCAGCGGGCTGGACAGGAGTTGTCGGGTGCGGTTCGCCATGCAGGACATGGGGAACTCGCACCGCAACTTCGGCGGAAAACTTGTGCAGGGCTGGAAGCGTCGGCGTGAACCCGCGGCGCGCACGCCGCGTTCGCCGGCCTACGCTTCGCCCCTCGGCTCTCCTGCTCCCTGCATGCGACTTCTCCTGGCGTCTCTGCTGCTCCTGACCAGCTGCGGCGAAGCCACGTTCCAACCGCCGGCGGGTCATGCGCTCGTGGTCGTCACCAACGCCGCAGGAACGCCGATCGCGAACGCGTCGACGTGGTGGCTGCCGGCGGGCGCGATGACGAATCGCATGTGGCTGAGCGGCTGCGACTCGTCCATCCGCGACCACTCGTTCGAGGTCTTGCGTCGCCACGGGCATGCGCGAACGAGCGACAGCAACGGCCTCGTCGCCGCCCCGCCTGGCGCGTGGGTCGCGGCGGAGGCTGGCGAACTCGCAGGCGTGACCCGCGTGCCGGATCCTCTGCCCTCGACGGCGAGTGCTTTGCCGCTCGCGATCGACGACTGGCACTGGGTCGTCCGGACCGTCGACAGCGAAGGCGCGCCGCTGCCGGGCGTTCTGATCGGCGCGAGGCCGAGCCTCAGCCTCTACGATCCAACCATCCACGTTGTGCTCGGACAGACGGATGCAACGGGACGACTCGTCGTACGAGCCCCGGGCAGCATCGACCTCGAGGCCTCGGAACGCGGGCGCGCGCAGGAGAAGGGCGAACGCCACGTCGAGTCGCCAAGCGCGATCGTCGTCGCTGAAGGTCTCGGCGTCCGCGAGGAGCAGACGATCCGCCTGACCCCACGTCGCTCGGTCGAGGTCACGCTGACCTTGCGCTGGTTCCAACGCGTCGAGTTCACGACGCCCGCCGACCTCTGGCCGCGCGGGCTCCTAGCGGGCACGCGGCGCTACCGCGCGGTCACGACCGAGGCGGCGGACAAGAGCGTGCTCTACAGTCGGCCGGGCTTCAACATGACCCTGTACGGAACCCAATGGACCTGGCCGCAACCGGCCCTCGGCGACCCAGACGCACCGGACGACGGCGGCTTGTTCCAGGTGACCTTGCCGATGCCGCCCCAGGTCGCGGTCCTTCGCGCTCGCTTGCTCGCCAACGACGGCGCCGCCGCCGACCGAAGCCAGTTCCTGCTTGAACGCGCGAAGGAACAGCCCCAAGACCTCGCCTCGAGCCAACCCGACGGCACGATCATCGTCTGGCTGAACACCGAGAAGCCGATGCCGAGCACGATGCGCGTCGAAGTCGTGTCCTCCGTCGCCCCCGAGCGCATTGGCCAGCACACGACGCTCGTCCTGCCCAAGCTCACCGCCGGCCAGCGCGTCCACCTGGGCACGCAGACGCTGTCGCGCCCTTGAGGCGGCCCTGGTCGGCGCGACGACCAAAGTCCGACACCGAACAATCCGACCAGCACTGCCTTCATCGTGAAGAAGCCGATCTGGTTCACGCCCGGTGCCATGCCGAGCAGGTTCCAAATGCTGGCGCCGACGCCGGCGACCAGCAGCGCGGCGCAGACGGGATCGCGCCGCCCGGCGTGTTCGCCGACCCACGAGACGAAGCAGCAGAGGACGACTGCACCGCCGAGGCCGATGGGCTCGAGCAGGATCGCAAGGCCGTCGACGGGGTTCGGCTTGGCGACGGGGTGAAGAGGCTGTCCAGAGCTTCATGGCCGTAGACGCGGACGCGGGACGACCAGCCGATTCGAGACGCCTGTCAGCCGTGGGAGCGAGCCATCCTAAGGGGGCCGATTGAGCAGTTATGAGCGGTTATGAGCGCGACAGACTCGCAGGACACAGCGCAAGCCACTGCCGACAAGAGCCTTGCGTCCTCCGATCCGCAGCTTTGAGCGCACTTCCAGCCATCACGACAACTCCTTTTGAGCGAACCAGCGGCTAGCCCTCCGCGATCCCTCCAGACGCACAAGCCCGTCACGGACCAGGGCAAGCAGCAGCGCCTTGATCTGGTGTCGCGAGATGGCTGGGAGCACCTGCTGCAACTCCCTCATCTTGCAGCCAGCTTCTCCGACGGCTCGTAGGTGCTGAAGCAACAGCTGCCGGTTGACCGGTCCGTCGAGACCCCGCTTCCGGGTGTAGACACCTTGCTCACCGATCGATGCGTAGAAACGCCGCGCCAGAAGGTAGCGAGCCCCCTTGCCGCGACCGATCGACTCGATGATCCCCAGCTTCATCAGACGAAGGAGCTCGCCTCGCCGCACATCGGGGATCGGCAAGTCCTCATGGATCGCATCGAGGAGCATCAAGTCGTGCACGCCCAGTACGAAGTCCGCCTCGCGGCCAACCCTTTCCAAGAAGCGAAGAAGTCGCGCATCTCGCACCTCTCCGTGGAGGGTCACCACCACGTGCCAAGGGTCCGTACCGGCAAAGTCGGGCCGGCGCTTCCCCTGTCGAATGCTGTGCTCGAACATCAGGTTCATGCCCTGTCCCGCTCTCTCCACCAACCCGCAGCGAGCGAGAGCTTCGGCAATGCGACGGTTCCGAGGAGACTGTTGGTCCAAGACGTTCTCAGCCGTCACCCCGTAGGGCCAACCACCCGGGCTCTCGATCACCAATCGACGGGAGTACTGGCGAACGAAGACGCTCCCGGCGAGCTGGTAGTCACGATGGCTGACCGCGTTCAGGATGGCTTCGCGCACAGCCCTTTCCGAGAAGGTTGGCACGTCGAGCACGAACAGGCCCTCCTGGTAGTGCTGAAGATCGTTGCGCAGGTTGATCGTCTGCCACAGATCTTCGTAGAAGGAGAAGAAGCCTTGCCGGTACTCCTTCCGCTGTTGTGCAGGGCCAGCCGCCTCGCTGGAGCGATACTCGAAGACGACCTCTGCCTGGCCAAGGTGGCGTCCCATGGCTGCACGACCTCCGAAGAGCACCATTGCGGCGTAGGTAGGCCGATCCCCATCCAGAAGCTCGGCATCGCGCAGCAACTGTGCCACCGGAAGGTTGGCGAGTGCTTGGTTGCCCGACTTGTCGATCCAGCGACGCCGGAACTGTTCGACCGCTTCGAGGTCCAGATCGGAAACCGCCGCGCCACTGCAGACATCCGCCGAGAAGTCGCGCCCCGTCTCTGCAAGCACCTCACGCAGGCGCTGCGCCGACATCGTGGTGAGGCGATCACCCTGACGGCACCAGAAGCGGTCATCCACCTGCAGAGGACTGCCAATAGGCCGACCAGCGATGGTGATGACCACGACTCGCCCCGACTCGTGGAGCACTTCGTCGACCTGGATCTGAACTGGCAACTTCTCGAGCAGCCCGGCGCGCAATCGCTCGGGCTGCGGGAACGCCGACGAGCCAACGACTCGCCTCGGGCGTTTGTCGGTGACGCCGAGAAGCACGCGCCCACCCCCCTCGTTCGCGAGCGCGCATAGATAGTGTGTAAGCTCGGTGAAGTCGTAGCGGTTCTTGGCTTCCTTGAACTCGAGCCGCTCGCCCTCGAGCGCATTCAGCCACTCGACGAGCCGACGTAGCGTCTCCGGATCGGCGATTCGAGGTGGGTTCGTCAACGCCACACCGTGTTGAACTTCTTGAAGCTTTCCCCAGCATCGCTGGCGCACATCCCAGCGGTGTTGGCCTCGAGCTGGTCGTTGTTGCGGTAACCCCAGTCGAGGAAGACGACGCGTGAGGGGCCGCGCTCGGCGAGTTCCTGGATCAGCACTCGCGTCAGATTGTCTGGCAGGAACGCGAACAGCCCCGCTTCGACCTGGTGCGGATTCAGGTCGACCTTGGCGTCGGCGAGCACCGGCGCCAGCTTGTCGACCTCGTCCGACGCACACTGCCGCGTCAGTTCGTGGGCGTAGAGCTTGGCGTGGTAGTCGGTGATCTCCATGCAGCCGAGCGGCGCAGGCTAGCCGTCGCCGTCGTCGTCGTCGACAAGGCAACCCGCGGCGCGAGCCGGGGAACATCGACGGGATCGCAGCGCCTTCCAGGTCAGATTCCGCCAGACGGCGGCCCGCATCGCGAGGCAGAAAGGTTGCCGAAGAGCGCCTTGCCCCTCGCCGGCGAGCCCGCTCCCATGGCGCGCCATGTTCGCCCACATCACCCCGCTCGAAGCCCCCATCGTCTGGTTCGCGTTCGCCGCCGGCATCGCCCTCGGCGCCGTCGCCACCTGGTTCGTGATGCAGAAGCGCGCCGCGCGCAGCTGACCGCTCGACCCGCCCCAACGCTCTCCAGCGACCGATGCCCTACAGCGACTTCGAGCGCAGCCTGCTGCGCCACTACTTCTCGGTCGTCGACGGCCCCGAGCATGCCGACGTCTACCTCGTGCGCAACCTGCCCGAGGAAGTGGCGGCGACGCTGAACGGCGTCTACTCGCGTTCGAGCAAGTCGATGCGCGACCAGTTCCTCGAACGGCTCCGCCAGGGGCTCGAGGCGCAGGGCAAGAAGCTCGAGTCGCTGCCGCTGCCGGGCGCCGTCGTCGACACGCTGTCGGCGGTGATGGCCGACAAGTCGGGGCAGTTCCTGAAGACCTACGCGATCGACCACGGCCACAACTCGCTGCGCGAAGGCTCGGTCGTGCACCTGGCGATCGAGAAGGTCTCGCAGCTGGTGACGCGCTTCATCCAGCGCGAACGGCGCTGCTCGTTCGAGGAGAGCTCGACGCGCTACATCGCCTTCACCGCCGAGTCGCACTGGCGCGATCCGGACGTGATGGCGGCGGGCGGCGACGTCGCCGCCGACTACGAAGCGGTGCTGCGGGACACGTTCGCGCTCTACACGCGCGCGACCGAGGTGCTGCTGCAGCACCTGCAGCGCGTGCGGCCGTTGCAGGCCGGCGAGAAGGAAGCGCCGTGGCTGCGCACGCTGAAGGCCGAGGCCTTCGACGCGGCGCGCTACCTGCTGACGCCGGCGATCCAGACCAAGTGGGGCATGGTCGTCGACGCGCGCACGCTGGCCGACGTCGTCACCGAACTGCGTTCGCACCCGCTGGCCGAGTTCCGGCTGGTCGGCGAACGCATGCAGAAGGAGGCCGAGACGGCGCTGCCGACGCTGCTGAAGCACGCGAAGCCGAACGCGTTCGCGCAGAGCCTGCAGCAGGCGCTGCCGCAGCTGTGCGAAGAACTCGGTGCTGCGGTGGTGCCGGTGCAGCGCGGCCCGAGCGAGGGCCACACGCAGCTGCTGTGCTGGGACCGCGAGCTCGACGACCGCCTGCTGGCGTCGCTGCTCTACGAACACAGCCAGCAGCCGTTCGCGGCGCTGCAGAACCGCGTGAAGGCGCTGCCCGACGGCGAGCGCCAGCGGCTGATGGGCAACCTGATGGCGGCGCGCGGCCCGCACGACGCCTGGCCGCTCGCCCTCGAGGGTGCAGCGCCATTCGAGTTCGAGACCGTGCTCGACTTCGGCGCCTACCGCGACATCGGCCGCCACCGGAAGGGCTTCCAGCAGCAGCAACAGCTGACGACGGTGCACGGCTTCGCGGTGCCGCCGCTGCTGCACGAAGCCGGCCTCGCCGCCGACTACATCGCGGTGATGGAGCAGACCGCCGAGCGCCAGCAGCGCATCGCCAAGCGCTTCCCGCACGCCGCCGCCTACGTGACGCCGTTCGGCTTCCTGCAGCGCGTGCGCATCGTCTTCGACCCGCGCCAGGTCGCCTACTTCATCGAGCTGCGCAGCGGCCCCGAAGGCCACTTCTCCTACCGCAAGGTCGCCCTCGACATGCTGGCGCAGGTGCGCCGCGTGTCGCCGCTGTTCGCGCAGTGGATCCGCGCCAAGGAAGGCACTGCGTTCCTCGGCCGCCTCGACAGCGAGATGACCGCGGACGAACGTCGGCAGCGGCGCATGCAGGCCGCCGGCGACGCGTAGTCAAAGCACCCGCTCGCTCACCGCAGCTGCACGTCGCACGGATTGCTGCCGGCTCCGGTCGGCGCCCACGGGCCGTTCCAGACGAACGCGGCGAACGTCAGCTGCAGGCCGTTCAGCAGCTGCGGCAGCGGTGCGGCCGACGACAGGTCGAGTGTCAGCGTCGCATTGCCGTCGACGTCGAGGAAGCCGAGGAAGCCGCTGAACCACGGCGCTTCGTTCGAGCCGGCCGACGACACCACCAGCCAGTCGCCGTCGATCGCCACCACGTCATCGAGGTACGGAACGCCCGGCACCTGGCCCGACAGGCCGATCGCTGCGAAGTACGGATAGCCGCCGCGTTCGCTGCCGCCGCGCAGCGTGCCGGTGATCGCCGGCGCGGTCGCCAGCTCGAGCGACGCCGCCGCCACGACGAGCCGGGGCTTCGTCGGCACCAGCGGCAAGTCGAGCCAGCAGCCAGCGGGGGCGACGTCATGGCGCAGTGCGACCTGGAAGTCGTGGAAGCGCGGTGCCACTTCGATGCTCTGCCCCGGCCACTCGCGCAGCCACAGGTTGCGCAGCCGCAGCCGCAGCGTGGCGCCGGCAGGGATGCGCGCGGCGATCGGCGGCAGCCGCACGTCGTGCTGCTCGGCGATACCCGCCAGGCTGGTGTGCCGCGCGATCGCTTGCGCCCCGAGCATCACTTCGATGGCGCCCGGCTCCGGCCCTTGCACCGTCAGCACCGCGGCGAGCATCCACGACGGCTGGTCGGGCACGAGCTCGAGGTGCAGCAGCGGACTGGCGGCGATCTCGCTCGGCGCCGTCGTCGTCAGCGTGTAGACGCGCTCCTGCAGCGGGCAGGCGGCGAGCACGTTGGCGAGAAGGCGCACCGACGGATCGTTCAGGTAGTCGGTCGGCGTGAACGTCGTCGCCAGCGGATCGATCTGCTGGTGGATTACGAGGTTCGTCTGCGGTGCGGTCGGTGCCGCGTCGTGCAGCACGCCGTCGTCGTGCAGGTACCAGCGCTGCGCGGTCGCCGGCGGCAGCACCGCGGCGGCGGTGGCGTGGTTCCACTTCGTCTGCAGATCGTCGTGCACCAGCGGATCGAGCGGCAGCTGCGCCAGCACGAACGGCGGCTCGAGGTCGACCTCGTTCGCTTCGTTCCACAGCCAGCGATGCAGCCAGCGCAGCGACGCTTCGTCGCGGCGCGCGACCTCGTGAGCGTTCGCCGGCACCGCGTGGCCGACGGCGCCGAGGTGCGCACGGAACGGCGCCGAGCGCGACTCCAGGCACTGCACCGCCGACAACGGCCCGTCGACGATGTCGAACCACGCATGGTGGTACAGCACCGGCACGCTGCTGGCGGCGAGCAGCGGCCGCAGCGCGCGCCCTTCCGCCTGCAGCGTCGCCACCAGGCCCGGCGCGTCCTGGGCCACGAACGCGGCCCGCGCCGCCTGCACGAACGCCGCATCGAACGGTGTGCCGGTGTAGCTGCCCGAGATCGCCTCGACGAACCACGTGCTGAACAGTTCGCCGCCGCGCACCCAGTCGTCGATCGGATCGGCGACGAGGTCGGACGGGATCGCGCACGCCACCGCGGGGAACACGATCGCAGGGCGGCCCGGCGCGCTGATCGTCTGGCCCGACAACGCCGCGGCGCTCCATGCATGCGCGCCGCCCTGGCTGACGCCCATCACACCGAGCCGCGTCGGATCGACTTCGCCGGTCCACGCGGTGTTGGCGGCGACGAACGCGATCTGCTCGGCGAGGTCGACGCGTTCGACCGGCCCCCACAACGTCGTGCCCTGGTTCGGGTGCTGCGTGTTGACCAGCTGCGCCTGGCCCTGACCGCGCACGTCGTAGCTCCACACCGCGTAACCCTGACCGGCGATGCGCTGCTGCACGTCGAGCTGGTAGCTGCGCATCGCACCGAGCGGATGCACGAACACGACCAGCGGCCATCCGCACGCCGGCGGCGGACCGACCGGACGCAGCAGCGAACCGAACGTCTCGTAGCCGTCGCTGTAGGTCACCGACACGACGAGATCGGCCTGCAGCGGGAAGCCGCCGGGGGGCGGCAGGGGACGCACGCATCCTTGCGCGTTCGCCGAAACGACGAACGCGCCGAGCACCACGAGAGAGGGCAGGCGCATGTGAGGTCGGGAACATAGCGAACGGCGACGATCCGTGGCGACGGTGCGCCACGTCACGGTTTCGCCGCGGCGATCGACCCTGGCCGATCGCGCCGAGGGCCAGCGCGTGGTTTCGCTGCGGCGCGCCGGCGCGGCATCGAGTAAGCAGGCCCGCCGTCGCCGTGTTCCCCTTCGTTCGATCGCGCATGCCCGCAACCATCCGCTTCGTCGGCGCCGCCCTCGCGGCGCTGTTCCTGCTGCTGCCCCTGCTCGCCCAGAAGCCGACGCCGCTGACCGCGGACCAGGTGCAGGCCATCGCCAAGACCGCGCAGCAAGCCGCTGGCGCCACCGGCCTCGCGATCGCCGTCGTGCAGGACGGCGACGTGCTCGTCGAGCTCGGCATCGGCGAACGTGCCCCCGGTCAGCCGATGACCGCGAACTCGCTGTGCAACATCGCCTCGTGCAGCAAGGCGTTCACCGCCGCGGCGGTCGCGCTGCTGGTGCAGGAAGGCAAGCTGAAGTGGGACGACCTCGTCGTCGACCACCTGCCCGAGTTCCGCCTCGCGGATGCCTGGATCACGCAGCACATGACGGTGCGGGATCTGTTGTGCCATCGCTGCGGCCTGGTCACGTTCGCCGGCGACCTGCTGTGGTACGGCAGCGACTACGACGACCACGAAGTGCTGCGCCGCGCCGCGCGCCTGCCCCTGACGCAGCGCTTCCGCGAACAGTTCGGCTACCAGAACCTGATGTTCCTGGTCGCCGGCCTGATCGTGCAGAAGCACGCCGGCTGCAGCTGGGAGGAGTTCGTCGAGCGCCGCTTCTTCACGCCGCTCGGCATGACCGCGAGCCGCAGCTCGGCGCAGCGGCTGCCGGCCGACGCCGAGAAGGCGCTGCCGCACATCGACGGTGCGGTGATTCCCGACCACGAGTTCACCGCCTGCAAGCCGGCGGCGTCGATCTACTCGTCGGTGCACGAGATGACCGCCTGGATGCGCATGCTGCTCGCCGGCGGCAAGTGGAACGGCACCGAGATCCTGAGCGAGGCGTCGCTGCGGGAGATGTGGCGCCCGCACACGATGGCCAGCAGCCGCGGCACCGGTGCGGCCACCGACGACATGCGCAGCTACGGGCTCGGCTGGTCGGTGTCGCTCGAGCGCGGGCAGAAGGTGATCGAACACGACGGCGGCATGCCCGGGTTCCTCAGCAAGGTCTCGCTGATGCCGGCCGAGCGCTTCGGCTTCGTCGTGCTGAACAACGCCAACGACGGCGCGCTGAACGAGCTCGTCAAGCGGGCCCTGCTGGCGCAACGCGCCGGCCGCGACGGGGTGGCCGTGGCCGCGGAACTGAAGACCATCAAGCCGCGCATCGCCGCCTACGAAGCCGACAAGGTCAAGCAGCGCGAGGACGCACGCAAGCTCGGCACCAAGCCGACGCAGGCACTCGACGCCTACGCCGGTCGCTACGAAGACGCGATCTACGGCCCGGCCGAGATCCGGTTCGACGGCACGGCGCTGCAGATCGTGCTGCTGCCGTCGAAGCGCCGCCTGTCCGGCACGCTGCAGCACTGGCACCACGACACGTTCCGCGTCGACTGGCCGGACAAGTTCCTGCCGTTCGGCCTCGTGCGCTTCGACTTCGACCACGAAGGCAAGGTCGCCGCATTCCGCATCGACTGCCCGATCGCCGACTTCGACTTCGGCGCGCTCGACTTCCGCCGCACGGCCGCGGCGAAGTGACCGCGACGGGCCAGAGCCTCAGCCCTTGGCCGAGGTCGCCGCGGCGGTGACGCCTGCGGCGACGGCCGCCGCATCGCAGCCGATGCGCACCGTCTTGCCCGGCACGCCGAACGCAGCCAACAGCGCCGCATCGGCGGCATCGGCGACGAACACCGCCTCGCAGGCGAGCAGGCTGCCGGCCAACAGATCGCCGCGCGCCAGGAAGTCGTTCGCCGGCGGCGTGCGCCACCACGACGTGGCGCAGCAGCGCCGGCATCGCGCCGGCTCGGCGAACTGCGTGCACGGCCGGCCCTCGCGGTCGACGAGGTCGCCGCGATGGCAGACCACCTCGGCGCCGCGCACCACCGCGAACGCGCGGCTGCCCATGCGCTCGGCCAGCCAGGCGACGTTCGGCGTGCCGCGGGCGCCGGCGCCGAAGTGCACCACCGCCGCCGCCGGCTGCTCGCGCAGCGAATGCGCCAGCAGCGCCTCGGTGCCGGCATCGTCGTTGTCGGCGCCCACCTCGTGCAGCGCCCGCGGCGGCAGCGTCGGCACACCGCGCAGCTCGACGCCGCGCGGCGGCGGCGGCAGCGATTGGCGGATGCGCGCGACTGCGAACCAGACGACGTCGTGCCCGGCGGCCGCCAGCACGTCCGCGGTCGCAGCGGCGGCCGCGTGGCTCCAGTGAGGCGTTGGGAGAGCCCCCGGCGAACTGACGACGACGATGCGCAAGGCTGCCTACGCTAGCCAAAGCCGTGCACCGCGCGCCACAGCGTCCAACGCGCCGGGCCGGGCAGGTGGCCGTCGAGCGCGCCGCGCCGCAGCAGGCAGTCCAGCACCACGAGCACGCAGTTCGGCTTCCACAGGTCGTCGCCGACCAACGAGGCGACCAGCTGCGGCACCGACCACAGCGCGAACGCTTCGACCTCGCCGTCGTTCGGCCGCGGCACGAAGTCCGGCGGCAGTTCGAGGTCGAAGCAGTGCAGGCGGTCGGGCTTCCAGTCGCTGCCGAGCTGCTGCGTGTAGTGGATCGTCGTCACCGGCCGCGCCATCGCCGCCAGTTCGGCCGGCATGCCGGCCTCTTCGAGACATTCCTTCCGCAGGGTCTGCTCCGACGACAGGCCGAACGGTTGCCCGCCGGCGACGAGGTTGTCGAGGTGGCCGGGGAACGTGCGCTTGTCGCGGGCGCGACGGCCGATCCACATCGACAGGCCGGCGGCGGTGACGACGAGGCCGTTCAGATGCACGCCCTCGGCCCGCACCCCGAACCACGGCACCGCCGCCCGGTCGATCTGCAGCCGGCTCGGCCCGGCGTCGGCGGCATGCACCGCGTAGAGCTCGCCGAGCGGTCGCCGGCAGTGCCCTTGTTCGGCCAGTCGTTCCACGAACGCGGCCATGGCGCGCGAGCGTTCGTCGAAGTCGGCGCCGGCGAGCTGCCAACCGTCCCGCGAACGCACGAACGGCGAACCGGGCGTCGCCAGCACCGGCTCACGGTGGCGATGCACGCGGCCGACGAGCTGGTCGTCGACGTACCAGGGCACGAAGTCCGCGGGATCCGCGGTGTGGCAGACCGCGACGCGCGCCAGCAATCGTTCGAGCAGCATCCGGCACCGATCCAAGGCGAGTGGTTGCGTGGAAGCATCCGACGTCCCCGAGGACGCCGCATGGCGATTCGCCGTCCACACGGGGGCGGATCCGTTCTGGCGGCTGGCCGCGATCACGGTATAGGAGAAGGCGCGGCGGGCGATGGGCACGCTGCACTCCGTCTCCGATGCAATTCCACAGCGTGCTCGCCACGGGTGCCGAGCTCGAGGCTGCGTGCCGGCAGGCCGCGACCGCGATCCACGAAGGCCTCGGCCCCGGTCCGATCGACCTGGCGATGGTGTTCGCGTCGCCGCGCTATGGCGCGAGCATCGATCGTCTGCCGGTGATGCTGCACGAGATGCTCGGCGCGCGCACGCTGGTGGGCTGCAGCGGCGCGGCGGTCGCCGACGGTGCCCAGGTGCTCGAGAACCGGCATGCGCTCGCCGTGCTCGCCGGCCGCTTGCCGGGTGCCCAGGTCGATGCGGTCGCGGTCGGCACCGGCGACCTGCCGGACATGGACGGGCCGCCGTCGGCATGGCGCGAACTGCTGCCGCCGTGTGCGGCACCGCGGCGAGGCTTCGTCGTGTTGTGCGAACCGTTCCATCTGGACGCGCGCGCGCTGCTGGCGGGCCTCGACTTCGGCTTTCCTGGCGTGCCGAAGGTCGGCGGCGTCGCCAGCGGCAGCCGGCACCCGGAAGGGCACACGCTGTTCTGCGGCCGGAACACGTTCCGCGCCGGCGCCGTCGTCGTGTCGTTCGCCGGCGACGTGCAGCTCGATGCCGTCGTGGCGCAGGGATGCCGGCCGATCGGTCGACCGGGCCGCGTCACCAAGGCCGACCGCAACCGCCTGGTCGCGGTCGACGATCGCCCGGCGCGCGTCTTCCTCGAGGAGCAGCTGTCGGGCCTGCCGCAGGCCGACCAGGAACTGGTGGAACGCAGCCCGCTGTTCCTCGGCATCGCCTCGAACCCGTTCGCCCAGCACGAACCGGCGGCCGGCGACTTCCTGATCCGCAACATCCTCGGCGTCGACGGCAGCGGCGACCTCGTGGTCGCCGACCACCTGCCGATCGGCCGGCACGTGCAGCTGCACCTGCGCGATGCGGCCTCGGGCGTCGCCGACCTGGTCGACCAGCTGCAGCGCGCGAAGCCGGGCCACGCGGCAGCCGGCGTCATGTTCCGTTGCCTCGGCCGCGACGGCCCCGACCACGCGCAGTTCACGGCGGCAGCGCCGGGCGTGCCGCTCGCGGGACTGCACTGCAACGGGGAGATCGGCTCGCTGGGCGACGTCACCCACCTGCACGCCTACACCGCCGCGTTCGCGCTGCTGCGGCCGCGACGCCCCGGCGAGTCCGCATGAACAAGATCCGGGCGCTGGTGCACGCCTGGCTGATCGTCGACTTCTTCGGCGACGCGCGGCGCGCCGGCCGCGGCCACGGCAGCAGCCTGACGACGACGATCTTCGCGCAGTCGTTCCTGGCGCTGGTGTTCGCGACGCTGCTGTATCCGGACGTGCCGCCGGTGCCGTTCGCCGCCGCCAACCTGAGCCTGTCGACGCTGCTGATCGCGATCGGCGCGCTCGGCGACGACGCCCGCCCGAACCGCCGCATCGCCGACGAAGTGCTGGTCGGCACGGCGCCGGTGTCGCGGCTCGCGGTGGCGCTGGCGCGCAGCAGCCATGCGGCGTTCCACGTGGTGCTGGTGACGATCGGCATGGCGCTGCCGCCGGCGATCCTGCTCGCCCACCTGACCGAGCAGACGTGGCAGGTGCCCGGCTACGTGGCGATGGCATGCGCGTGCAGCGGCCTCGCCACCGGCGCACTCGGCGTCGTCGCGCGCGCTTCGGCGCGCTGGTTCGGCCCCGGCCGCGCGGCGCTGCTGCAAGGCACGTTGAAGGCGGCCCTGCTCGGCGGCGGCCTCGTGCTGTTCGTGCTCGGCCTCCGGCGTCTGCAAGGAACGGCCGACCAGCTGCCGATCGGGCGGCTCGGCGCCGAGTTGCTGCCGACCTACCACGCGGCGAAGTGGCTGCACGAACCGGTGGCGGCGGCCTGGCGGCTGCTGCCGTTCGCCGGCGGTGCCTTGCTGCTGGTGGTGCTGGCGGCGGCGTTCGGCGGCATCGCCAGCACCGGCCGGGAGCAACGCCATCGCGGCGGCCTGCTGGCTTCGCTGTTGCAGCGCATCGCCGGCAGCGGACCGCGGCGCGGCATCGCCGAGTTCGTCGCCGTGTCGATCTGGCGCAGCCCGGGCTACCGCGCGCGCGTGCTGCCGCTGCTCGGCGTGCCGGTCGGCACCGTGGCGCTGCTGGTCGGCGAACCGCGCGACGACGCGTTCGTGCTGCTGTGCCTGCTGCTGCAGCTGCCGGCGATCTACCTGCCGTTCCTGATCGCGTTCCTGCCGCGCGCCGACCAACCGGGCACCGGCTGGCTGTTCGCGCAGGCGCCGAAGCTGTCGCTGGCGACGATCCAGGACGCCACGTGGCGCGCGCTGGTGACGCACGTGCTGCTGCCGGTGCACACGCTGGCGCTGCTGATGCTGCTCGCGCTGACGTCGCATCGGCTCGACGCCCTGCCGGCGTCGCTGTTCGCGGCCAGCATCGCGGTGCTGGCGGCGCGCAGCATGGTCCGCGTGCTGCGGCAGGTGCCGTTCAGCGCGAACAGTGAAGGCGATGCCAACGCCGACCTCGGCGCCGCCTTCGCCGCCGCGCTGGTGCTCGGCGGCCTCGGCACCGGCTTCGCGATGGCGCTGCCGCCGATGGCGCGCTGGGCTGTGGCTGTGGGCACGGCGGCGTTCGCCGTGGCGAGCCTGCGGCAGGTTCCGGCGCGGACGGCGGCGGCGGCGGCGGACGGTGCCGAGGACGTGGAGCCAGAGGGGACGGCGGCGGTGACGAAGGGCAAGGCGGCCATGGCCAGGAGCGCGGCGCAGGCAGCGGCACCGATGGAACCAACGGCGGCGCTGCGCCGGGAACTGCGCGCGGTGGCGGTGCTGTATGCCGCCACCTGCCTGCTGCCCTGGGGCATCGGAGCCGCCTTCCAACCCTGATCCCTTGGTTGTTGGCGCGGCGCGGCGTCGGCGGGCGTCGATCGCAAGTCCTTTGCTGCCATGGGGCCGACTGGCCTGGGTCGGCGGCAACAACAGGCAAGGGATCAGTTGCTGGCCCGCTCTGGCCGGGGCCCCGCGGGTTGTCAGTCCGGTCCGGTCTCCTTACCGTTCCCCGGTTCTCGTCAAGGAGTGCTCATGGACACGCAAGCCCAGCCGGTCCCGATGACGCCGCCGAAGCCATCGAACGTGTCGCCCGCAGGCAGCGTTCGCAATGCGGTGCGGCCGCAGCTCCCCGGGCCGATTCCGAACACGCGGTCGGCGACGAACGACAACCGGATCAGCGTCGACCCCATGCGGCCGACGGATCGCTACCGGCTGGTCGTTCCCTACGAACTGCGTCCGTGACCGCGCGACGAGCCGCGCTGCCGAGGGGCCGCGGCGAACGTCCCGGGCGACGATCCCGATGCGAGCAAGACCGGGCCACGGCCCTTCAAGCCATCGCCTTCGGTGCCCGATGTGCCCTCGCATGACCGAGACCAGCAACCGCCGCCGCGCGGATCGCGTTCGCGTCGCCGCGATCGCCACGATGGAGACGAAGGGGACCCTGAACGCGAACGACCAGGCGCTGTGCACCGTCCGCAACGTGTCGCGCACGGGCATCGGCCTGGAGACCGGGCAACCGCCGATCCCGGGGCAGGCGGTGGTGCTGCGGCTGGCGCTCGACGAAGAGGTGCACGAGCTGAAGACGCGCACCACGAGGGTGCAGCGGCGCGGCAAGTCGAACTTCTACGACGTCGGCCTGGACTGGAACGTCTGCACGCCGTCGCAGCTGAAGTTCCTGGACGAGGTGCTGGCGGTCATCGAAGAGGCACCGCTGCCGACCGAGTGAAGCGGCAGGTTGACGTCCGCAGGGTGACGCCGGCCGGGTGACGCGAGCGCGCCACGGCGAGAACTCGGGTGGGCCTGGTCGGCGCGGTCAGGCGCGCTCAGGCGCGGTCGTCGCCGAGCAGGGCCGCCATGTCGCGCGGCAGCGGGGCGACCACCGTCATCTCCCGGTCGAGCATCGGGTGATGGAAGCGCAGGCTGTGCGAGTGCAGGGCATGGCGATCGAGCACCAGCTGGCGCCGGTCCTCGTCGCCGAGCGTGCCGTCGATCTGGCGCAGGAAGAGCGTCTCGTCGGCGCCGTAGAGCTTGTCGCCGACCAGCGGGCAGCCGAGCGACGCCATGTGCACACGGATCTGGTGCGTGCGGCCGGTCTTCGGGTGCAGTTCGACCAGCGAGTAGCGGGCGTTGCTGCGCAGCACCCGGTAGCTCGTGACGGCCGAGAGCCCATCGGCATCCGGCGCGTCGGTGGTGGTCAGCTTGAGGCGCACCGTCGAGCGTTTGTCGGGCACGATCGTGCGATCGATCGTGCCTTCGCCCGGCGTCGGCCGCCCGTGCACGACCGCGAGGTAGCTCTTGCCGACGAGCCGATCTTCGAACTGCCGCGAGACCAACTGGTGGAACTGTTCGTCGAGGCCGATGGCGACGACGCCGCTGGTCTCCATGTCGATGCGGTGCAGCAGGCGCGGCACGACGTCGCGCGACGGGTCGTCGGGGTTGCGGTAGCGCCGGTGCAGCGCATGCAGCAGCGTGCCCGACAGGTGGCGGCCCGACGGGTGCACGGCCATGCCCGGCGGCTTGTCGACGACGATCATCCACTGGTCCTCGTAGAGGACGGGGAACTCGACCCCGGCCCCGGGATCGGGCGTCGCCCGCGGGTTGGGCGGAACGTCGACGACGATCGTGTCGCCGGTGCGCACGCGCCGCGAGGCCGGCGACTGGCGACCGTTCAGCTGCACGAGCCCGCCATCGATCAGGCGATGGATGCTCGCGCGCGAACGCCACGTCAGCACGGTCGTCAAGGCTAGGTCGAGGCGCTGGCCGTCCAGCCGACCGTCGACCAGGATGCGGATCTGCTCGAGCGGCTTGCTGAGGTCGCGCGGCGTGTCGCCGGGGAACTTCGGCAGCATGCTCGTCCTACCCGCGTCGAGGGCTGCCACCGCGCGCACGCACAGGCGATGCGAGCGCGCGACAGCGCCTCGACCTGCAGATCACGCGTCCGTCTTCTGGATCGTCGTGTCGGCGGTCAACGGATCGAAGTCCGGCGCGTCGTTGTTGCGACGATCGTTCGGCTTGCCCTTGCCCGTGCGACGCTTCTTGCTGTTCCGACCGACCGGGGCGCCGCCGCCGCGCTTGCGTTCCGCCATCAGGATGTTGCGCAGACGCTCGCGCTCCTCACGACGACGACGATCGCTGGTCTTCTCGTGGTAGGCGTGCTTCTTGGCGAGACGGAAGATGCCGGCGTAGTTGCACTGGCGCTTGAAGCGACGCAGCGCTGCTTCCAACGGCTCGTTCGGACGGACCTGGACTCGGATCATCGGAAAGGGAGGTTCGGCTCGGAGCAGAACGGACTGAAGCTCGCAGCCAGCCGGCGCCGTTGGCGACGGAACGTGGGGTCGCGTATGGTGACGCCACGGACTGGACTGACGAAAGGGCGCGAAACCATAGCGACTCGCGCCCCGAGGGCAATGCCGCCGTTCCGCTGCCTGCATGACAACCTCCGGCTCCGAAACCCCGGTCACCGTGCAGGGCGTCATCGAGCGCTTCACGTTCCGCAACCCCGATACCGACTGGGCGGTCGTCAAGCTCGTCGACGAGGCTTCCGGGCAGCCGCTGACGGTCGTCGGCAGCATGGCGCAACTCAGGGAAGGGCAGCGCCTTAAGATCAACGGGATGCGCAGCGTCCACCCCCGCTTCGGGGTGCAGGTGAAGGCCGATGCGTTCGAGGCGATCGCCCCGAACACCGAGGACGGCATCGAGGCCTACCTGGCGTCCGGTCTGGTCCGTGGCATCGGCCCCGGCACCGCGCGCAAGATCGTGGCGGCGTTCGGCGTCGACACGCTGCGGGTCATCGAGGAGGAACCTGCCCGGCTGCGGCAGGTGCGCGGGCTCGGCGAGCGTCGGGTCGAAGAGCTCGGTCAGGCAGTGCGGGCGCAGAAGGACCTGCAGAACGTGCTCGTGTTCCTGCGTTCGCATGGGCTCGGCCCGGCGTTGGCTGCGCGCATCGTGCGGCGCTACGGCGCGCGCGCGTCGGCGCTGATCCAGGCGAACCCGTTCCGGCTGGCCGACGATCGCATCGGCATCGGCTTCCGCACCGCGGACCGGCTGGCCGGGCAGATGGGCATCGCGCCGACGGCCCCGGAGCGACTCGACGCCGCACTCGAGTTCGTGCTCGGCCAGGCGGCGAAGGAAGGCCACTGCTACCTGCCCGAGGCGGAGCTGGTGCAGCGGACGGCCGAGTTGTTGTCGCTGGCGGAAGAGGAACTGTCGGTGCGGGTGCCAGAGCTGGCGCGCGCCGGGCGCGTGGCGCGGCAGATGCCGCCGGGACCGGTGTTGCTGCACGACGACCCGCGTCCGATCGTCTATCCGATCGCGCTCGCGGTCGCCGAGGACGGCGTCGCTCGTTCGCTCGATCGCCTGCTGCAGTCGAAGCGACGGCTACCGATCCGGGCAGACGCAGCGATCGCCTGGTTCGAGCAGACGGCAGCGACGACGCTGCCCGATGGCCAACGCGAAGCGCTGCGCAAGTGCCTCGGCGAACCGGTGACCGTCGTCACGGGCGGCCCGGGCGTCGGCAAGACGACGATCGTGCGCGCGCTGGTGAAGATCCTCGAGCAGAAGCAACTGCGGCCGTTGCTGGCGGCGCCGACCGGGCGCGCGGCGAAACGCATGGAGGAGGCGACGGGGCGACCGGCGTCGACGATCCATCGCCTGCTCGAGTTCACGCCCGGCGCGGGCCGCTTCGCGCGCAACGCCGAGACGCCGCTGGAAGGTGACGTGCTGGTCGTCGACGAGGCCTCGATGCTCGACATCCAGATCGCGCACGCGCTGCTGCAGGCGGTGCCCGACACGATGTCCCTGGTGCTGGTCGGCGACCGCAACCAGCTGCCGTCGGTCGGCGCCGGCAACGTGCTCGACGACGTCGTGCAGAGCGGTCGCGTGCCGACGGTGGCGCTGACGCGGGTGTTCCGACAGCAGAGCGGTTCGCAGATCGTGCGCGTGGCGCACGACATGCTCGCCGGCGTCGCGCCGACCAAGGGCGGCGAGGCGAGCGAAGGGAGCGACTTCTACTTCGTCGAGGCCCGCAACGGCGCCCACGCTCGCTTGCTGATCCGGGAGTTGGTGACGCAACGCATCCCGAAGCGGTTCGGCTTGGATCCGCAACGCGACATCCAGATCCTGTGTCCGATGTACCGGGGCGAGGTCGGCGCCGACGCGCTCAATCGCGACCTGCAGGACCTGTTGAACCCGGGGCAGATCGAGGTCGAACGCAGCGGCAAGCGGTTCCGCGTGGGCGACAAGGTCATGCAGGTGCGCAACGACTACGACCGCGACGTCTGGAACGGCGACGTCGGGCGCATCGCGCACATCGACACTGGCGCCGCGAAGGTGTTCCTGCGGTTCCTCGAGGCGGAGCACGAATACCGCTTCGAGGAACTGGACGATCTGGTGCCGGCCTACGCGATCTCGGTGCACCGCTCGCAGGGCAGCGAGTATCCGGCGGTGGTCGTGCCGGTGACGACGGACCACTTCCTGATGCTGCGGCGCAGCGTGGTCTACACCGCCATCACCCGCGGCAAGCGCCTGGTCGTGGTCGTCGGGTCCACGAAGGCGATGGAGATGGCCGTGGCCAACGCAGACGACGGCCAGAGATACTCCGGCTTGCGGGACCGGCTGCGTACGCTGCTGCGCGGAGACGGGGTGACACCGGGCTCGCTCCAGCCGCCGGAGCAGGGAGCATGAGCCGCGGAGGGTGCGTCAGAGCCCCAAAGCTCAGAGGCCCAAAGCTCTGAGACCCAGAGCTCAGAGACCCAGAGCCGCGTGAACAGCGAGCGTCGCCGAGGACCGATTGAGGGTGTAGAAGTGCAGGCCTGGCGCACCGTCGCGCAGCAGCGCGCGCCCCTGGTCGACGGCCCACTGCACCCCTGTCGCCACGACCGCGGACGGGTCGTTCGCGACGATCCGCAGCCGGCGCCGGAGCTCTTGCGGAATGCGGGACCCACACATCTGCGTGAAGCGCTCGATCTGGCTGACGTTCGTGATCGGCATCAGCCCCGGGACGATCGGGATGTCGATTCCGGCTGATCGGCAGCGGCGCACGAACGCGCGGTAGTCTTCGTTGTCGAAGAACAGCTGCGATACCAGGAAGTCGGCGCCTGCCCGGACCTTGGTGACAAGGTGCTGCAGATCCACTTCCAAGTCGCGGGTCTCGACGTGGCCCTCTGGGTAGCAAGCGGCGCCGATGCACATGTCGGGACGCAGCTTCCGGATGAAGGCCACCAGCTCCGATGCGTGTGAGAACCCATCGGCGACCGGTCGAAACTCGGTCTCGCCCTTCGGCGGATCCCCGCGCAACGCGAGCACGTTCCGGATGCCGGCATCGTGCAGCCGCTGCAACACACCGGCGATCTCGTCGCGCGTGCTGCCGACGCAGGTCAGGTGCGCCATGGTAACGATCCCGAGCTCACGCTGGATCCTGCCAACCAACTCGATGGTGCGATCCCGGGTGCTGCCACCTGCCCCGTAGGTGACGGAGACGAACGATGGACGACACGGACGCAACTCCTCGACCGTCCGATACAGCTGTTCGACGCCCTCCGCCGTCTTCGGCGGGAAGAACTCGAAGGAGATGACCGGGCTACCGCGCCGGAACAGGGAAGCGATGTTCATGCGAAGGGCGATGGATGCCTGGGATGCTAGCGCACTTGCAACGAGGCCGTCGAAGGTTCCCGCATCGTGGAACGTCGAAGAGGCCACCTTGCTGCGCGCTACCCTGGCAACTGCTACGCGCTCGACCTCATCGTGCCGCAGTAGGAATCACAGTAGGAATCACACTGGAGCGGAAGGGAGCGCTGCAAAAAGAAACAGCCCCAGTGCAAGCACTGGGGCTGTTCAAGATTGACCCGGCACT